>Ga0209632_10002103_pt1 | contig 19377 bp, 18 predicted proteins | sample COG_10_FD_184754 | JGI IMG/M metagenome (GOLD analysis project Ga0209632, IMG submission 184754) | Pelagic Microbial community sample from North Sea - COGITO 998_met_10 (SPAdes) (version 2) | ecosystem: Environmental > Aquatic > Marine > Neritic zone/Coastal water | place: Helgoland, sampling... | reverse complement strand
GACACTTGCGTGGTCGATAACGAATAACAAGATTCAAAAGAAATTACTCAAGCAGTTTGAAATGTCAAAACAACAAGGCATACACGTCCATTGTCCGGATGGCAGTATAAGTAAAGATGGACCATCAGCCGGAACAGCAATTACAGTAGCACTATTTAGTCTATTCAATTCAAAGGAACTACCAAATACGTGCGGTATAACGGGTGAAATAACACTTAATGGTACAATAACTGCGATAGGTGGGTTATATGAAAAAATTACAGGTGGTATTATTGCGGGTATAGAAACATTCATTATACCACATGATAATATTAGACAATTCGACCAAGTGAAACAAAAATACGCGCAAAAAGGTATTAATATATACGATAAAGCGTGTTTTCATTTTGTAAAGAATATACACGAAGTATTGAATATACTGAAAATATAAAATGTGATATTAATTTATATAAATAATATCATGAAAATAAACATCTTTTCTATCGGATATCTATTTTTACGTTTAGCGCCATTCATAATCGTTTCATTTTTTTCACTTGCGTCGTTTTTTAATCAAGATTTCAAGGGGGTCATATATCTCGTAGGTTTGATTGTAACATGTTTTATTACATCATTGTTTGGTAATATGCTTGGATATGAAGGTTCGAACATCAATGAAAATGGGAAATGTAATACATTTGAACTTGGTGACATGGGTGAATTCTCTAAATTACCACTCGGTCAAACAGTATATGGATTTACTTATGCTTACCTAATGCATATTATTGTAGGAAATGATTATGTAATGAGTAATATACCCACTATCATTTTCTTCCCCTTAATATCATTATTTGATATGAGTTGGAATATATCTAATACGTGTTATGACGCGGGACAATTAATGGTTTCACTTGCGATAGGTGTGGGATTTGGCCTATTATGGTCGTATGTTATAGATAGTTCAGGAGTAACCAAACTACAATATTTTAACGGTATTTCAGGTAACGATGTATGCGAGAGACCTTCTAAAACCACATTTCGCTGCAAATTATATAAAAACGGAAAACTTATATCCGAAAATATGGCTGCATAAATTTATATTATAATGAATTATATTATAAATTTTTATTCAGCCCGAAAAGTAATGTAAATTTGTTTTAAACCATTTGGATAAAATAGATACCAGTTTTTTTCTATTTGCTGATTCAACCATATAACGAACAGAACCATTCATATGATAATTTCGTATAAAGTTGTTATATGAATGTATTAAATGAGAATTTGAATATGTTGCGTCTAAATCATTAATGTTAAAATGTGGATAACCTTTTCGTTTATTTACAGTATTGTGAAAATCAAACAACATTTTTTTTAGGTTTTGTTTTGTAGTTATATTATTGAGATTCACATTATTCATATAGTCTCGTGCGTGGTTTGCACATATTGGACAAGGTAAATTATGGCATATTTGTATAATAAAATCACATAACTGAGACTTCAGTATATGAAAATGTTCTTCATTCACCTTTTCTGCTAACGTATGTAAAAAACCCCATGTAGGTCGCCCCCAGTATTGTTTATCATTTACTGGTGTTTGGTTATAATTTGTATGACGAGATTGTTGTGGTAATGGAATACCAAGTCGTCGTGTTGGGCGCGCGCGACTTTGTAATTTATTATTTGTATTATTTGCGATATTAAATAACATTTTTGTCATTAATTATATTATATCATTATATAAATATAATTGTAATATTATTTTAATGAATAAACAAGTTTTAGCACAACACGTAAAAAAATGGATTGATTTTGATAATAAGATTAAAGCGTCACAGAAAGTTCAACAGCAGTTAAAAAAGGATAAAAAAAATATTACTGACACCCTTGTTGAAATAATGAGAGAAGGTGAAATAGACTCATTAAACGTAAATGATGGAAATATCAATTATGTAAAACGCGATGTAAAAAAACCAATTACTAAAAAATATTTATTAGATGTATTATCACAATATTACGATGGTGATATTGAGAAAGTAAGCAATTTGAATTCATTTATTATGGATAATCGTGAAACCGTTACTCGTGAAAGTATAGAAAGGGTAATGCATAAGTAATTAAGTATAAACAATACCTGTAATACTGCTAAATTTACCAATAATATGCGGCATACTCGCCTTATTAATAATATCTTCATTATCATATACATTATTAAGGTCATCTACGTGATATACAATACCATTTACCTCTTCTACACGCAAAGAGATTGTGACTGTATTTTGTATATGCGTTGTATTCGTAATAACGCCATATGGACGATTTTTGACATGTGTTCCACAATATTCATTTTCCTCCTTTCGTCGTCGTGTGCATTGTTCGCCGTTCGCTCGACAAGCAACACATCTATCATTTACGGGAAGAACATTCTTCTCTCGCTTTCTTTTTGTAATATTTTCTTTGGTGATTTCTAATTTGTTGTAATTATATAGGAACTCCATTAAAGTCGTCTTGTAATCATTATGAAAATCCATTTTATTAATCAAATTCCGCATTTCATCTTTGAAATCAGTAAAATACGTTTCAACAATACGATTGACACGATTTTCCATTGGTTCAGGTTATATTATTATATAAAAAATGATAATATAGTTTTTTTCTTTCAATTTTATGAAAACATCTTTTGAATCTTCTTATATACATCAATAATATCATTCGAACACGTTTTCAAGTGACCCCGAATATGATTTTTATCCACATTCATATGATAAGCTAAACGAATAATAGAATCATCACTATGTGGGTGAAACTTTTTAAATCCACAATATAAAAGTTGTTTCTCCTTTTCAAAATATTTCACATACAACATATGTTCCAATAGTTTTCCCATTGTATAATCCTCACCTTCCAATACAATATCGTAACTGTTTTCCATTGTTGTTTCGCCAATATTGATAGGAACACTATCTCCATCAATGCTTTCAATAAATTTAGTAAATTTATTAATTAGTACCTGACACGCAGTGTATACCAAACGTTTGTTTGTATAAATACCGATACTTTTCAACTTAAAATCAAAACTGTTTTCAATAAATTCACGTTGTGCGTCAAGCAAATAAAAGTTTCGTTTTTCAAATTCAATTTCTTCTTGTGTTTGTCCTTCTCCTTTCAACTTATTTTCAATTGTTTCCCATTTCGAACGCGCCTTTTCTGTATCAATTGTATTTCCATAAGTACATAGTGATGTTACATTATACATACTATTTTCCTTTGCCATACTTGTTGAAAAGTCGCACTCCAGATCAATTTCTTCGCCTGGAATAGAAATTGTAATTCGTGGGCGAAGGCGAAGAAACAATATGTAATCATTTGTAATATCATCAGGTGGGAATATTTTCTTCACTTCTTCTCTTGACATGTATAAACCAGTATCCTTATCTTTGATTTTAAAATGTTCGGTGGTTACATCCATTACCATATTTGTATCGTTTTTCATTTTCAATTCCAAAATATACTTTCCAGGAAGCATATCCAAGTTTGTTTCATTGATGGGTACACATGCTAAACGTTGTTTTACGATTTCATTATGAAAACGGCAAGTATTTTTTATGATATTGCATTTATTTTCTTCATATTTTTCAGTAATAAATGCGTTTATCGGGATTTCAGAAAATAATGTTCGTCGTATTCCATTGACAAAAGATACGTGACATCCCTGAATGATAAATTCCAGGATATTATCATTTTCAACAATTTTACTAATTTTGGGTTCCATACTTAATATACTATTACATTTCTTTCTAAATACATTTCGTTTCAATTTTTACATATCAACTACAATATTGTTATGTAAATTTACATCATCATCAATCCAATTAATACAAATGATAAAATAATCGGGAATAATACCAAGAACCAGGATACGCTGGGAGCACCAGCATCACATATTAAATTCAATATCCAAGTCCAGAATAATACATATAATAATTGTATGATTAATACCAATGTCGTACTAGGAACATCACAACTCATATAACCTAAACAATATTTATCTATGTTGCCATAATTTTGGAACGCAATAACAATCAATCCAATAACAGATAATATCAAGTAAATGTGTGCTGGAGTACATAAATTTTTTAATCCGCGAATTTCAGCCATGTTTATTTATACATTATAGCAACAAAAAATATAATATATATTTTGATTTTTGGTTCATTCTTATGTTTTCATTTATTCAATATCTACGTGGGTTAGCATATGACGTCTGCAGCACATATTTGTAAGTTTCAATTCGTCTAAAACGATACCTTCGTGTGTTTTTTTTGTATTGTCTTTTGTTAAATACATAACTTTTTTAATATTGTTGCCTCCGTTTTCTTGGACTTTGCGTTGTCTAACCTGTGTTTGATAAAATTTATATTTATCTGCCAAAATATTACCACACGTAAAGCATTTAATCGGTATAATCATATTTATATATTATATTATATTATTATATAATACATTTAATTCAATTTTATATGAAACAATTAATATATTGGTGGTTCCTTATTGTGGGGTTATTTCTAATATCCGCATATCTACATTCTAAAGACCTTATTCGTGAAGGAAATAAAGGAGATGTTTCATATGAACCAGATGATTTGGATATTGAATATCATATTAGTATTGATGATTTAATAGAGCAGGACCAAATAAAAGGAATATCGCGTGTAGTTGATAGTAGTGGTAATCTGGTTGACCTTAGTGGAAATTTTTCCAAAACACCTGTTTATTATCAACCTGGATACAAAAATAAATATAGTTTGGTAAATTATATTCCTGATTACGAAGACAGTATGTATTTAAGTAAAACACACGGCGTATTTATTAAAAAGGATGAAGAAGTTGAACGCGGTATGGAAACGGAATTAAAACAAAAATATGGTAAAGATGTTACTACGTTAATGACGAAGCGCGCAGAACAACGGGAACAATATGATTTAGATATAGCATAATTACTTAATTTTATATTTACCGCTTAATGTTTTAACCTTCTTCTGTTTTAACTCAATATTATTACTATGTAAATCATTGTGACATTTTTTACATAGTGTCATCAAATTTGCTGGATGATTTTTTGGAAAATGGTCGATGAATCCACTATCGTCCGCAAGATGTTGTTCGCTTAAATGATGAATATCTACACCAATATCTCCACATTTTTCGCATTTGCCTTTAACTTTTTTAGAATTATACGATGATGTTGTTGAACTCAATAACCCTTGTGTACTTGGAAAGTGTTTTTTACGAATTTGAAAAGCGCGTTCAATGAAAGTGTCTTCCAAGTGAAGAGATTTACACACTTCCAATCCGTAACAAGATGGACCCGAACCATCCTTGATTTTTCTATCATATACAATATCATCAATTTCATTGTCGTATGATACAGTCATATGCTTACAATGAGTTCGCGTAATGTTCTCTAATTCCTCACAACCGACTATTTCGTGTAAATGTGTGGCAAAAATGTGAGATGCACCACTGTCGTGTATTTTTTCAATGCTCGCCAAAAATATACTGATTGCGGATTCTTGTTCGGTTCCAGAACATAGTTCGTCGCCCAATATCAATGTATTTTCATCCACGTTATTTAAAATGGTTCGCAATTCAGACATTTCAGAACCAAACGTGGACAACCCTTTGAAAAGATTGTCATTTCCAATAATACGTGAATATATTGCTGTATATGGATGATAAATCATGTTTTTACAAGGCACGTACATACCAGATTGTGCGATGATGACACATAACCCAATTGAACGAATAATACTCGTTTTACCTACTGCGTTTGTACCGAATAATAGAATTCCGTCGGTTTCCTCCTTGCCAAGAACTATATCATTAGGTACATATATTTCTTGTGTATTTATTTGCTCGATTAAACAATGTCTCATGTCAGTAATATCAACAAATGACTTTTCAGACCCTGAGATTGACAATTTAGGAAGAGAATAATTATATTCCACGCAATTGTAAATACGGCACTGTAGTACATCTAATTTTGAAACACATCTGGATATACTACGAATCAAATCACAATATGTATGTGTGAAGTCGGTTAGATATGAATCCATTAACTTCTTCATTAATTCAAATCCTTGTTCTCGCAACACTAATATGCTATCAACACACGTTTTTATTTTGGGATGTTTTACTTCATTCGCGGTGGTTGTAGATTTTTCAAATTTAATCAAAGATAAATCCAATAATGTGTCTTTATTTTCCTTTCGTAGTGCCTTTTCCGCAACTTTGGTTCGTGTCTTCGTAATAACAATAGAATTCCACGTTTTCTCCTTCTTATGGATTGTGAAATAGTTTGATACGTTTTCGTGTTTTATTAGAACATTATTCAACATATTATGGACGTCATAAAAGAATTCTACATTATCGCGATAGTCCTTATAAATAGTATCAAATTGTGAATCCACATTTACATTGAATATGTTATCGTCAATTGAATTAAAATTATTCGTCTCACAACTACGAATATCAAATATAGTTTCAAGACGTAGTATCGCTTTCTTCAGTTGTTCTATAATTTCGTTAATATTTTCTGTATCAAACAAATATTTTGACATTCGTTCATCGCTACCGAACGATTCTATCAAATCCATTCCGATCAACAAACTGTTATATAGTTGATATATCATCATGGGTGTTATTTTATGATTGAATACCTTTTGAAGAATCAACTCTACATCCTTAAACCCCTTCAACATTGTTCGCACATCATTATATTCATATGTATTTTTGAAGTATTCATTCATAGAGTATTCATTTTCCAACCAACAAGTATCTGTTGAAGGATTCAATAATCTATATTGAAATCGCCGTGAGCCTACGTTCGTGGTACAATTATTTAAAAACGATAATACACTTTTTAGTTTTCCCGAACCATTATGATCGTCTACAACATTGAGTTGTTTCAATGTCTGATTCCCCAATACAAGACGCTCGTGTTTTCGCGAAATAACGGGTCTTTTGAGACGAGTTGTAATATTCCTATTATGTTCTTCCAAATAATTAAGTAAATAACACAATGACTGGGTAGACAAATTATCATCATATTCATTACTATGTTTCATAATATCATCACCATAGTGTTTTTCAAGTATAGACTGTATAAATTGTTTTTTTTTACAATTCTCAACTTCTTTGGTATCATCCTTATTATATTTACATACAATATGATTTGTATCAATATACTGAAATAATTTATTGAAATCTTGAGATTCCATATTTGAAATGAATATCAATTCCTTCGGACTATGCATTGTGAATTGATTTTCTAATTCATTCAATGTTGTTGGTGTATAAATTAATTGTTCACAATATTCAGATAAATAACATCCACCGTCCATTACATTAATAAATGCCATTCCTACTACAATCTTCTGGTTCAAGTCATTTTTACGCAGTTTATATTTATTTACCCAAATACATCCAATTACATTCGTTTGAGTTTGTATTCCCTCGTTGTTTGATGACAAATGTGTGCCTTTGGAATAAACCGCATCCAGATTTCGCGTTACCGTGTTTCCTTGCTTATGTTGAACGATAACAGGGACAATATAATCATTGACTACTAATTTATCAATATACTTTTCCAATGAATACTCTGGAAACCCAGCCATAATAATATCACTGCTATTATTCTCACACTTCACATTCTTAACTGAATAAGATAAGTCACACAAATCACATATTTTATCCACAATTGAACCATATACCTTCTTATTATCATCACGTAATCCATACATCTCAAAGAATGAACCTACTTGCATCAAAACGATTGTATTAGGTCCATATTTTTCTATGAACTCATTCGTCTTTTCAAAATATACATCTATAAGTTTATCTTGCTTAACCATGTGTAGTTAGGTTCTCGTTATTATTATTTGAATATAATATTTTATATGGTTATATAAAATATATAAAATTGAATCATCACGGTTATAACGACTATAATTACCCAAGATATAATGAATACAAACAATGATTACGGATATTTCTGTATTATAGATGAACACATAGAAGGAGATAGACAAAATGTGATTATTGAAGTAGAGGAACAAATTAAAAATGCTTCAATGTCCCTTCGCACTCCAATAATTACAATATATGTCTTGGTTTTACATATTTACAACTACATATACAAACTAATCATTATGTAAGTAATTATGTAATAACAATTCTGAGTTATGATTTTGTATAGTCCCACACATACTATGAACGACCGAATACATTTGACGCAACACGTTTTCGGGTGTTATACATCCTACTTTTATCAATCCTCGTTTTATTAAATCGTTTCTTACTTGAAAAATAGAGATATCCTTTAACAATTGCAATTTCAATGTTGTATTGGAACGTATTTTTTTATTTGATATTAAAACGGAGAGTTTTCGTTCTTTATTTTTTTTCCCTACATTAAATGTTCTTCGTATGATTTTCCTTTGTTTTTGTCGTTGGTCGGTAACTCTTTTATGAGATGTATATTTTTGCAATGCGCTTAATTCCGCATTTCGCTTATTTATATTATTATCGTCGTTACCGCCTTCGTATGACTGTGGTAAATGTCTTCGTGTAGAAGTATTTTGAATATTATTAAGTCCCTTGTATGTAGGTAAAATTCCGTCTTTCATACATCCATATTTGGGCTGTATAGTATTTTGTGGAACATTTACATGAAATTTTACACTATCATCTTGAATGATTACATCTGTATTTTCTTTTTCTTCATTGGATAAATCAAATATATTGGATTGTGTATTTGTACCTGAAGAAATTATATTATTTGTATTATCATTATCAAGAGTAATAGTGTGACTTGGTTGTGAAATGGATAGTGTATTATAATTGTTATTTTTCAACGTATGATTTACACTATGTTTTTCCTTTATATTATTCATAAATTGGAGTGTATCGTCCATATTGTTATTGTATGGTTTTTCAGTAGTTATATTAACATTCCCAGACATCATTTTCAGCTGATCGCGATGTTTTTCATCTTGATGTTTTCGTATCATTCGTAATAATGATTGTTTACGGAGTGTATTATTTTTTGTTTTCGGTTGGGTTTTCATTTTGATTTGTTCCTTTTTTTCTTTGGAAGCTTTATTTTTTTTCGTTTTTCCAGATGTCATAAACATCAAATCTGGATGTATGGATATTTTCTTCTCTGTTGATTCCATTAATATTTATTTAATCTACTATATTTTTAAATAAAAAAACGCGAACCTAAACTTATTATACATAAATAGAATGTAAAAAATTTCGTTGCTCTTCGTTTTTTTCCTTGTCTTTATTTTGAATAAATGTTTTTAATCCTTTGGTAATATCATTACTCGTGATTTTGCGGGTAACCGGTTCTGTTTTGCCATATATACGACGACTGTATGCTATTTTAGAATATGTAAATAATACTTCCATATCACGTCCATAATTTTCAAAATAATCATAATTCTCTTTAAACCAGCTTGATTTAATGTTATCACAAATAAACCATTTTCCGCGATCTACTGTTTTTTTGAATATTTGATACAGTTCGTTATAATCATACTTATCAATATTGAAATTCCAAATAAAACGAGATTTTAACCCACTATTCATTGAAAAAAATCGTTCATTTATTTCATTCTTATATCCCGCAATGATTACCATCATATCATTTTTATGGTCGCTAAGTGTTTCACATATTGTATCAATACACTCTTGGCTAAAATTATCGATATTATCACTATTCTTTCCAAGAGAATATACTTCATCAATAAATAACACACCCCCAATACAACTATCCAATACATTTTTTGTTTTGATTGCGGTTTGACCTAAATACCCAGCAACCAAATCACTACGCGTAACTTTTTTAAATACATCATTTTTTAACACACCGATTTTTGAATACATCTTTCCGATTATTTTTGCGACCTCGGTTTTCCCTGTTCCCGGAGGCCCACATAATACAGTATGTTTGTAATCTCCGTCAGAAAACGTATGTAGTTTCTGTAAAAAATACAATAATTGATCTAATATATTTTGTTTTAATGTTTCCATTCCAGTAAGATTATTAATATCTTGTAATTCGTCTTTCACTTTTGTTAACGATTTCAAATCAATGTTATATTTATACATATCATTATACTGATATTTATCCAAAATATCTACCAAATCAGCAATGCTATTGATTTCTGTATCAATATTGATTAATTCCTTATTATCTTCGTGCAATTCTGGTTCCAAGATTACGTCGTGATTATTCTGCCATTCTCTATATGTTGTTCCTTGTTGATTATTCTGTTTTAATTCTATAGGCAGGATGTCTTGACGCGCAAAATTAGGAGAATTCATGTTCCCCATAATATATTCAGCGTTTGTAACGCGCATAAGATCAATAAATTCTTTGCGCATTACCTGATTCTTCTTTGAAAAATTATCTAAATATTGTATGAAGTCATTATCTCCAATATCAGACATAATATATAAATATGTAAAAATGTTTATATACATTCGCCTAATAAAATTGATTGAAATGTTATTCAATAATAAACAAGTAAATATATAATAGGTGCAATGATGTCTCTGGATGCGTCTAACGTTAACAGTTATGATTCTCTCAACTACAATGACTCAATAAAGAGTCTAATTGATAGTGAAAAGACTACTAAACTAGTAGAAAATAAAATCCATAGTGTTTTAGAACATGTTGGTAATTATATTGAAGAACCGTATGATATTATCCAATCGTATTTTGGAAATAAACATCTTGAACGTCTTGTTAGACATCAGGTGGAATCGTATAATTATTTTATAAACGTTCAAATGCAAAACACAATCAACATGTTTAATCCTGTTGTTATTCGTTCGGAAAATGATTATGATATTACAAAAGATAAATATTCACTTGAAATAGAGTTATATTTTCAAAAATGCAATATTCTTCCTCCTCAGATTCATGAAAACAATGGAGCAACCAAGAATATGTTTCCATCAGAGGCTAAATTGCGAAACTTCACATACTCGTCAATCATGAATATTGATATACTAATAAAATACCATATTTTAGATACCGAACAAATGGATAACAAAATCGTAGTAGAAAAACTCCTTAAAAAAATCAATATTGGACGAATGCCAATTATGGTAAAGTCATCACCGTGCATGCTTTCTCAAAATAGAAATATTTCTCCTACAATCAGTGGTGAATGTAAAATGGATCCTGGGGGATATTTTATCATTAAGGGTTCTGAAAAGACTGTCCTCGGTCAAGAACGCGTGGCTGAAAACAAAATTTACTGCTTCAATAACAAAAATAAAACAAAATGGATACGTACTGCTGAAATCAAATCAGTTCCTTATAATAAATGTATTTCACCTAAGCAAATTGAGATGCATATTTCAAGTAAAAACAATGGATTTGGTAATGTCATTTATGTAAATATACCGCGGATGAAACAACCTGTTGAATTATTTATTATCTTCCGTATTCTTGGTGTGATTAGTGACAAAGATATTTGTAAACATATTGTATTGGATATTGAGGATGAAAATAATAAACACATCCTTGAATTTCTTCGCGCATCCATATTTGAATCGAGCAAGTATATCGATCAAAATAGTTCAATGGAGTATTTTACATCTAATATTTCATATAATACACCATACAATATTGACAGTGATGTTGCAGATAAAAAAAGAAAGAAATTCGTAAATGATATTATTAAAAGTGATATTTTGCCCCATTGCAACAATACTGAAGAAAAGATCTTCTTCCTCGGATATATGGCAAGGAAGTTGATTCTTACAAGTATGGGTCTTATGCCTTTTGACGACCGCGATTCATACCTAAATAAGCGCATTGAATTATGCGGAACGCTCATCAATAATCTATTCCGAAATTATTTCAATAAACTTGTTAAAGAAATGCAGAAACAAATCCTTAAGGAGATTAATAATGGTTCTTGGCGGTCAAGTGATGATTACGAAAATATCATCAATCATACTAATATCTATAAAATTATCAAATCAACAACGATTGAGAATGGAATCAACCGTGCCTTATCCACCGGTGATTTCAGCATCAAACAAAGTAATAGTAGCAAGGTTGGTGTAGCCCAAGTATTAAATCGCCTTACATATATTGCTACGGTAAGCCATTTGCGACGTATCAACACACCACTGGAAAAGAGTGGAGAGTTGATTGAACCTCGAAAACTACATAGTACAACGTGGGGGTTTTTGTGTCCGGTTGAAACACCAGAAGGTCAATCAGTAGGTGTAGTAAAAAATATTAGTTACTTGTGTCACATTACCATTCCAACAAACAATATTGGTCTTCATAAGTATGTGGATGATTATACAAAGGATTTCAGTAACTCAACATTCGAGGAAATTAGTAAATGTGTTAAAGTATTCATTAATGGTGCGTGGATTGGTATTACGAATAATCCAACCGAACTATATGAATCATTGAAAAATAAAAAATATAGTGGTATCATCAATATTTACACATCAATTGTATTTGATTATTTAAAAAAAGAAATTCGTATTTGTAATGATGCCGGACGACTGACACGTCCTCTCTATAAAGTGAAAGACAATAAGGTACTATTGACAAAAAATATTGTGAATAATATCAATGCGAAAGAACTACAATGGAATGATTTGATTACCAATAGCAAACTGGACGAATCAATCATTGAATATATTGACCCCGAAGAGCAAAATTATGCGATGATTGCGATGAAGTCCAAACAGAAGGTATTTGATAATTTCAGATATAATTATAGTCACTGTGAAATTCATCCTAGCACTATGTTTGGTATTCTTGCGTCGTGTGTCCCTTTTCCCGAGCACAATCAGGCACCAAGAAATACGTATCAGTGTGCGATGGGTAAACAGGCAATTGGAATTTATGCGACAAACTTTGACACACGAATGGATAAAACCACATATATTCTGAATTATCCTACACGTCCTCTTGTTGAAACGCGTGTCATGGATTTCATCAATTTGGATTCAATCCCTTCAGGAACACAGATTCATGTTGCGATTATGACACACGGTGGTTATAATCAGGAAGATAGTGTATTGATTAATAAGGGTTCAATTGACCGTGGACTATTCCTTGCAACCATCTACCATACTGAAAAGGATGAAGACAAAAACATCATTCGTGACGAAATCATCCGTTGTAAACCAGATAAAACGGTGACAAAGGGTATCAAATATGGCAATTACGACAAGCTGAATAATAATGGATTTATGGAAAAAGACAGTCTCGTTGAAAATAGAGATGTCATCATTTCAAAAATTGTCCCAATTAAAGAAAATCGCAATGATCCAACGAAACTCATCAAGTATGAAGACCAAAGCAAAACTCACCGTACAAACGAAGAATGTTATATTGATAGGAATTACACAAACCGAAATGGAGATGGATATGATTTTGCGAAAGTAAAAATCCGAACTACACGAAAGCCGGTTCTTGGAGATAAAGTATCCAGTAGACACGGACAGAAGGGTACTGTGGGTAATATCATTCCCGAGTGTGATATGCCATTTTCAAATGATGGAATTAAGCCCGACATTATCATTAACCCTCACGCAATTCCGTCCAGAATGACAATCGGACAATTGAAAGAAACGCTTCTTGGAAAAGTGCTTTTGGAATTGGGAATGTTTGGTGATGGAACCAGTTTCAGCGAATTGGATATCAAGACGATTAGTAGCGAGCTTCAAAAATGCGGATATGAAAGTTACGGCAATGAAGTCTTATACGATGGTATGACAGGAGAACAACTTGAAATCAACACATTCGTCGGTCCAGTATATTATCAACGATTGAAACATATGGTAAATGACAAACAACACAGTCGTTCTATTGGACCCATGGTGAATCTTACCCGACAACCGGCTGAAGGTAGGAGTAGGGATGGTGGTTTCAGAGTAGGCGAGATGGAAAGAGATGTTATTATCGCTCACGGAATGACAAACTTTTGTAAAGACCGTCTATACGACGTAAGTGATAAATACAGCACATATGTATGTAAACGATGCGGAATGATTGCCTCATATAATGATGGTATTCAAAACAATGTATATCGTGATAACGATGTGAAGATACACTTGTGCCAGATGTGTAATAATACAAGCGATTTTGCAAAAGTAAATATGCCTTATTCGTACAAACTGATGTCCCAAGAATTACAAACGATTAATATCATCCCTCGTATAATCACACAATAAATAATATGGATATACAATAAATTACATTTTTTACTATATTATGAACAATCACGATATAAATGATATACGTATCCAAAAAGATTTCTCGGGGATTACATTTTCAGGTTTCAAGAAAAGTGATGTGAAGCGAGAACTTATTCAATCATTATTATCCGGAAAAATAGAAAAGTCTTGTTATTGGTGTGCTGAATATGTTTGTGCAGGACATTATGGTGAACTATGGGAAATTTTTTTATTCTTCTTTGGAAAGCATATACATATTGGAAATCCCAAAATTATTATTTATTTACAGAAAAGATTTGAATTATTTAGACAACTCATTGTATCAGCAGACTATATATGCGAATTACACACACGTAATTCCCTGAAAATACGCAGACTATTTGCTGAAATTATATGCGTATTGTGTTTTGCAAAGAAAACGCACTCCATAGAAACGCTGAAAATAAAACGACAAGAAGAATTTGATATTACAAATATGCAAGATAATTTAATTGCGGACAGCATTGAATATGTTGGTAAAGTATATCAAAAAAAAGATCCAAAAGAATTGATGATTCCTTTCAATGAATTGTATTACAATATTATAAAAAAGGATTGTCGTCGTTCTTCATATTGGATTGAATGGTTGTTAGAGTTTGATTTATTGTGTAGAAAGAAAAAACAAAAAGCATTATGTCAAATCCGTTATGATTACGATGTGGATAATAAATATCGTCAAGATATTGTATGGATAATTTGGGATATTTTCTTCGATCACGTCCAAACGAATGACGATGTATTTCTGAAAAGTGTATTGAACGCACTGAATGATATTTTCTGTATTAAATACACTACTGCATCATGTAAAAAACGACGATTTTTATTATATTTTGCGATTTCATTGCTTACGGAAGATGTAAATCGTCAATCCGAAATTATGCCAAAATCAGAAATATTATCACAGGTGATTGAAAACATTAATACTATATATTCCCAGATAAAGAAGAACGAACACAGTCCAAATACCGATTATTTATTTGCAAATGTAGACAAACAAAGTTCAATTGAAAAATCGTTATTGCAGATGGATATGTTAAATAGTGTTGATATTCAACGCACATAATGTTATTGAAATACATATTTGAATAACATTTACGCAATTACATAATTGAAAATTTAAAAAGAAGAACCGAACGCGCCACCAATCATAGTGTTGGCCGCCATAGGTCCTCCTTGTAATGAAGAACCTAACGAAGGAACTTGTTGTCCTTGTTGTTCTTCTAATTGTTGAGAACGACTTGTTGATTGAGGCGCGGGAGGTCCTGTCGCGTAATAGTCTTCATCAATTTCAGGTTGCATCATTTGGCGTTGAGAAATGTTGATTTCTTTACGTTGTTCCATATTTTCCTTGGTGGGTTGAGGTTCCCCGTTCCAAATTTCTAAAACGCGATCATATAGGATATTTACTTTCATACCTAACTTTGTTTGAACGCTTAACATAATGATCAAGAACGCTAAAACTACACTGGTGATAGATACGTCTTCGTATTTAAATCCACTATATGTCGGGAAATATGTAACTCCGCGATGGATAATTACAACACCTACAAACATTATCATAACTTGAAGTGCGATTTCAACAGTTAATTCTAATGTTGATTTTTCAAAGTCAATATCCGGTATGTATGTCTGGACTAATTTATTTAAAGCAACTACGGGAATGATTCCCATAAGTGAATATTGGGCGATATTCATAAATTCAGCATTTCCTTCAGGCGTTCCATCAAATACATGAGTTAAAAATGTTTTTGTTTCACCTCCGTTCATAATGAAATCTGATGTTTCCATATTATAACATTTATTTAGAAAAGAAAATAAAAAAACATATGCAATATGTTTATAATGAGCGGTTTAGTCGTACAAACACCACACGAAGAACATCAATACTTGAATCTTATCCGTGAGATTATCAATACAGGAACGTGGGAAAATACTCGTAACGGAAAGACAAAAGCGATTTTTGGAGCCCATATGAAATTTTCACTAAAAGATGGTTCTATTCCATTATTAACCACCAAGAAAGTTGCGTGGAAGACGTGTTTTAAAGAATTGACATGGTTCATTAAGGGTTCAACAAGCAATAAAGAATTGAAAGAAAACGGTGTGAAAATTTGGAATGGAAACGCGAGTAAAGAGTTTCTAGAATCTCGTGGGTTAGATTATGAAGAAGATGACTTAGGTCCAGTATACGGACATCAATGGAGACATTTCAATGCGGAATATAGTGATTGTAATGAGGATTATAGCGGTAAAGGCGTAGACCAATTGGCAAATATTATTAAAATGTTGAAAAATAAAGACGAGCTTGGTTCGCGACGTTTACTCATTAGTGCATGGAACCCGTGTCAAATTGACGAAATGGCATTGCCACCGTGTCATGTATTAATGCAATTTAACGTCCATCAAGAAAAATATCTTTCTTGTTCCTTATATCAGCGAAGTGGGGATGTTGGTTTAGGAGTTCCGTTCAATATTGCATCTTATTCATTTCTTACACATATAATTGCTAAACATTGTGGTTTAGAAGCATATTCATTCGTTCACTTTATTGGTAACGCGCATATATATGACGACCATATAGAACAATTAGAAGAACAATGTAAACGGGAACCCATGGCTTTTCCGCATCTATATTTATCTAATAAACACGATAATATTGAAAATTATTCGTTACAAGATATTGTATGGATTACACCATATACTCATCATGATGTTATTAAAATGGATATGCGTGTATAATTCGTTCATATACATTTTTTTATAAAAGATATAAATGTATATCAATAACTAATTTATAAATGTCTAGTGCTCTTGCTGCCGCAAAAAAACGCCGTGCTTTTGGTGAGCCTACTAATAATATAGTAACATCCAAACAACCCTCTCCTCCGCCTACTCCTAGAACTCAAACTACACAAAGTGATAAACCCATGACGATTAATCAAGCATTCAAAAATATGAGTGACCGTATTAATGTGTTAGAAGAACAGGCAACTGAAAATACAGGGGTTTCCGAAGAGTTAGTTGAAGAATATGAACGACGATTTGAAATGATTTTAAATGAAATTGTAAATATTAAAGATACTTTAATTAAGCTTCAAACATTCTCAATGGAAGTTAACAAGTCATTACACGACCAACGAATCAAACTATTATCAGGAATTGATACACCTCCCAATATTACAGAAATAGATAATATAGAACAAATTTTTGATAACAGTTCTAATATTATTACTCAATTGTCCGAACAAATACAAGATGTAGAACAAGAATACGACGTCCAAGAAAACATAAATGATTACGATGATGCTTCTAATACAGAAGAATATTTGGAAGAAAATTGAATAAATCGTTTGACTTAATTTTATATACTATAATTGATTGTATATATAATGAATTTGACTATCCGAGACCCCACAAAGCTATATACATTTACGTATATTCTTCAAAATATTAAATCTCTTAATGACTTTGTAGAAATACACTTTAAACCCGATGGACTATACATGCAAACACTTGATAGTTCAAAAATTACTATTGTAGAGTTCAACTTATCCAATGAATGGTTTGATGGTTATGATTTCGGCGAAAATGTAGCTCTGGGCATTAATACCAATATTATATCCAAGATTTTTAGCACTTACCAAAAAGGACATTCTATGACAATTACATATGACCCCGAACAAGGAGATTCATTGGATATTGCTTTTACTTGCGAAGACAAAAATGTTTTGAATAAAGAATTCACAATGCCACTTGTAGATCTTGATGAAGAGCAAATGTCTATCCCCGAAAACGAAAGCACCGCACAATTCTCAATTTCCTCTGCTAATTTCGGTAATATTATCAACCAACTATTTAATTTTGGAGAAAGTATTGAAATCAATTGTAACGAAGAAAACATTGATTTCACATCTAATGGTGATAATGGTTCTATGAAAGTTAAAATTGATATTGATGACCTTAACGAGTTTGCGATTGTCGAAGATTCATCATTAGAACTTAGATATTCACTTCAATATCTCAATAAAATTGCTGTTTATAGCAAAATTTGTAAAAATGTAGAAATCAATCTTACAGAAAATTATCCACTCCAAATTAACTACTATCTTGATGATGAAAATAATGAGAATAATCTTCTCAAACTATTCCTCGCACCTCAATATGATGACTAATGCGTAAAATAACTTAAAGTAAAATAATGTTTAAACGTATATTAATCCAATGCATACACTATTTCATATAATACTTATTTTTTTCTCTATCCTTTTATATTTTCACATTTCGAAACATATTGACTATATACACGCATCGGATAACAATAATTCATTTTTTATTGAATATAAGAACAATAGAGAACTTCAGCAGTTATGCGATAAAGACAAAATATTGATTTTTGACAGCCCTTGTAACCTCGTTTATAATGGGATCGTACATTTATCCAATAGTTACGATGATGAAACAATTGAAGTCCCATATGACGCATTTATAAAATTAATGTATTGTAAAAAAAAATCTTATTATTTCAGTAATAATACACCTATTCTTTATGAACATCAAGAACTATCAAGTTATATACATAATCCAATATCAGTAAATCAACAATGTTTCCTTTTAGGCGGACCTTGTGGGTATAGCACACCCCATTTATTTCACACTTTTCATCGCAAGTTTTTATTTGTTGCAAGTGGTTCTATTCAATTGAAATTACAACCATTGAAACCATACCATAATATTGATACTAATATAAAAAATTTACACTATAGTGTTGGTAATGTTGAACCATATGATGATGAAAATATTGATTTAAAATCCGGACAAATCGTTTTTATTCCACATAATTACATTTATAAGATGATATATTGCGAAGATGTGAATGTTGTATATGATTTAACTTGTCACTCTATAAGTAGTTTATCTGCTAATTTAAAGGACATTATACTTCATAAAATTCAAACGCGAAACGTATCTATAAAAAATTTTGATATTGATGCTGATGAAATGATACAATTAGATAATATTACAGAACCAGAACCAGAACCAGAACCAGAACCAGAACAAAAAAATGAAGAT
>Ga0209632_10002100_pt1 | contig 19393 bp, 15 predicted proteins | sample COG_10_FD_184754 | JGI IMG/M metagenome (GOLD analysis project Ga0209632, IMG submission 184754) | Pelagic Microbial community sample from North Sea - COGITO 998_met_10 (SPAdes) (version 2) | ecosystem: Environmental > Aquatic > Marine > Neritic zone/Coastal water | place: Helgoland, sampling... | reverse complement strand
ACCGTGCTTTGGAAGTATACGACTTTATGAAGTTTGCAGATAAGCAGGCTGTTGTGCAGGAAGCATTCAATCTCGCACGAGAAAATCTAAAAGGAGAATCTCTCCAGTATTTTCTCACTAAAACCATGTTGGCTAATTCAGCAAATATGCAGCCTTCTTTGTTACGTCAAATGCGGGATTATCTGAGTGGAACAGAATCTTCCGATGTGTTTGTGAAGTTGGTGGCAGATAGTTTGAGTGAAGAGCTTCTGGCGAAGGATGACGAGGTGGAAATAGTACTGAATGATACAGAATCATCGCATGATGAGATTGATGTTGAACTGCAAGGTTTGAATGGCAAGATGTTCAAACTCTCAGAACTGAAGGGTAAAGTGGTTTACCTAGATATTTGGGCAAGTTGGTGTGGACCATGTCGCAAACAATTTCCTGCTGCCAAGGCTCTGAAAGCTCAATTAAGTAAGAAAGAGAAAAAGAGTATTGAATTTCTTTACATCTCAATCGACAATACCGAAACTGTGTGGAAACGCGCCATCGAAGAACTCGGAATTGAAGGTGTTCATGGTCTCTCTAAAGGAGGTTGGGGTTCAGAAGCAACTTCCAAGTTCGGGGTCAGCAGTATTCCGCGCTACTTAATATTTGATAAAAAGGGTAAAGTGGTTGATGATAATGCACCACGCCCGAGCGACCCCAACTTGCTGAAGATTCTACGAAAGTTGGCAGATTGGTAATCGATGATTTAATTTGGGAGATTGACTATGTTCAATCCTGCTTTCTAAGACGACTATGATGCCGTTTGGAAATACAAGCTTTAAGCTGCTTGAAATGTTGTCTTTCCCAATAAACGTCTCAAATAAAATGCACCTTTAGTCTAAGATTGGTAGGTTGCATTTTGTTTCTTTAATACGCAAGTTCTGGGCGTATATTAACATGAACCAAAGCCTTACTTTCGGGGGGATTATAGACTCTGCTCCTATATAAGGACTTATTTGAAGAGTTGTCTGTTTTTAGTTGTGGTGAAAAAGAAATTCGAAAATATTTTTGTTTTGAATACTGGAAGGTGCGGCTCTGCCACTTTTGCCAAGGCTTGCCAGCATATTATCAATTACACTTCTGCTCATGAGTCACGCTCTTCGTCAATAGGCGATTCCCGACTCAACTACCCACCTTCTCATATTGAAGTAGACAACAATCTTTCTTGGATGCTTGGAAGTCTAGACGAGCGTTACGGTAATGAAGCATTCTATGTTCATCTAGAGCGCGAGAAGGGAAAAGTAGTGACAAGTTGTAGTAAACTCTGGGGTCATAGTTTTAACAATCTTAAATTTTTTACTGGATTATTGGGGAATGTTCCTGACTTATTGTCAGACTCGGATAAATTAACTGTTACAACACAATTCATCGATGGTATAACGTCTTCCATCAATCTTTTTCTCCGAGATAAAACCAATATGGTTAGGGTAGATATTGATGATCCCAAAAAAACGTTCACGAAATTTTGGCAACTTATTGAAGCAGAAGGCGATCTCGAAAAAGCATTATCAGAGTTTGACGTGAGACACAACGCGAATCTTACCAGCCCAGAAACAACTAGGGCGGATCAAGCCTTTCAGCGTGAGATTCGAGAAAAAATATTCAATAAGCGAATTAGCGAAGCACCATCGCGGTCTGAACGGTTGAAGCTGAAATTTGGATTGGCGCTGTTCAAAATTACTGGGCTGCGCTCTTGATACGTTTAGCTCCCCAAGAATAGATTAGGTAAACAAACGAGGTGAGTTCTTCGTGTTTTCTGACCTGAATAAAGCATTTTACTGCGTGGTTCCAAAACGGAACTTCTGGTCTATTTATGGATTGCTGCGCTTTCCGTAGATGCAATTGAAATGGAGACTGAACATAAAGTTCTCTAACGTTCTTGCTAATCATTTCAGCTTTGGGTTCTTCCCACTGCACTTCTTGGAAGGCAATCTTTAATTGCTCTATGAGCTCTGGAAGAAACAAACTTAAATCTTTCTTATGAGCAACGCTCGCCTGCGTTGGATGAAAGCGATAATGATAGAGCAATTCAGGTAAGTGATGTCCTATTCCAGCCCGCGATAACTCCCAAACCCAGTAGTAATCTTCGCCACCAATTTCTTTAAATAATGGACGATACCCACCAACCTTAGCCAACAATTCTTTTCTGAGAAAAATAGTTGCGCAGCAAATGGTGGGATAGTATTTTGGGTCAGTTGCGTAGCGACCATAATCAATCGAAATATGATTTTCAGAAACCAATTCCCCCGTTTCCGAAATGCGCACGTAGTCGGTTGTTAGGAAATCCAGTTTCTGATTTAGTTCAAATTGCTCGAAACAACTGCTTAATCGGTTTGGTATGCAGTAGTCATCTGCATCTAAAAATGTAATAAATGTACCTCTGGCTTTATGAAACAATTCATTGCACGAATCAAGATACCCTCTGTTTTCCGTATGACTGAAAACTTTGATTCGTTTATCTTGAAATGAACCAATAATTGCCGCGGTGGAATCCGTACTAGCGTCATCCAAAATCAGCAATTCCCAATTAGAGTATTTCTGATTCAGAATAGACTTGATGGCTTCAGCAATGAATTTCTCCGCGTTAAAAGCGGGCATCAAAACACTAACCAAATGGTCATCCTTCATTGCTTCAGAAACTTAATTGAAGCAATCCGTGCTTTCCATTGTAATACTTCAGTTGTAGAAAGTCGCGAGCCTTTTTTTACCATGTCTAAATAGGCACTACATTCATTAGTTTGTTTTCTGCCATAAGCATCAACCATTAAGTGCCAAGCAAATTGAGAAAAGAGTTCGTTTTGATTCAAATCTGCTGGTAAGCTGTACTGAACAGATTTTGGAACAGGAAATTCGGTGAAGAATTGTGTGAGAATTTCGGGAAGCTCAAATTCTGTTAGCAGAGCATGATAGATGCCATATTTCTCTGTGTTCATCTTTTCTGAATGCAAACTTGATTTTGACTCATCATGCACTAGAAATTTTGACAATACCTTTTCTGTTGTTTGGATGTTTTTCTGCCCCATTTCGGTGAGAAAACGAAACCATAAATCCATGTCCATACAGTAATGCAAACCTGCATTTACACCTTCAAACTCTCTCATTAATTCGGTTCGGTAAAAAACTGATGGCTGCCCCATGCTATAATTTCCAAGGGTTGCCTCTAAAGAATCCCAAATCCTAGCCCCTCCAATGGCAACTCGATTTCCATTCTCATCAATATGTTCACACTTGCCTACAACAACTTGAGTTTCTTCTGATGTAGTTTCAATTACGTTTTTTAGCGCGTTTTCTGTTAGTTGGTCATCAGCATTCAGCCAATTGAAAAACGTTCCCTCGGCAATAGCCAAACCTTTGTTAGTAGCATGACTTTGACCACGGTCTGGTTTGCTCTCCCAATAAGATATTCGGTCTTTGTATTTGCGGATGATATCAACCGTGCCATCTGTGCTGCCGCCATCAATAATGATGTACTGTACATCACAATTCTGCCCAAGCACAGAAAGAATACACTTTTCTATTTGCTGAACCTGATTGAGTACAGGTGTGACAATGGTAAAATCAGGCATTCGCCATTTCTAGATAAAGACCAAGATAAGCATCAACCATTTTGCTGAATGGTGTCAATACTGAAGCGCGATATGCAAAATTACCTTTATCCGAAGTGTGAGTTGCTTCGACTATTTTCCGTTGCAATTGTCCTGCGTTTTTCGACTCAAAAGCAAATTCCAATTCTTCGTCCGAAAGCATCTCGGGAATACCACCTGCTAAAGAGGCCACAACAGGTTTGCCAGCCGAATGTGCTTCCAAAATGGTAAGAGGTGAATTGTCTTGTTTGCTCGCCTGAACCACAAAAAGTGCGTGTTTCATCAACTCTACAACCTCCCAATTGTCACGTTTTGATAGCGTAATCAGTCGACCATTTTCAAACTGTTCTTCTTTGACAGGACCACTCACGCAAACTAAATCAACACTTCTGTCCTTTAATTCAGAATTGGCCCTTGTCCAAGCAGTTTTAAGCGTTTCGAAATCTTTGTATGGGTTGGTTTCGGCATTGTTTGCCACAAAAAGAATGTAGCGTTCTGAAGGAGGTTTAATGCTTGCTGATTCCACATCTTGGATGGCGTTTGTAACGAAATGCGCTTTGATACCCTGAGCTTCAAAAAACCTTTCGCGCAGCCATTGACTTGGAGCTGTAAATCTGATTTTCGATTGAGTGATTAACTCTCTTCGTTTACTGAGTTCCTTTTTCCATTCCATCATTTCTAAGAACGATAGCTCCGTTCGGTTTAGAACAAAGGGATGGCTATTGCTACCTGTTGTCAACCAAGAATCGTGAAGTGTAAAAATGACGGGTATTTCATGAGAAATCTTTGCGATTTCATTCAGTTTTAAAGCTGTTCCGTGGAGGTTGTGGATGTGAATCACATCAGGATTTAGCTTTCGAATTTGCTCGATTGGGTCAGAATTCAATTCCTGAACAGTATCCAAAATAGACTTCTTATCTTGAACAAGGAGCTTACCATCCGGTCCGCGTTTTAATAACTCTTCATGAATGTTGAGTGTGATTTTCTCAGCTCCGCCACCAACATCAGTAGAGTTGATAAGCACAATTTTTAGTTTCTGACTGGACGACTTCCCGACTTCAGAATAATGAAAGGCTGATTTATTCGCTCTCGAAGCGGAACGCCTGCACAGCTCCAATTCCACCTCATATTCACGGTCAATTACAATAGACCGTTCTGATATTTGAAGTGGTTTTAGCGTTGCTTCATTCTGAATCCAATTTGGCTTTTCGGTCAGATTTGTTCCGTCATTATCGAATCCAATATTCTCAACCAGATTTTTTGAAGGAACAACCGCCAACCCATTTTTAGTTAGAATTTGTGCCATCCATTGGTAATCCCACGTGTCAATTTCGCCACGTTTGGCTTTGATGGTAAGTTGCTTGCGCGATTCAGCTAACTGAGTTGGGCCGAATGCTTTTTTAAAACCATTGTCATCAATGAATGATTGGATGTATGGTAATTCAGGACGGAAATCATCCCAGCGGTCTCTCCATGTTGCCCAACCCCAAATGTGGCCTATACGTGAGAAGAAGTGATTTCCTTCTGCTTCCCATTTTCCAAGCGGATTGTTCCCGCTTATCATCCAAACTTTTCGTTCGTTTCGGTAACGGTTTAATAGGTCATTGGTGAAAGCGAAAAAATGCTCACTCGGCATACAATCATCTTCTAAAATGATTCCTTCTTCAACATTATCGAAGAACCAATTTATTCCAGTAATCACGGCTTTTTTGCAGCCTTCATTTTTCTCTAAGAATTGAACATTTGAAATAATCGAGGAAAACCGATTGACACAAGATTTCACCTCATCCGTCTTAATTCTGTCATCCTTTGATTTTGGCCCATCGCCAGAAACAAAAATGGTTGTAACGCCAAATTCTTTAAGCCGTTGCAACACGCGGAATGTTTGCTCAGGGCGATTGTAAACGAGAAGCAGAACAGGCGTTTCCATCACGAAGTAGTGATGTTAAAGTCTGTAATGATTGCACTCTGAATGGCTTCAGGATTGTGAAACCCGTGTGGATTGTATGGCGGTACAACCAACTCGCCAATATTTTCGAGCCAAGCCAAATCTTCATGGTTTTGTCCCAAATAGATAGAAATAGGATAATTGCCAGGTTTAAGTGAATGTTTGAACGCAAGTTTTAAGTTCAGCTGTCCAGCAGAAGGAAGTAGTGTTTCCTTGATGAAGCGATTGCTGAAATGATACAGCTGATTTCCGTTGATGTCAGAAATGTTAATACCTAAATCTATTTCATCGTCAGTGGTAAACTGTTCAAGTTCCAGTTGAATTTGGGCGGATTCTTGCATACAATTTAAAGTCAGTTCTTTCAAGAATTCATTGGTCGAAACCATCTTTTTCTGATTATTCAAGTAGAACTGAATCGCTTCCTGCGTTGCGCCATCAAACACAATTTCTCCACCTTCAATTACCAATGTCCGTTCGCAGAGCTGTTTTATTGCGCTGAGATTGTGCGATACAAAAAGGATGGTTCTTCCTTGTTTTTTGAATTCGAAAATGCGCTCCATGCACTTGATTTGAAACATGGAATCGCCCACGGCAAGCACTTCGTCTAACGCAATAATATCGGTTTTGAGATGTGCCAAAACGGAGAAAGCCAAACGCAGTTTCATGCCGCTAGAATAGGTACGAAGCGGCTCATCAATGAATTTATCAACTCCGGAAAACGCAATGATGTTCTCCAATTCTTTATTCACCTCTTTCTTGGAAATACCAATGATGGAAGCATTGAGAAAGATGTTGTCGCGGCCACTCAAATCAGGATGAAACCCTGTTCCAACTTCTAGTAAACTAGAGAATGAGCCAACAATCTTGGCTTCGCCAGACGTTGGAAACGTGACATCAGAAAGCAATTTCAAAAGCGTGCTTTTGCCTGCTCCGTTTCTGCCAATAACCCCAACAGATTCTCCTTCCGAAATGGAGAAAGAGACGTTATTCAGCGCGTCAAAATGTTCGCGTTTGTTCCCTTTTAGTTGATAGGATTTGGAAAGCGATATGACTTCAATTGCCATCATACTTTGTCAGCTAAGGTGCGTTCCATTCTCCTAAAAAGGAATGTTCCGATAATGAGAATTGCGATAGAGGAAATGCTCCACAGAAGCATGGGGTTCAAGTCCCACAGAAAAGGGTTGAATCCGCTTCGTAACACTTCCATCGCGCCAGCAATTGGGTTAAAATGATAGAAAAAACGTAGCCATTTGTTCTCAATGCCATTCATCGAATAAAAGATGGGCAGGACAAAAATCATGGCGTAAAGCAAGATTGGAATGGCGTGACGGAAATGACGATTCCAAACAGTGAGACTTGAAGCAATACAAGCCAACCCGAAAGAAATGGGGAGAATTAGCAATAGGGAATGCAAAAGGTAGACAGGGAACAGAAACGATATTGATGTGTTCAATAAAACAGCTGCTCCAAGCACGATAATCAGCACAATTCCGAGGTCGAATACGCTTTTGATTAGCGGAGAAAGCACGAGATATAGTCTTGGAAATGATGCTTTGGTTACAAGTCCAGCGTTAGACTGCATACTATTCATGGCGCCCAGAATAACCGATGTGGTGAAATTCCAAATGGCTAGACCGCAAAGCAGATAAAGCTCAAACGGCATTTCTGTTTCGGAAGTGGTTCTACCCGAAAATCGAATAACGCTAAGTATAACAGCGAAGTAAACAAGTGGCTGAAAAACCGACCATAGCAATCCGAAGATTGGTTTCTGATACTGCACTTTCAGATCCTTCCATACAAAGAACCACAGCGTTTCTCGTCTTTGCCAAAGACGTTTTAACCAATCAGAAAACGGTTGATTAGCACGAATAACACGAATTGGTTTTTGACGCGACATCTAATTCAAAAGTACGCAGGTGAATCTATTGTCTGAGCGTAAAGCAACTGAAGTTGTCGGTTAGGGCCTTTTTCGAAACCGCAGATGGAATCTCAGTTGTTGATGGAGCAATCAATTTAATGGTAGCTCCAGCTTGAATCGAACCCATTACTTCTGAATAGTCATTGGTTTTACCCGCAGAAGCGACAATTTGTAACCGTTCTATCAAACTTGGCAATGCAGGACCATAGACCAGATTCTCATCTGCATAAACGGCTTTGTGCGCGTTCATTCTTAAGGAAGTCCAACTGGGAGGAATAATATAGATCGTATTTGGCTCGCTGGTTTTGTCAATGACCGAAATGGCTTTGAATTCTTCCGTGCTCGATTTTGCAATGCCATCAACATAGCTATCCACAACTCCAACTGTTATTACAGCTACAATGATGAGATACTTGAGCAACTTGCTCAGTCTTTCGTCCTTGAAAATGAATCCTGCTGATACTAAAATGAGCATGAATCCTGCTACCTGTGCCATTGTCCAAGGGCTGATGAACTCGGAAGAACTATTGCCGAAAATGCGATAGATTACAAGTGCCACGCAAGCCACGCCCATAAAACTTAGTGTGTGCGGACGGATGGTAAGCCAAATGCCGTTGGAACTGACTTTGGCAAGAATGGCAACCGTTGCAATTGGCATTATCAGTACAGAAACGCGCCATGGATTGAGACTTATGAGCGTTGTGTTGTCCAAGCCATAAGCAAGCAGCGTTAGCAGTGTTCCGAACGTGCCTATGGCTATAATGATGTTGCGGAGTTGTGTTTTCCATAGGATTACGAATCCAAGAAGCATGATGAGAAGCTGCAGGTAGAATTTGGGGGTGAGCCAGTTACTGGGGTTGATGTGAATGTTCTCGTCAAAACCTGCCATCACCGCTTGGTTTATGGCTGTTTTCAATGCTTCATCAACCTGAAAGAAATGACTGAATATGTAGTAGGAGTAGGGGAGAACAAGCAAAAGTAAAATGATGGAAGTGATTAAGCTTTTCTTCCCAAAGTTGGATTGGAAGATTATAAGCAGTGTGAGCAGTCCACCCAAAAAGAGATAGCTGGCATGGAAGATGGCGGCTGGCGCGATGCTCAAAATGGCTAAGACGTATTTCCGTTGCATGGCTAAATAAATGCTGAGTAAAAGGAAAACGCCAAACACACTTGGTTGCAGATACCCGCGTAAAACGCCCTGCTCTGCAATGCCGCTGTCCCACATCCAGCGCAAGTCTACATCCAAAACAAGTTGGAAGTAGGTTCCCCAAATGGGGGAGCAATGGAGAAGAAGGAACAAGGTTAAAAAGGAAAAAAGTCGGGTGTTATTGCTGTAGACCGCAGTTATTCTATCCGCAATTCCGAATAAGGAATATGAGTAAATGGAAGAAAGGAGAGTGTAGATAATCGTTATCCAAATACTTAGATATTGAATAGGGAAAATGCTAATAAGCCAACTAAAAGCAGGATACGGATCGGGTGAAATGAGCAACGGGTCAGCTGCAAATGAATTGGGCAGCAAATCGGCTATTCCCCAGAGGAAATAAATATTCTGATTGCCAGAGAATAATTCCTGCATCGGGTAAACGATGGTCAGTGCCACTCCCATAAGGAGGTGCAAAGCCAATCGATTGTTGCGGAGGAAATCCATGGTGCTAAGTAACGAACCTCAGCAAAGAATCCGTCATTGCGAGTATAGAGGACGAAGCAATTTAGTTCGAACAGGAAAAAGATTGCCGCACTCGGTGCTTGCTCGCAATGACGGCACTTACATTTGCCGCATGGAAATCGTTTTTGCAAGCAATAATGCGCACAAGTTGGAGGAGGTTCGGTCGAAACTCCCAAAGGAATTCAAAGTTCTTTCGTTGAAAGATGTCCTAGGAGAAGTGGATATTCCTGAAACAGGAGTGACGCTGGATGAGAATGCAAGTATTAAATCGAAGTACGTGTTTGAACGCACGGGAAAGAACTGCTTCTCGGATGATACAGGACTTGAGATTGAGGCACTGAATGATGAGCCCGGAGTTTACTCGGCACGGTATGCTGGGGAGGATTGTTCTTTTCAGGATAACATGAATAAAGTGTTGAAGAACTTGGAAGGAAAAGAGAATCGAAAAGCTTGCTTTCGAACGGTTATCAGCCTTATTCTAAAAGGCGAGGAACACTTTTTTGAAGGGCGAGTGGATGGCGAGATACTGGCAGAAGAAAGCGGAACCGATGGTTTTGGCTACGACCCTATCTTCCGTCCGAATGGTTTTGAAGAAACCTTTGCCGAAATGAGCATGGAGCAGAAGAATGCGATTAGTCACAGAGGATTGGCGGTTGCCAAGCTCATCGACTTTCTAAAGACTAGCTAGCTTATTTAGCGTCTTCAATTAATTGGCCAAAGAAATCTTGTAGGGTGATTCCTGCATGGTGCAGTTGCTGTGGTAACAGACTCTCTTCCGATAAACCGGGAATGGTATTTACTTCAATTATGTATGGTTTGCCATTCTGAACGATGTAATCGAGACGAGACATACCGCTTAATTTCAATCGAGAATATACTCTGCGCGTAGTTTCTTGAATCAACTCCTTTACCGAATCATCAATTCGGGCAGGGGTTATTTCTTCGCTGGCACCTTCGTACTTGGCTTGGTAGTCGAAGTATTCATTTTTAGAAACAATTTCCGTCAATGGCAATGCGATTACTTCGCCATTATGACTGTAAACACCACTGGCAATCTCATCACCATCTATGAATTGCTCAATCACCGCTTCGTCATCATTTTCTAACGCCATGGCTAGCGCTGTATCAAAGTTCTCGGCAACTTTTAGTTTTGTAATTCCAAAGCTGGAGCCCATATTGTTTGGCTTTACGAAGCAAGGAAGTCCAATTTTTTCTAAAATAGCTTTGGTATCTACTTTTTCGCCCTTACGAATCATGACAGCCTCGGCAATATTCACATCGCCAAACTGGCGAAGAAACCCATTGCAGTAACTCTTACTGAACGTAAGCGATGAAGACAATACACCGGGCGAGGTGTACGGAATACCGATCATATCGAGGTAACCTTGTAGCTTGCCATCCTCGCCTGGCGTGCCGTGTATCGCATTGAACACCACGTCAAAATTCACTTTTTTTCCGTTCTCATTAAATGAGAAGTCATTCTTATCGATGGGGCTTTTGTTTCCATCAGCAAGTAGCACATCCCAACTTTGTCTGGAAATTTTGACCAAGTAATTGGTGTACTTGCTGGCATCTAGATGTTTGAAAACAACATTGGCGCTCAATTCAGAAATAACCCATTCTGAAGAGTACCCACCAAAAACGATTGCAACTGTCTTTTTCATGTGATGATGTAACGCTCCGAAATGTACTTTAATTTCGTAATGCTGGTACAGAATCTCCCAATTTTGGTTAAACAGCTGAGGGTTCATAATTTATATCTTTGCCACCCGTTGCAGTAGCACGTTTTCTATTCAGATCAATGGGTTTTATCAAGTTCATTTTTAGTAAGTTGTTTCTTATCAACCTTGCAATAGTAGGCGTGCTGGTTGTACCTGCGTGCGTTGGACTGTTCTATTTCTTGGATACTTACACAGAGCATGACATCACTGTTGAGACGCCCGATTTTATAGGGATGACAATTGGTGAGATTGAGGCTTTTGCAGATACAAACCATCTAGAGTTTGAGATAATTGACTCACTTTATTCGGATGAATTGCCAAAGGGAACAGTAGCTGCGCAAGAGCCAGTTCCGGGTTATAAGGTGAAACGTGGTCGAATGATTTATGTGACCATTAATGCTCTATTGCCGAAACAAGTGTCTATTCCTGATGTCAGGAATCTTTCGCTGCGACAGGCAAAGGCTGTGCTAGAAAGTGTGGGGTTGAAACTGGGTGATTTGGAGTACAGACCAGATATTGCGAAGAACGCTGTGCTTGGGCAGAAGATAAAGGGTAAGGAAGCTAAGAAAGGTGAAATGACCTTTAGTGGAACGGTGGTTGATCTTGTTTTGGGTGATGGTTTAAGCAATACACGCGTTCCAATTCCGTATTTACTGTACTATAACCTAAAGGAGGCTACCGATAGATTGAATCTTTCATCCTTGAATTTGGCAACCTTTAAGATTGATACTGCAACAATGACTGATACTGCCTTGGTTCGCGTTTACAAGCAGATACCTGCATTTAATGAGAAGAACTTGGTGCCGATGGGAACTTCTGTGATTCTGTATTTGACTGAGGACACGTTATCTATTAAGTACGATTCTACGCTTTATTTCAACCCGTTGGCCTTGCCCGATTCGTTAGTAACACAAGAAGATTTGAATGAACAAGATTTTGAAGGAGGCAATTAAGGCGCTGCTTGTTTTGTTGGTGCTGTTTGCGCCAAATGTTATGGCGCAGGAGGTATTGGTTTCCATGAGAGGAAATGCATCGCTGGCGTCTTATGATGATTATATGCGAGCGGAAATGGTAAATTCTTCTCGTGCAGTAGGAGATACGTTGAGTCTTCCATTCTTTGATGATTTTTCTGAACCCTTTTCGCGACTGCGAACCGCTGCTGATCTATTCCCAAATTCAGATTTGTGGGTAGACAATAAGGTTTACATCAATAATAACATGGCTATTAACCCTATCTCACAGGGAGTTGCCACGTTTGATGGATTGGATGAGCGTGGTAGAGCGTATGGTTTCTTATTGCAAGGTCAAAGTCCAAGTCCTCAGCCCGCAGATAGTTTGACTTCTAAACCACTCGATTTAAGTAATGCAGCCGATACCGTTTATCTCAGCTTTTATTATCAACCTCAGGGTGCCGCACCGTATGCTCCGGGCGAAGAATACAAGTTGGTGTTGGAGTTTAAAGACACGGCAGATTCGTGGGAAACGCAATGGGAAGCCGAAGGGTTTGATTTAGAAGTGTTTGATTTCAACCTTGTGATGGTTCCCGTTTCAGACGAGAAATATCTCTACTCAGGATTCCAGTTTCGATTTAGGAACTATGCCTTTTTGGGCGGCAATGTTGATCAGTGGCACATCGACTACATAAAGCTAGATGAGGGGAGAGGTATTAACGAAACAACAATCAATGACGTGGCCATTCTTGGGCATACTTCTGTTGATTTCAACGGAGTTGTTCGTAATATGACTTCGTCTGTTCTGAAAGAATACAACAGTATGCCATGGGCTCACTACAAGGAAGATCCAGCAGCCTTCATGGGCGATACTTCCTTTTTTACTATTCGTAATAATACGGATGTGCTTAGCCCTTCTGGGAAATACACTTTGCAGATATACAATTCGAGTGGTACGCTTTTGCACACTGGTATAGAGGCATCTCCTCAGGTGTTACCAAACATCATCTGTGGAAATGAAGCGAATGATTGCGCATCTCCAACTGAGCCAGATCTTCTTTACCGGGCGTTGGATTATGACTTGCCTACTGACGTTGAGTTAAGCACCGATTCAATGTTCTTTGAGGTAGTTCACAATATCACTGAATTATCCGATGCAGTAACAACCAATGATCGCACATCGCAAACACAAGAATTCTACAATTACTACGCCTATGATGATGGTACTGCCGAAGCTGCTTATGGTCTTGAGAACCTAGAGAACGAAAGCATGGTGGCACTTAAGTATAACATCAAGAAGCGTAACGATCGTCTGGTAGGTATTCAGTACTACTTAAACCCTGTAGAGTTTGATATGGAGGATGAACCTGTCCGTTTGGTGGTTTGGTCCGGTAATGAGGAGCCAGAGGATATTCTATGGCAGTCTCCTGATACTAATTTGTACTACACCAATCAGCATAATTATTTCCATAATTACACGATTAACGATACTGTCCTTGAGATTGCTTCCGAAAATATTTGGATTGGTTGGGTGCAGCAGCCATCGACCAATCCCGAATTTGGTTTCTCTTTTGGTTTTGATAAGCGAACAGATGCTTCTAGTAAGCTGCGCTTCAATTTAGGGTCTACTTGGAATCAAAGTTCTATACCTGGTGCTGTAATGATTCGCCCCGTATTTGGAGAACCGTATGATTGGGTTGGTGTAAATGAGAAATCATCCGTGCAACACGTTAAGGTTTACCCGAACCCAACAACGGGTGATGTCTTTTTACAAGAAACCGTTTCAGGGCAGTTCAGTAATGCACATTTTACGGTGTTCGACCTTTCTGGAAGAAGTGTTTACACTAAAATTGGTTACAATGGCAAACTGCAGCTGGGGCATCTCAATGCAGGAACATACCTGTTGCGCATAGATGCTGCAGATGGCGTATTCACAGAAAGATTGGTGCTACAACCATGAGCGATAATAGCGAATTGTATGAGGAGGCGGACGAACAGGAAGACTTATTTGAGCATCACCGGATAGCGGCAGATCCCGGACAGGAACCGTTGCGTATAGATAAGTTCTTGATGGACCGTTTGGCAAATGCCACGCGAAGCAAAATTCAGATTACTGCTAAGGCTGGAAATATTCATGTGAATGATTTGCCAGTTAAACCTAATTACAAGGTAAAGCCCAGCGATGTGATTACGGTTGTGTTGGCTTATCCTCCAAGAGATAGAACCATTCATCCAGAGGATATTCCGTTGGATATTCTATTTGAGGATGACGATGTAGTGGTGTTGAACAAGCAACCCGACTTGGTTGTGCATCCCGGCCACGGAAACTATGAAGGCACGCTAGTAAACGGATTGATGTTCCACTTTAAGAACCTGCCAGATATGAACAAGCACGGAGAACCGCGTCCCGGACTCGTGCATAGGCTGGATAAAGGCACGTCAGGTGTTATGGTTATTGCCAAAAGTGAGCTATCGCTTTCGAATTTATCGCAGCAATTTTTTGACCGCACTACAGATAGGTTGTACAACGCCATTGTGTGGGGAGATTTTGAAGAAGATGAAGGAAGAATTGAAGGACACATTGGCCGTAGTATGAAAAACCGTCTGCAGATGGATGTATATCCTGATGGGGACCAAGGCAAACATGCCGTTACGCATTACAAGGTTCTGGAACGATTTGGTTATGTAACGCTTGTGCAGTGCAAACTAGAGACGGGGCGTACCCATCAAATACGTGCGCACATGAAACACATTGGTCATCCGTTGTTTAATGATGAGCGTTATGGTGGCGAAAAGATTTTGAAAGGCACCACATTTACTAAGTACAAGCAGTTTATTGATAACTGTTTCGACCTTTTACCGCGCCCTGCTTTGCATGCCAAGTCTTTAGGGTTTACGCAACCCGTTACTCAGGAAAGAATGTTATTTGAGACCGATTTACCACAAGACATGCAAACCGTCATAGAAAAATGGCGGGTGTATGTGAGCAGTAGGAAAGAATAATTATTAAGAAGTCCGTTTTACTTACCGCTACGCAGCAAGATGGTTTTCTGGTAATGCACCTGCATATCGTTTATGCGTAGCGCAACAAAATAATGCCCGTCCGGTAGAGATGAATCTGGTTCCCAGGTGGTCTCATATTTTTCGGGCGATAAGTTTTCTTCGGCCAAGCTAGCAACGAGCTTTCCCGCCATATCATACACAGCCAAGCTTACGTTAGATTCTCGAAAGACACCATATTTAATGGTCAATATTTCGGAGTATGGGTTCGGAGATACTTCGTAAATAATTCCGTTTTCAAGATGAAGATCATTTACCTCAGTGGTAGTTCCATCTCCATCTACAATAACATCCCAAGTACCTTCTAGTATTCCAGAACCACCATCGGTTAGCGTTATAATCCTATCCGCAGCGTTATAGGTGCCAGAGGTTTGAGAAGAAGCTGCGTCAGAAGCTAAATCGGCATCACCTTCAAAGTATAGCTGGGTGGTAATTGTAGGGTAACCGGGCGGTGTAATTTTAAAGTGAATGTGTGATGGACGGTAGGTAGTTCCATTTAAATATTTACCCGGATAAATGGTTTCAAACATGTAGAAACCTTGAGCATTAGAAAGCATTTTACCTCTCAAGTTATATCCTGTGTTGTCGTATTGTCCAGGGTCGTTTGCGTGCCAAACATCAACAATAGCGTTAGGTATTACCTCAGTACAGTCAAGTGTTCTCACTACACCACTAATAATAATTCTAGTCCCAAATTCAGAAACCTCCGCCAATTGATTGTTTAAAATTTCTGGCGGGTTTTGAGTGTAAAAAGGGCCTTGCCCGTAGAAATCTGGGGTTGTTGGATTACAACCTCCTGCGCGGTCGGTTTCAAGGTCTTTAGCTGAAGAAACATTTGTTAAAGCAGTAACAGATAGTGCGGCTAGTGAAGTGTTTTTTAGAAATGATCTTCGGCCATTCTTCTTATTTGTATCCATGGTTTTAGTTATATCTAAAGATAGCATCAATTAATTGCCACTTTTAGACAGAGGTTGTCCAAAGTCGTGCGAATCTGTTGCTACCTTTAAATATATTCAAAGTAGTAGTAATCTAGCTAGTCTATAGAACCTATTGAAAAGAGTAATTAGCTAACCGTTTCCTGCATTTCTGCCGCAAAATCATAATCCATGTAATCGGTAACAGTATTGTAAACCGTATCCCGCTCAATGGGGTGTCGGCCTACTTCTTTAATAAGCCCAACCAATTCTTCTGTAGATAGTGCAGGGTTTTGGTCTTCTGCACCTGCCATACTGTAGATTCTGGTGCTGTCGTCAATAGTGCCATCAATATCATCAACCCCAAAAGCAAGACTCATTTGAGCCGTCTCTCGTCCAATCATTGGCCAGTAAGCTTTTACGTGTCCAAAATTATCCATGTAAATACGGCCAATAGCGTAATTGCGGAGGTCTTCAATAGTGCTCACCTCTTTAATATGGCTCATTTGATTGTTGCCATTTCGGTACTTGAGCGGAATAAACGTGTTAAATCCTCCTGTCTCGTCTTGTAGTGTTCGTAACCGATTCATGTGATCTACCCGATTCTCAAAGGACTCAACATGACCGTAAAGCATGGTTGCGTTACTTGGCATGCCTATTTGATGTGCCGTTTTATGCATCTCCAACCATTCTGCGGAGGTACATTTATCATCACAAATCTCAGCACGAACTTTTTCGTCAAAAATCTCTGCGCCACCTCCAGGCAATGAATCCTGTCCGTGGTCTTTAAGAATCTGCAAACCTTCCCGGTAGCTCACTTTCGCCTTTCTACACATGTATTCCAGCTCTACGGCTGTAAAAGCTTTTACATGTATGTCTGGTCTTATTTCCTTCACTTTTTTAATCAGCGAAGCGAAATAGTGCAATCCCATTTTTGGATGCACACCGCCTACAATATGAACCTCTGTAACAGGTTTCCCCTCGTAGTTGCGTACAATCTCTAGAATTTCTTCTTCAGAAAGCTCCCAACCTTCAGATTTCTGTTTTAATAAACGGGAGTAGGAGCAGAATTTGCAGTCGAACACACAGATGTTGGTTGGCTCTACATGGAAGTTTCGGTTGAAATAAACGGTGTCGCCATATTTAGCTTCTTTTATATGGTTTGCCAAGCTTCCTAAAAAGGCTAGTTCACCCTTTTCGTACAGAAGCACGCCTTCATCAAAAGAGATGCGCTCCTTAGCCAGTACCTTTTCGGTAATAGTCTTGAATTTCGGGTGGAGATTGCTCGAAAGCAGGTGTTCTAAACCGTTTGGGTTCATCTAGTCTATAATGTTGATTTTTCTACTCACAAGTTCGTTGTCTGAACTTAGTTGAAGAACATATGTTCCGGCAGTAAGTTCATCAAGATTGAGCGCATGATTAGCAAAGTGGAGGTTTATATTGGTTTCCGTGTAAACTGTTTTTCCACGTAAATCCATTATTCGAACATCGCTTTTCGTAGGTGTGCCTTCATCCAAGCGTATGTTTAGCAAGCCGTTCGTTGGGTTAGGGTAGAGTATAAGCGAGCTGTTTAGTATGTCGTCATTAATGCCAACTACGCCTGGTATCAGACCATCAGAATCTTTTAACGGAGCACGCGGTCCGTTCAAAGCAGCCAGCATTCTGTTTTTTTGTCCTTCGGTGAAGAAGAAGAGACAAGCGTCATTGCCATAATCCATATAGTTGTTAAACATGTCGCTGTTAATACCTGTACCGCAGGTTTCTTCTGGGTAACTATTGTTGCAGCCGTAGTTTGGACCTTGCTGTTTTGGTGTGTCAGAAACATTATCATCTGCGTTACAATTGTTATTTGCGCCACCTGATCCCCAAAGATGGTCTAGGTTGAAATAGTGCGCTATTTCGTGTGTTGCTGTCCGACCTTCATTGTAGCTGTTAGAAAGACTTCCTATCCGACCAAAAAACCGATAGCCAATTACCACTCCATCCAAAGAAGCATTGATGCCGGGCTGATAGGCGTAACCTAAAAGACCACTTCCAATATTACATACCCAAATGTTTAGGTAATCCGTGTTTGGCCAAGCGTCACGGCCGCCTTGCGCTGTGAATTTTACGTTGTCTGAACCGCCCCAATCAGAAACTGTCGTTTCTGTACGCGTAATGCCATTGGTAAGAAAACCGTCTGGATCCTGCGCTGCTAGTGCAAATTGTATCTCGGAATCTGCTACGCGGTTTGTCCATACTGATGGAACCCCAGAAACATCGCCATTCATAGCCCTGTAATCCTCGTTCAGCACGTCAATTTGAGATTGAACTTGAGCTGTTGAAATATTTTGAGACGAGGTATTGTAAACTACGTGTACTACTACAGGAATGGTTATCACTGTTCTCTCCGATTCTCCCGAATGTTCTGCAACCCATCGCTGTGTAAATTCTTCAACGTTCTGTCTTGTAATTAAAAGACTCGGGTCTGCATTAAGTGCGGACTGCATTTTTTCGGAAGTGCCGCATTGCAATTGCTGTGCATAGGCGCTGAAACCCACGAAGATGCTTAGCGCTAAAAGATAAAAACGTTTCATCTGGTTCATGTTACAAAGCTATGCAATACCAATTGCTAGACTTACGGAATCATGGTAATCGTTCCGCGTTTAACAAAGGTATTGCCACGAGATGACTGTACCGAAAGGAGATAAGCGTACGCACCAGTCTTAGCCAGTTTGCCACCAACTTTCCCGTCCCACCCAAGTTCAGGGTCAGTAGTTTCAAAAATGCGGTTACCCCATCGGTCGTATATCTGAAGCAGGTAATTGTCCATATCGGCATAAACCGTTACAGGATTAAAGATGCTATTTACACCATTAGGCACGAATGCATTAGGTACAAAAATGTTGGCTTGCTGCAAGGCGCATGCTTCGTTAGATAGGCTGGTTTGCGAGAATAGCACCGGGTTGGGGTTTCCAATGGGGGAGCCAATTCCTTCAATAGCTTCTATGTAGTAGCAAAAGTTTCCATCGCCTTCAATTATGTCTTCAATGCTATCTGTGTAAGTTAGTTGGGTTGGTGGGACTGAAGCAATTTGAGCCAATACACCATTGTAGGTTCGGTGAATGTTATACGCTACAATGCTGCCGCTCCAGCTTTCGTACGGATTCCATATAAGCGAATTGGTTCTGTCGCTTTTCGACTCTGCCTCAAGAAGAATGGTTCTAGTCATGTTGAGGGTGTCTGCATTTAAATCACAACTGTCAATACCAATTACTGAGTAGTAATAACTGTTGAACTCAGGCCTGGCGCCAGCATCTGTATAGTCGTAGTAGCGCGTATTGGCATCAAATGGAATAAACCAAATGTCTCTCAGGTCGGCCGGGTCGGTACCGCGCTGTATTTCGAAGCCGAGATAGCCAGCAGTGCTATCAACAAAGAAGAATTGATTTACGCCTGTATTGCCAGGAATTACGGTGGTTTCGTAGCTGTATCCGTAGTCTGGACGTTTGGGAACGTATATGAAAACGCAGGTGTCGTTGGATGTTGAAGTAATTCTGGTTGGTGTATCTCGAACAGCAACTACGCGATAGCAGTAGGTCGCTTCTTCTTGCACGTTT
>Ga0209632_10002096_pt1 | contig 19412 bp, 21 predicted proteins | sample COG_10_FD_184754 | JGI IMG/M metagenome (GOLD analysis project Ga0209632, IMG submission 184754) | Pelagic Microbial community sample from North Sea - COGITO 998_met_10 (SPAdes) (version 2) | ecosystem: Environmental > Aquatic > Marine > Neritic zone/Coastal water | place: Helgoland, sampling... | reverse complement strand
AATGAGCACATTAAATACAACAGGTAAAGTAACAAAAACAAAACTTAGAGTTGGAAGAGGAATTGGATCTGGTAAAGGCAAAACTTCTGGTAGAGGTGTTAAGGGTCAAAAATCAAGATCAGGTGTTGCTATTAAAGCATTTGAAGGTGGTCAAATGCCCTTATATAGAAGGTTACCTAAAAGAGGGTTTAATGCAATTAAAAGATATCAAGCTATTATAGCAATAATGAATTTAGAAAAAATTCAATCCTACATCGATGAAAAAACTATCAATTCTAATGATGTAATAAACATTGCTTTATTAAAAAAGTTAAAATTAATTAATAAAAATTCACAAAAATTAAAAATACTTGGCACTGGAGATATTAAAGATAAAGTTAATATTGAAGCTGATTTAATATCAAAATCTGCTGTAGTTAAATTAGAGAAAGCTGGCGGAACAATACAATTAAAAAAATAATTAAGATATTATGAGCGCATCCTCTCAAACTAATGATCTTAAAAATAGAATATTTTTTACAATATTTATCTTAGCAGTTTATAGATTTGGTACTTTTGTGCCTATTCCAGGTATTGATCCTGAACAACTTCAAATAATGATGAGTGGTAATCAAAAAGGCTTACTTGGCATGTTTAATGTGTTTTCTGGTGGAGCTGTAAGTAGAATGGCAATTTTCGCTTTAGGAATAATGCCATATATTTCCTCATCTATTATTGTTCAACTATTAACCGGTGTATCTGACTATTTTAAAAATTTAAAAGCTCAAGGTGAAACTGGTAGAGCTAAGATTACACAAATAACAAGATATGGAACTGTACTATTAGCCACAATTCAAGGTTATGGTTTGTCTGTCGGATTGCAATCTTCTGCAGATTTGGTTATTAATCCAGGTTTATTTTTTACAATAACAGCAGTCTCAACAATTGTAGCTGGAACAATGTTTTTAATGTGGCTTGGTGAACAAATAACACAAAGAGGTATAGGTAATGGTATTTCATTAATTATATTTGCTGGAATTGTTGCAGAAATCCCAAGAGCACTAGTTACTACATTTGAACTAGGAAGAACTGGTGCTGTATCTACAATTATGATTATTGGAATTTTTGTATTATTAGTTGGAATGATCATGTTCATTGTTTTTATGGAAAGAGCTTTAAGAAAAATTCTAATAAATTATCCTAAAAGACAAATGGGAAATAAAATGTATGGTGGCGAATCATCTCATCTACCTTTAAAGATAAACCAAGCAGGTGTTATACCAGCAATTTTTGCGTCGGCTTTACTACTGTTACCTGTGACTTTTTCTAATTTTAGTTTTTCAGATAATGATACTTTTTTAAATTTGAGCTCTTATTTTACACAAGGCCAACCTCTTTATATGCTTTTATATGCGTCTGGTATAATATTTTTTACTTTTTTCTATACATCGATTACATTTAATCCAACAGAGACAGCAGATAACTTAAGAAAGTACGGAGGTTTTGTACCAGGTATTAGACCTGGTGAGAATACAGCTATGTATATTGAAAAAATTGTTACTAAGCTTACTACAATTGGAGCCTGTTATCTGACACTAGTTTGTTTGATGCCAGAGTTTTTAATTGCAAATTACCCAATACCTTTCTACCTTGGTGGTACTTCAATTTTAATTGTAGTTGTTGTTGCAATTGATACGGTAACTCAAATACAAACAAGATTAATGAGCTCTCAATATGAGCAATTAATTAAAAAAACAAAATTCGGTAAATAGTTTTGTGAACATTATTTTATTTGGTCCTCCAGGTGCTGGTAAGGGAACACAAGCACAATTCATTGTACAAAAATATAACTACTTTCAGCTTTCAATGGGCGATCTTTTAAGAGATGAAGTTAAGACAAAAACATCACTTGGTGCAAAAATAGAAAAATTGATATCAAATGGAAAATTTGCTTCAGATGAAATAGTTAACTCATTATTAAAACAATGTCTTAACAATCTTAAATTTAGAGATAGAATTATTTTTGACGGATACCCAAGAAATATTGAACAAGCTAAAAATTTAAAGATATTATTAGGTGGATTTGATCAAACAATCAGTCATATAATTTTTTTAAATGTTTCAAAAGATATTATCAAAAAACGTATAATGGGTAGAATGACATGTGATAAATGCAATATGACTCTGAATGAATTTTTTAATAAAGAGCAGATTGAGCTTCATCCATGTGGTAAAGAGTTTTTAAAGAAGAGAAAAGATGATAATTTGGATGTAGTTTTAGCTAGATATGAGACCTATATGAAAACAACTAAACCAGTTCTTGATTTTTACTCAAAAAATGCCAATTTTACAGAAATTGATGGAGCTGCTGAAATTGAGCAAATAACCAATAAAATCAATGCTGTTCTTAATGTTTAAGACGTTGACTTTAGAACATCTTCTTATATAAAAGGCTAAATTTATTCTCAAAAATATGGCTCGTATAGCAGGTGTAAACATTCCCCAAAACAAACTTGTGCATATAGGTTTAACTTATATCTATGGTATAGGTGATAAGTTTTCAAATCAGATTTGTACATCGTTAGAAATTCCTGCTGAAAAAAGAATTAACGAACTAACTGATGACGATATTTTAAAAATAAGAGAATATATAGATGCTAATTTTAAAGTAGAAGGTGATCTTAGAAGAGACTACTCTTTAACAATTAAAAGATTAATTGATCTTGCTTGTTATAGAGGATCGAGACATAGAAAAAAACTTCCTGTTAGAGGACAAAGAACAAGATGTAATGCTAGAACTAGAAAAGGCAAAGCTATTGCGATTGCTGGTAAAAAATTAACACCACTAAAAAAATAATTAATATATGGCTAAAGTAGAAAAAGTAGAAAACATAGATTCTGTTGTAGATAAAAAAGTAGATAAAAAAGTAGATAAAAAATCTAAAAAAAGTTCCTACTCAAAAAAGAAAAAAATTAAGAAAAATATACTTAATGGTATTGCTTATGTTCAATCAACATTCAATAACACAATAATTACAATAGCAGACACAAATGGTAATGTTATTTCTTGGTCATCAGCTGGATCCAAAGGATTCAAAGGTTCAAGAAAGTCAACGCCTTATGCAGCTCAAGTGGCGGCTGATACAGCTGCTTCTAAAGCGTTAGATTATGGTATGAAGACTTTATCAGTAGAAGTTAAAGGCCCAGGTTCAGGGAGAGAAACTGCTTTGAGAGCTTTACAAGCTAAAGGATTTAAAATCCTTTCAATAAAAGACACAACACCAATGCCACATAACGGCGTAAGACCACCAAAGAAAAGGAGAGTTTAAATGGAAAGTTTAAATGTAAATGTTAAAAATTGGAAAGCATTAATTAAACCAGCTCAACTAGATGTTCAAATAAGTGATGATAAATCACATGCTAAAATTATAGCTGAACCATTAGAAAAAGGTTATGGTTTAACCTTAGGAAATTCTTTAAGAAGAATTTTACTTTCATCCATAAGAGGTGCTGCCGTAACTTCAATTCAAATAGATGGTGTGTTACACGAATTTACATCTATTAAAGGTGTTAGAGAAGATGTGACAGATATAGTTTTAAACGTAAAGTCACTAGCTCTAAAAAGTTCTTTTGAAGGTGTAAAAAAACTTATTCTAGATGCTAAAGGACCAGGTGAAATTAAAGCCTCTGATATTCAAGCGGTTACTGATATTGAAATTTTAAACCCCGATTTAGTTATTTGTAATTTAGATGAAAATACTAATTTCCATATGGAAATGAATGTTTCAACTGGGAAAGGCTACGTGCCAGCTGTAATGAATAAGCCAGAAGAACCACCATTAGGTTTGATTGCTATAGATTCTTTATACAGCCCTGTTAAAAAAGTTTCATATGCCATAAGCACAGCTAGAGAAGGTAAAGCATTAGATTATGATAAATTGACAATGGAAATAGAGACAAATGGGTCAATTTCAGCTGAGGATGCTGTTGCATACTCTGCTAGAATTTTTCAGGACCAGCTTAACATGTTTGTTAATTTTGATGAACCAGTGGAAGCACCTGTTAAAGAAGTTTCAACTGAGCCTGAATTTAACAAAAATCTTCTTAAAAAAGTTGATGAATTAGAGCTATCTGTACGTTCAATGAATTGTCTAAAAAATGATAACATTATATACATAGGAGATCTTGTTCAAAAGTCAGAAGGAGAAATGCTTAGAACACCAAACTTTGGTAGAAAATCATTAAATGAAATAAAGGAAGTTTTAACTGGGATGTCTTTATATCTTGGTATGGAAATACCAAATTGGCCACCAGATAATATAGCTGAAATGTCTAAAAAGTTAGAGGAGCAGATCTAATGAGGCACGGAATGGCCAATAAGAAGTTAAATAGAACTTCTGATCATAGAAAAGCATTATTAAAGAATATGTTAAATTCTTTAATAAAATATGAGCAGATTACTACCACACTTCCTAAAGCTAAATTTTTAAAGCCTCAAGCTGACAAGATAATTACTTTAGGTAAAAAAGAATCTTTACTAACAACAAAGATGTTAATGACAAAATTACAAGACATTACATCAGCTCGTAAAGTTACAAAAACTTTGTCTAAAAGATACGAAAAAAGAAACGGTGGATATACAAGAATTATTAAAGCCGGTTTTAGATATGGCGATAATGCACCCATGGCTGTCATAGAGTTTGTAGATAGAGATGTTGAGGCAAAAAGAGTTGATAGAAAAAAAAAAGATCCAGCTAAAAGCCAAAATGAAGAGAAAAAATTAGCTACTGCTTAATTATCCGTATAAAAATATATCATCATGAAAAAGTCATTTAGCGTTAATTCAACGTTTAACGATATGCGTATTGATCGATGGATAAGGAATAATTTAGGTAATATTCCACAAGGTTTAATTGAGAAAAGTTTGAGAAGTGGAAAGATTAAACTTAACAATAAAAAAATTAAAAGTTCACAAAAAGTTAAAACTAACGACACGGTTGACTTTTTTAACTTTGAATATACTGAAACAATAGTTCAAAAAAAAATAAAATTTTTACCTTCAGAGGAAGTAGTCAAAGAAAATGAGGACTTAATAATTGATAATAACGACGATTTCATTGTATTGAATAAAAGTTCAGGTATCTCCGTTCAAGGTGGAACAAAGTCAAAAAAAAACCTAGTAGATATTTTTGCAAGAAGTGACATTTTTCAAAATACAAAACCTTTTTCAGTTCACCGTCTTGATAAGGATACTTCTGGTGTTTTTATTATGGCCAAACATAGAGAGGCAGCACAATTGTTAACATCATTATTTAGATTAAGAAAAGTTCATAAAACTTATTTAGCTATATGCCATGGTGAATTACAAAAAGATTCTGGTGAATGGAATGATGATCTCACTAGATATGATAATGACAAAGAAGTTGTTGAAAACGCTAAAACTATTTATAAAGTTCTGGATAAAAATTCTATTTGTAGTCTTATTGAAATGAAACCTATTACTGGTAGAAAGCATCAACTAAGAAAACAATTATATGCTGTGGGTTGTCCAATTTATGGGGACCAAAAGTATAAATTTAGCAATACAGATAAAGCTATTAATAAAAATTTAATGCTTCACTCATATCAAATTAAATTCATGATCAATGATAAGAAACATACCTATACTGCTTTACTACCTGACTATTTTAAAAAACTTCTAAGAGTTAAAAGACTTAAACTTCCAGGTTCTTAGATAGTTTATCAATTATAATGTCACCTAATTTATTATAATTCTGATTATTTATCTCTTTTAGATTTGTTATTCCTTTATTTGAAATACCACATGGAATTATGTTTTGATATTTAGATAGATTGTTACTAATATTAATTGCAAAACCGTGATATGCAATCCATTTACTAACTCTAACACCGATCGCTGCAACTTTCTTAGCTCCATCATTACTATCAATCCAAATGCCAATATTTTTTGGATCACCATACGACCTAATATTGAATTCATTTAGACTTTCAATGATTGTTTTTTCTATTAAAGTTATAAATTTTCTAATATCTCTTTTTCTTTTTTTCAAATCTATTACAAAATAACATATTAGTTGACCTGGTCCATGATATGTGATTTTGCCACCTCTATTAGTTTTTATTAGATCTATATTTTTGTTTAAAATTTCATTTTCTTTGTAATTAGTCCCAGCCGTGTAAATTTCATTATGTTCTAAAATCCAAATTAAATCATTTTGTTTGTTATTATGAATACCCTTTAATCTATCTTCAAGAAATTCAATTGCATCATGATATTTTATTGGTTTTATTGACTTTTTAATTTCTATATTCATTTATAATTTGTATTATTCTTATTATGCTCTAATAGTGCAAAATTGATTTATAGGTAAATTTATGTCTTTAATAAAAAAAATAAAAGATAAAAAAGTTAATTTTGAATTTAATAAAGAATATCTAAAGGTAGTTACAAATAAGATAGCTAATAATGATGCTCAATTTATTACTAATTCATTTAACGAAATGCACCCAGCAGATGCGGCTGATATTATTGAACATCTTGGACAAAATGATAGAGAAAGTTTAATAAAACTTAATAATTTTAATATAGATCCTGAAGTTTTTATTGAGCTCAATGAATCTGTTCAATCAGAAATTATTGCCTATCTCTCTTCCGATTCGATTGTTAAACTTTTAAAAAACCTTGAGTCAGATGATGCTATTGCAATTTTAGAAAATGTTGATGAGAAAGATAAAAATGATATTTTAAGCTCCTTACCCCCAAAAGATCGTTTTGCTCTTTTAGAGAGTTTAAGTTATCCAGAAGATACTGCAGCAAGAATAATGCAAAGGGAATTTACAGCAATTCCAAGTAATTGGTCTGTAGGTCAAACAATAGACTATTTACGTGAAAATAATGATTTACCTGAAGAGTTTCTTGAAATTTTTATTGTAGATGAAGATTTTAAACCTATTGGAACAGTTCCTTCTTCTAAAGTTTTAACTGCATCAAGAGACATCAAGATGCTTTCAATTATGTCTGAGTCAAACTTACTTATTCCTGTTGATATGGATAAAGAGGAAGTAGGTAACGTTTTTGAAAATTATAATTTAAATTCAGCTGCTGTAGTTGATAAAACCAATAAATTAGTTGGCATGATTATGTATGATGATGTTTTAACTGTTTTGAAAGAAGAAGCTGAAGAAGATGCTTTAAGATTAGCTGGGGTAGGTGACGAAGAAATTACTGATGGTGTTTTTAAAAAAACTAAAAGAAGATTTAACTGGCTTTTGTTAAATCTTTTTACCGCATTTCTTGCTACTTGGGTTATTAGTTTATTTGGTGCAACAATAGAACAAATGGTTGTTTTAGCTTTTTTAATGCCGATCGTTGCTTCTATGGGTGGTAATGCAGGAATGCAAACACTGGCTGTTACCGTCAGAACTTTAGCAACAAACGATTTGACTAAAAATAATTTTTCTCAAAATATATTGAAAGAATTTAATATCGGAATACTAAATGGTATTATTTTTGCAGTAATAAGTGCTCTAGTAGTACAAATTTGGTTTCAAGATTCTTTACTTTCAATAATTATATCTGTTTCTATGATTATTACGATGATCGTAGCTGGATTATTTGGAATTCTTGTTCCAATAACTCTTAAAAAAATGGATATTGATCCTGCTATTGCTTCAAGTGTATTTGTTACAACAATAACTGATGTTATTGGTTTTGTTTCTTTTTTAGGTGTTAGTGCTTATTTTCTCTAAAAGTTATCTATTAACCTTATGTTATTTAAATAATAAGCTACAAAAAGCTTAAAGGGCTTATTTTGCAAATTAGTTGTTAATTTTGATAAATTTCTGCACTCCATATACTCAATCTTTATATCAAATTTTTTAATTAAGTTTATTTTTGTTTTTTGAATTAATTTCTTAATTTTTTTAGAGCTAATAACTTTAAGTTTATTTCTTTTATATATAGTACTCTTTAATTTAATCAATTGGTTAGCAATTAGTCCTGAAGTTTTAAGATCAGTTTTATTTAATAATTTATTTCTTGATGACAAAGCCATACCATTTTGGTGTCTGACAGTTTTACAGGGATAAACTTTTGTAGTATATTTTTTAGAAATAAAATCCTGCACTAAAAAATATTGTTGGTAGTCTTTTTCACCCATAAACATCTTTTTCGGAGATATTATTTTTACAAAACGATTTAAAACATCAAGAACACCCTCAAAGTGACCTTTTCTAAATTTTGCACATAAGATTTTTTGTGATTTTTTTAATATAATTTTAGGTAATTTTTTATTTTTATAGATTTGATTTATCGATGGCAAATAAACTAAATCAACCTTTAATCTTTTAAGAATTTTAAGATCTTTACTTAAGTTTCTAGGATAGTTTTTAAAATCATTTTTATTGTTAAATTGATTAGGATTAACAAAAATAGTAACTAATGTTTTTTTACAAAGTTTTTTAGAAGTTTTAATTAGTAATTCATGGCCTTTATGAAGGCTTCCCATTGTAGGAACAAAACCTAAATCTTTTTGTTTATTAAATGCCTTATTTAAATCAGTTATTTGTCTTATTAATTTCATTTGTAATAATATGATTAATAAGTAAAACATTTATATGATTAAACAAGCAATAATTCCATTAGCAGGACTTGGTACTAGACTGCTCCCTTTAACAAGTGTTTTTGCAAAAGAGCTTTTACCTATCAATGGTAAACCAGGAATAGAATATATACTTGATGAATGCATTGAAGCTGGCATTAATGATGTAATTTTTATTATTTCTAAAAAAAAAATGATGATAAAAAAATATTTTTATAATGATAAGTTTTATAAAGATATTATTAAACGTAAAAAGGACCAACGTATTATTAATGAATATAAAAAAATTTTAAAATATAAAAAAATGATTAAGTTCGTTTTTCAAGATAAGCCACTTGGTACAGGAGATGCTGTTCTTAAAACTAAGAAATTAATAAAAGATAAATATTTTCTAATGCTATTACCAGATGATTTGATAATTAAAAAAAATTGTTCTCAATCAATGATCTCTATCCATAATAAATTTAATTCATCTGTTATGGCTAGTATGAAAGTAGATAAAAAAGAAGTTACAAGATGGGGAATTTATGACATTAAAAAAAGAATTAATAATAAAAATTTTGTAATTAAAAGTGTAATTGAAAAACCTTCAGTTAAACAAGCACCATCTAGAAATGCAGTTATTGGAAGATACATTTTGCCAAAAACGATTTTTCATAAATTGTCTAAACTTAAACCTGGTAAAGGAGGTGAAATTCATATTACTGATGCCATACAATCTTTAATTAATGATAATGACAAATTTATTGGGCACAATTTTTCTGGAAAATATTTAGATTGTGGGACGATGAATGGTTATATTAATTCAACTTTGGAGATAGCTAAAATATGAAACTATGTATGATAGGAACGGGGTATGTTGGATTAGTAAGTGGTGTCTGCTTTTCAGATTTAGGTAACAATGTTATATGTGTAGACCGAGATTTAAAAAAAGTCGATAATTTAAAAAAAGGTATTATTCCAATTTATGAACCGGGCTTAGAAGAATTAGTTCTAAAAAATTATAAAAATAAAAGATTAAAATTTTCTACTAATTTAAAAGATTCAATTTCAAAGTCAGATATTATATTTATTTGTGTTGGTACACCCACTAAAAAGAAAAGTAACGGTGCTGATTTAAGTCAAATCTATAATGTTGCTAAAGAAATAAGAGGATCAATTTCTAAATTTAAGATTATTATCACTAAATCTACAGTTCCTGTCACTACAGGCGATGAGATTGAAAAGATTATTTCACAAAAAGTGTCTAAAAAGTTTTTTTCAGTAGTTTCAAATCCTGAGTTCCTAAGAGAAGGTGAGGCTATAAGAGATTTTACATATCCTGATAGAGTTGTAATTGGCACCAAAGATAAAAAATCTAATAGAGTTTTAAAAAATCTATATTCGCCTTTAATATCAAAAGGAGCCAAATATATTAATACTTCAAGAAGAGCTGCTGAATTAATTAAGTATGCTTCTAATGCATTCCTAGCAACAAAAATAACTTTTATTAATGAGCTTTCAAACTTATGTGAAAAAATTGATGTTAATATTGAAGATATTTCAATTGGCATGGGTCTTGATAAAAGAATAGGAAGTCGCTTTTTGAGAGCTGGTCCTGCTTATGGAGGATCTTGTTTTCCCAAAGATACTAAGGCTATAGTTACTACTGCTGATAAATTTAAAACAAGTTTATCAGTTATTAAAAGCGTAATTAAATCAAATGAAAGTAGATCATCATTATTATTAAAAAGAGTTTTTTATATTTTAAAAAATAATGTTAAAAATAAAAAAATATGTTTTTTAGGTGTAACTTTTAAAGCGAATACTGACGATATGAGAGATTCATCAAGTTTATCCATGATACCCTTATTAATTGAAAAGGGAGCCAAGGTTAATTATTTTGATCCAACTGGTGAAAAAGATGATTTTAAAAAATTTAAAAATGTCTATTTTTCGAATAATATTAATTCTGCAATAAAAAACTCTGATTTAATAATAATTCATACAGAGTGGAATGATTTTAAATCAATAAATTTTAAGAAAGAAGTTAAGAGAAAAAATTTTGCAATATTTGATATGAGGAATATTTATTCACCAACTAAAATGAAAGAATTAAAAATTAAATATTTCGGTGTTGGGCGTTAATTTAATTCAAATATAGCATCGACTTCTACAGAAACTCCTAGAGGTAGGCTATTTGTACTTACAGCTGCTCTAGTGTGCATTCCTGCATCACCAAATATTGATACTATTAAATCAGATGCGCCATTTATTACTTTAGGTTGTTCCACAAAATTTTCAGTAGAATTAACAAAACCTGTTAACTTAATACATGACTTAATTTTCGATAGGTCATTATTACAAGCTTTTTTTACTTGTGCTATTATATTTAAGCCACACCTCTTAGCTGCTTCATAACCATCGTCAGTTTTTAATTCTTTACCAAGCTTTCCTTTAATTAATTCACCATTAGATGCTGTAGAAATTTGACCTGAAACGAAAAGCATTTTATCAATAATTTTTGATGCAACATAAGATCCAACAGGGTCTCTAGCTTCAGGTAATACTAATTTTAATTCTTTAATTTTATTTTCAAATGTCATTATTATTTTTTACAAAAAACTTCAACTAAAGTTTTATTTGTTTCATTTCCTGTGCAAGCTTGTCTTTCTGGCATTTTTTCTTTAATCGAAGCGCAAGATGCAACCGTCACACATACAAGTAAAGTTAATATAATTCTGATCATTTTTTTCCTTTTTTAATTTTTTTTGTTTTTTTACTTCTATCGTATTCTTTTCTTTTCTCAATTAAAATTAATGCTTCATCCATATTAAGTTCTAATGGGTCTTTTTCTTCAGGTATTGTTGCATTAAGTGATTTATACTTAATATAAGGTCCATACTGCCCCTTCATCACTCTAACAGGCTTTTTATCCTCAGGATGCTCACCTAGATCTTTTATAATTGATGTTGAGATTCTTCCTGGTTTAGCTTCAGCTATTAGTGTTATAGCTCTATTTAAACCAATCGAAAAAATTTCTTCAACATTTTCAATTCTAGCAGATTTATTTTCACATTTTAGGTAAGGGCCGAATCTTCCTGAATTTAACATTATATCTTTTTGATTTTCAGGGTTAATTCCTAAACTTTTTGGTAATGAGCATAAAAATTTAGCTCTATCAAGATTTATGCTATCTAATGTAATTCCTTTAGGAATAGAAACATTTTTTAAATTATTATCTTCTTTTTTAATATTCTTTTTTTTTGTTTTCTTTTTCTTTTTTGTTTCAACAATAACTTCTTCTTTCACTTCCTCAATTTTTTCATACTGTAAGTATGGGCCAAATCTTCCATTTTTAAGATACATATCATTACCATTTTCATGTTTTCCTATAAACTTTGGTTCAGCTAGTTGAGATTGAGCTGCCGCTTTTGACTTTGACAGTGGTCTTGTGAACTTACAATCTGGATAATTAGAGCAGCCTATAAAAGCACCACCTCTAAAACTATTTTTTAAACTTAAAGACCCACTGTTGCATAACTTACATTGTCTATTAATATTTCCATCTTTATCTTTTTCAAAAATTAAACTACCTAGACTATCATTTAATAGATCTAAAACTTCTCTAGTTCTTTTCTCTTTAACATCAGATACATTTTGATTAAAATCTTTCCAAAATAACTCTAGAACTTTTATCCATCCTTCCTTACCAGTAGTGATGTCATCAAGTTGGTTTTCTAAGCTTGCGGTAAAGTTATAATCAACATATTTAGAAAAAAGTTTTTCAAGAAAAGCAGATATTAATTTACCCCTATCTGTTGGGTGAAACCTTTTATTAATAGTTTCTGCATAACCTCTTGTTGATATAACTGAAATGATACTTGCATAAGTAGAAGGTCTTCCTATACCTAATTCTTCTAATTTCTTAACTAAACTTGCTTCTGAATATCTGGGTGGTGGTTGTGTAAAATGTTGTTCATCTAATAGAGCTTCTATATTTACAGGACCTATGTTCATTTCAGGTAGAATATTTTCATCATCATCTTTTTTTGTATCTTTCATAACTTTTAAAAAACCATCAAATTTAATAACTGATCCACTAGCTTTACAGATTGTTCTATTGTCTATTGAGGTTATTGTAATAGTATTTCTATCAAATTGAGCAGATTTCATTTGAGAAGATAGGGCTCTACTCCAAATTAAATCATATAATTTATGCTGATCTGGACTTAGATATTTTTTAACTACATCAGGTACACGCATTATATCCGTGGGTCTAATTGCTTCATGTGCTTCTTGAGCGTTTTTAGCTTTTTTCCCAGAGTAACTTGCCACATTATCTGGAACATATTCTTCACCAAATTCACTTTTTATATATCTCCTAAATGTATCTATAGCATCAGAAGATAGATTGGTGCCATCTGTTCGCATGTATGTGATAAGACCAATAGTTTCCCCATCTATTTCTATACCTTGATAAAGTTTTTGAGCTATTTGCATTGTGCGTGACGCTCCAAATCCTAGTCTACTGGATGAAACTTGCTGCAATGTAGATGTAGTAAAAGGACCAGAAGGGTTCCTGTTTACAACTCTGCTTGAAATATCTTTTATTTTGAATTTCTTACACTTCACACTATCAATTGCTTTATCAATCTCAGCTTTATTTTTAAAAGAAAATTTTTCAATTTTTTTATCGTTTAGTTGAGTAATACTGGCTAATATAGAATTTTTATCAGTGTCTTTGAATTGAAGACTTAAAGTCCAAAATTCCTCTGGATTAAAAAGTTCTATTTCATGCTCTCTCTCTGTAATTAATTTTAAAGCAACAGATTGCACACGTCCTGCAGATTTAGAGCCTGGTAGTTTTGTCCATAAAATTGGTGAAATGTTAAAACCAACCAAATAGTCTAAAGCTCTTCTAGCCATATAAGCATCAACGAGTAGGGGTTCAATTTGTCGTGGGTTTTCAATCCCATGAATAACTGCTTTTTTTGTAATTTCATTAAAAACAACTCTTTCTACATGTTTGTCTTTAATTAATTTTTTTTCATTTAGATATTCTTTAACATGCCAAGCAATTGCTTCTCCCTCGCGGTCTGGGTCAGTTGCAAGTATGATTTTTGAAGAAATTTTAGCCGCATCTGTAATTTCTTTAAGGTATTTTTTGGAAAAGCTATCTACTTCCCATTCCATTTTAAAATTATTTTCTGGGTCAACAGAACCATTTTTCGAGGGAAGATCTCTAATATGACCATAACTTGCTAATACAATATAATCATCACCTAGGTATTTATTGATGGTTTTTGCTTTAGCTGGACTTTCTACGACTACAAGATTCATTATTAAACAAATTACTTAAAAGACTTGGATAGTCAAATCAATAAATTTTAGTCTTTGTTTCTTCTTTGTTTTTCAATCGTTTGACATTTTCTCTATGTGTATAGAATATAAGTACAAAAATTATTATAAAAAATATTGAGTTATAATTTTCAAAAATTATTATATAAACTGGTATCATTAAACTACTAACAAGAGATGATAGTGATGAATATTTTGAGATAAGAAATGTAGTAGCCCAACTAATAATGAATATTAAACCTAAGATTATGTCTAATGAAAATAGTATTCCGACATATGTCGCAACTCCTTTGCCACCTTTAAATTTAAGCCAAACAGGAAATACATGACCTAAAAAAGCGCTTAATGAAGCTATGAAGATATAATCAGGATAATTAAACTTAACATATAAAACGGGCAATATAGCCTTAGTTATATCTAATATCAAAGTGGAATAGCCTAATGATTTATTACCAGTTCTGAGTGCATTAGTTGCTCCTATATTTCCAGAACCTATGTTTCTAATATCTTTCTTTAAAAATATTTTTGTAAGCAGAAAGCCAAAAGGTATTGATCCTATTAAATATGAACTTAGTGAAATGATTAAATATTCCATTACTATAGGTTAAATAGTTGTTTACCTTTTATAAATGTATTTGTAACTTTTCCTTGGAGTTTTTTATCTTCAATAGAAGTATTTTTAGATTTTGAGACAAGATTATCTTTTTTAACAACCCAAGGTTTGTCTATGTCTACGATACAAAAATCAGCTTCATTGCCAATTGAAAGGTTACCTTTATTAATTTTTAATATTTTTGCAGGATTTGAAGTTAAAGCTTTAATTATCGTTTCTAATTTTACAGAACCATTATGATATAATTCTAGACTAAGAGATAATAAAGTTTCAATACCAGAAGCGCCTGTTGCAGCTTGTGCAAATGTTAATCTTTTTTGCTCTTCATCTTCTGGTTTGTGATCTGATACAATTACATCGATTGTTCCATCTTTTAATCCTTGAACTAAAGTCATTCTATCTTCTTCAGTTCTTAGAGGGGGTGAAAGTTTTAAAAATGTCCTAAAATCACCAATATCATTTTCATTTAATGAAAGATTGTTAATAGATACACCTGTTGTAAATTTAACATTATTTTTTCTTTCTTTAATTATCTCAACAGATTTCGCTGCAGAGATTAGAGATATGTGATATCTGCATTTAATACTTTCTAGTAATGTTAAATCTCTTTCAATAATTATTCTTTCTGCAACAGCAGGTATTCCTGATAGGCCTAGTTTTGTTGCAATAATTCCTGAGTTAATCATTCCATTTTTTGATAAATTATAATCCTCAGCATGTTGCATAATTAGTGTTCCTAAGTCTTTTGCTGAGCTCATTATATATGACATGAGTCTAGAATTTTGAATAGTTTTAATTCCATCTGTGAATCCTATTATACCTCTGTTTTGAAGCAAACCAAACTCAGTCATGCAAATGCCCTCGATATTTTTTGTTAATGCTGCACTGGGAAAAACATTAATTTTAGATTTATCTCTTCCACGTCTTTTTAAAAAATCTACTATTGAAACATTATCTATAATCGGGTCTGTATTAGGCATCGTAACAACTGATGTCACACCACCTGCAAGCGCTGCATTACTTAAAGTTCTAAAATTTTCTTTATATTCATAACCAGGTTCACCAGCAAAAACCCTCATATCAACTAAACCAGGAAATATATATTTGCCCCTTAGGTCTATTACTTTTTCTCTAGTAGGAATGTTGTTAGTATTTACTTTCTTGCCAATAGCTTCTATCAATCCATCTTCACATATAATTAATCCACCATTCTCATTAATAGAGTTGTAAGGGTCAATTATGTTTGCATTTATAAAGTATTGTTTTTTCATTTATTCACAAAATATTTTTAAACAAGCCATTCTAACTGCTACACCCAATTCTACTTGTTCTTTAATTACACTTCTATTGATATCATCAGCTAATTTAGTATCAATTTCAATTCCTCTATTCATTGGACCTGGGTGCATGATTAAAGCATCTTCTTTTGCATGAGAAAGTTTATCTGGAGTAAGACCATAATATTCATAATATTCTCTGTTTGATGACAAAAATGAGCTAGTCATTCTTTCATTTTGTAATCTTAACATCATTACAATGTCACAATCCTTTAATCCTTTTTTCATGTCAGTAAATGTATTAACGCCAAATTTTTCTAACTCTTTTGGCATTAAATTAGATGGAGCAATTATGTTAACTTCAGCACCTAACATATTTAATAGGTAAATATTTGATCTTGCAACACGCGAATGAGCAATATCACCACAGATTGCTATTCTCAAACCTTCAATTTTTTCTTTTCGATTAATGATTGTTAAAGCATCTAGTAAAGCTTGAGTAGGATGTTCACGACTTCCGTCTCCTGCATTAAGTACTGCACAATTAACTTTTTGTGATAAAAGATTGCAAGCACCAGAATCTTGGTGACGTATTACAATTATATCTGGATGCATTGCATTCAAAGTCATCGCTGTATCAATAAGTGTTTCACCTTTTTTAATTGCTGAGTTTGCCATGTTCATAGACATTACATCAGCACCCAGTCTTTTCCCCGCTAGTTCAAATGAACTTTGAGTTCTAGTGGATGGTTCAAAAAATAAATTAATTTGAGTTTTACCATTTAAAACATTTAACTTTTTATTTTTACTTTGATTAAGTTTAATAAATGTCTTAGCTTCGTCTAAAATTAGATTAACATCATTAATAGATAGATCTTGAATACCTAGGAGGTGTTTTTGAGAGATTTTAATAGCTTTATTTGTTTTGCTTGCCATTAAAATTAACTCTATAACTATTAACCATCTCTATGGCAAGTTAATTATTCAAAAAGTCGATTGCACCCTGTAAAATAAAGGCAGCAGCATTTTGATCTATAGTTTTAACTCTTTTAGATACATTAACATCAAGTAAGCTAGAGAGATTAAAAGCACCAACAGTTGAAAGTCTTTCATCCCACAACATTACTGGCAGATCTATAGATTTAGATATGTTCGTCGCAACATCATTAACTGATTGTGCTGATCTTCCTAAAGAACCATCCATATTCACAGGGTTACCTATAATGATACCACCAATATTATTTTCATTAATAATCGTCTTAAGTTGCTCAATAAGTTCATTTGTATTGGTTTTATTTATAGTTTTAAAAGGTGTGGCTATTGATTGTCTTTGATCACAAATAGAGACACCAATTCTTTTTGACCCTAAATCTAAACCGATAAATCGCATTTTAATTGAGTGTTTTATTTTAAAATTTTCAATTGTGATCATATTGTATATTTTATACTTAAGTGATAGTTTGCCGTCATATTTAATTACCACATGACAATTGATCTTAAAACAATAAAGCACATATCAAAGTTATCAAGAATCTCAGTTGATGATAAAAAGGCTGATAAATTAGCTGGTGACCTTAATTCTATATTTGATTTTATTGAAAAATTAAATGAACTAAATACTGATAAAGTAGAACCTTTAACTTCTGTTGCTGAGACAACATTAAAATTAAGAACTGATAAAGTTCAAAGTAAGAATATTAGAGATCAAATATTAAAAAACTCACCAGAAGAAAATGAGGATTTTTTTGTAGTGCCAAGGGTAGTTGAATAATGTCTGATATTACTTCTCTAACTTTAACTGAACTAGTTAAAAATATTAAAAATAAAAAAATTTCTTCTGAAGAAACCACTAAAGCTTTTATTGAAAGAGGAGAAAAATCTAGAGATTTAAATACTTATATAACTGAAGATTTTTCTAATGCACTTGAGAAAGCTAAAAGTTTTGATCAAAAACCTAATTTTGATTTAAAGCTTCCAGGTGTTCCAATGGCTGTTAAAGATTTGTTTTGTACTAAAGATGTAAAAACTACAGCAGGTAGTAAAATTTTAAATAATTTTATTCCACCATACGAATCTACTGTTACACAAAATATTTGGAATGAAGGTGCAATATTACTTGGTAAGTTAAATTGTGATGAGTTTGCAATGGGCTCATCTAATGAAACTAGTTTTTTTGGAAATGTTCAAAGTCCAATAAATGAAGGCTTGGTACCAGGAGGCTCTTCAGGAGGCTCTGCATCAGCACTAGCAGCTAATTTAACACCCATTACAATTGGAACTGATACTGGTGGATCTATAAGACAACCTGCTTCATTTACAGGTACAGTTGGATTAAAGCCAACTTATGGAAGTTGTTCTAGATACGGAATTGTTGCTTTTGCTTCTTCATTGGATCAAGCAGGACCAATGTCTAAAGATGTAAAAGATTGTGCGCTTCTTCAAGAAATAATTAGCACTTATGATGAAAAAGATTCAACATCAATTGATTTTAAAAGAAATGAATACAGCAAAGAATTAACAAATAATATTAAAGGTAAGAAAATAGGAATTCCAAAAGAATATAGAGTAGATGGAATGCCAAAAGAGATAGAAGATTTATGGACTAAGGGAATTGAGTATGCAAAAGATTGTGGTGCTGAAATTGTTGAAATTTCATTGCCTCATACAAATTATGCTCTACCTACTTATTATATAGTAGCTCCTGCTGAAGCTTCTTCAAACTTAGCTAGATATGATGGCGTTAAGTATGGTTTTAGATCTAAAGGTGAAAACCTTATCGATATGTATGAAAAAACTAGATCTGAAGGTTTTGGTAATGAGGTACAAAGAAGAATAATGATTGGAACATATGTTTTGTCCTCTGGTTATTATGATGCTTATTATCTAAAGGCACAAAAAGTTAGAAAATTAATTAAAAATGATTTTGATGAAGTTTACAAAAAAGTTGATGCAATTTTAACTCCATCAACACCAAGTGCTGCTTTTAAAATTGGTGAAAAAACTAACGACCCTGTTTCAATGTATTTAAATGATATTTTCACAGTTCCAGTTAATTTAGCTGGATTACCTGCGATTTCTATTCCAGCAGGTGTGGATGTTAAAGGCTATCCTCTAGGACTGCAAATTATCGGCAAAGCTTTTGGTGAACAAAATATTTTAAACATAGCCTACGCTATGGAAGAGAAAATCCAATTTAAAAATAAAATTACTGATTGGTGGATTAAATAAATGAACAAAGATAATTCAGAATATTTAATTGAAAGACGAGACAATGTTTACGAAGTTGTAATTGGTCTTGAAGTTCATGCACAAGTTACATCAAATTCAAAATTATTCTCATCTTCATCAACAACTTTTGGTGCTGAACCTAATACACAAGTAAGTTTAGTTGATGCTGCATTTCCAGGAATGCTTCCTGTTATTAATGAATATTGTGTAAAACAGGCAATTAAAACCGGTATAGGCTTAAGAGCTCAAATTAACAAAAGATCAGTTTTTGATAGAAAAAATTATTTTTATGCAGATCTTCCACAAGGTTATCAAATTTCACAATTTAAATATCCAATAGTAGGAGAGGGTACA
>Ga0209632_10002094_pt1 | contig 19416 bp, 15 predicted proteins | sample COG_10_FD_184754 | JGI IMG/M metagenome (GOLD analysis project Ga0209632, IMG submission 184754) | Pelagic Microbial community sample from North Sea - COGITO 998_met_10 (SPAdes) (version 2) | ecosystem: Environmental > Aquatic > Marine > Neritic zone/Coastal water | place: Helgoland, sampling... | reverse complement strand
GGTGATATTTTTGATGTGTACTTGAGTGCTCATGGCTGCTTCTACTAGCTAAATCTGAAGGATCAGTCGGGAAGGGGATAGTAAGGCTAGAAATGGGAGTATTCAAGCCAAACCTGTTCCCAATTCCTGATCTCGATGAAACCAGTGTATCCTGCTTCCTATGGATTATCAGTTATCTCTCAATGTTCGCTGTGCTTTAGATCTGCTAGAGATTTGCCCGGCATACACGCAAACTCCGATTGTGGAAATTTCTCCGCTCAATAACATTCGACTATTGATTAAAGATGAAACAAACCGCATGGGGCTTGGCTCTTTCAAAGCCTTAGGTGGAATTTATGCTGTGGCTAAGTTTCTACTTGAGCAATGGGAAAAAGAGAATGGCAGTCAATTGCCAGCTGGGCGACTAACTGATCCGGAAATTCGAAGTTGGAGTAATAAGTTTACTTTCGTCTGCGCCAGTGCGGGGAATCACGGAATTGCAGTGGCAAAAGGCGCTGAGCTATTCAATGCAAATTCTCGAGTTCACATTGCACACCCTGTTCCAGCCTCTTTTGCTCAGAGGCTGGCGACGCTAGGAGCAGTGGTGATTCGGTCAGGTGAAACATACGAGGAAAGTATGGTTGCTGCCATGAATGACAATTCAAATGGAGAGACCTTACTCGCTGACAGTTCTTGGCCAGGCTATTACCACCTACCGATGCTGGTCATGGAGGGCTACACGGTTATCGCTGAAGAAATGCGACAAGTATTTTTACACGAAGACAACTGGCCTACACATGTATTTCTTCAAGCAGGGGTTGGCGGGCTGGCAGCGAGTATGGCTTATGAGATTCGCAAAAACTGGAAACAACAACCCAGCATTGTTGTAGTGGAACCTCTGGCCGCGCCTTGTCTTTTTGAGAGCTACAAGCGAGGACGCGTGACTACAGTTAGTGGTCCAATTTCTTCCATGGGCAGATTAGATTGCAAGGAACCTTCACTTATTGCATTCAAACTACTCAAAGAGCTCGCTGACGATTTCGTTTGCGTAAGCGATGAGGATGCTCTAGCAGCCGCGGATTTCTTGGCTCAAAATAAACTCGCTACCACTGCGTCTGGTGCTGCAGGCTTAGCTGCAATATTGTCAAACGCGAAGTTAGATATCACAATCCCAGATAACTCGACCTGCTTGGTAATTGCGACTGAAGGGAGTAGCTAAACATATGAGTTTAGTGGATCAAAGCCTGATTGATGAACTAATAAAATTTCGAAAGATGCTGCATCAAAACCCAGAGTTAGCATTCGATGTCGACAATACCAGCGCACTTCTTGCGAAAGAGTTGCAGGAGGCAGGCCTGGAGGTAACAACTGGCATAGGACGAAATAGTATTGTTGCTTCACTGAATAAGGGCAGCGGGGTCAATCCCATCGGGTTTAGAGCCGATATGGATGCGCTTCCTATAACTGAAGCGAATACGTTCGGGCATGCTTCCAATTCACCCGGCAAGTTTCATGGTTGCGGCCATGACGGTCACTCAGCCATGTTGTTGGGCGCAGCAAAGCTATTGGCGCAAGCAAATGATCTAGAGCGCGAGATTCACTTTATTTTTCAAGCGGATGAAGAAAATGGCAATGGTGCACAGGCAATGATTGAAGCAGGCTTATTTGATAGGTTTCAAATGGACGCGATCTATGGATTACACAACCTCCCTGGATTAGCCGTAGGGTCGTTTGCAATTAATCCCGGGGTTTTCTGTGCGTTTGAAGACAATTTCGAAATCTCTGTTCTCGGCAAAGGAGGGCATTCTTCCATGCCAGAAAAAGTCATCGACCCTATTGTTATCGGTGCAAAGATTGTCTCTGATCTTCAGAGCATTGTGTCGAGAACGATCCCGCCCTCAGAACATGCAGTTGTCTCTGTAACCGATTTTAAAACTGACGGTGCGCGGAATGTTATTGCAACTGAAGTCAATATCACTGGCGATTGTCGGGGGTTTGAAAAACATGTAAGCGAATCTATCAGAAATCAAATGGAAGCTATTGTCCGTAACAACTGCGACGCTTATGGTGCTGAACATCGCTTCCAATATTCAACATCTTTTGTGCCGTTAATAAATAGCCCAGAACATGCTGCAATTTGTGCTGCCGTAGCAAACGCGATACCCAGAGCAACGGCAGATGCCCAGTATGGCCCGGTTAGTTTTTCTGAAGATTTCGCGCAGATGCTTAGCTGTAAACCCGGCGCTTATATTTTGATGGGTAATGGTGAGGAGCATGATAACTATGCACAGCCTTTGCACAATCCTTCTTATGACTTCAATGACCAAGCATTAGGCTTTGGTATTGAATATTGGTGTGCCATGGCGCGATATTTGACCTAAAAAAGCAATTTGTACCAATTACTTAGGAAAATTCAGAGCACAGTTTAGTTTGTGCTCGATCACTCAGTTCGGCAATCTTGTGCTGATCGATTATGCAAGAAATTACCTGTCTGGGTATGCGCTAATCAATAGCTTATTGTTATGTCTAGCCCGTATGTGAAGCCCTGCATCAACCACACCACAAGACGATGCGCTGGTACTCTTATCGCGAAAACTTCAAGCTTAATTACGAGAGTTTGGGCCTGTTAGAACTTGCTGCAAACGTATCCGCTGACTACCTTTTACTACGCTGTGATTTAGTTTATATTCGTCGATTTTTTGAAGATACAAAGTAAATAATTCGTCGCGGTTATGCGGGTTTTCTCGAAGCGGATCAACTTGCCATGGGATGTTGTAATCACATAAATAATAATATCTTGTAGAATTTTTCTGTTTGATGCTGTTTTCAAACGTAGTAGTAATCCAGGGGTCACAGTGCCCATACTTAACTTCGCTCCAGATCATAATAACTAGTAAATCCGTGTCGCAAACTATTTTTTCTGGGAAATGAGAAAGAAGTGCTTGTTCCTGTTTATGTTGCTGCTTGGCGATTCTCAATAAGTCATGCTGCTGATAAATTTTTTTCTCAGTGAGATAGTCTCTGGCAACTTCTGAAACAAGAGGGCTTTTCCAGTAATCAGAAAGCTGGCTTGCGAGGGTAGTTTTACCAGAAGATTCGGGGCCCGTAATAACTAATATTTCAGTATTCATTACAATAACTCTTATGCCATGAAGGGGATTTCTAACTAGCTAAGCTCGTGAAGGCTGTAGAAAACTATCTTTTTATAAAAACCTATGCCAGCTGCCAGACTATTCCTTGGCAACTACTATGCCCAGCTTTATAACTATTTCTTTTCAACTATTGGTGCACCTAATGGTATACTGGCCTAGTTCCTTAGGGGTGGTCAATTGATCTGAGATTCTGGTTAAAGCCAGTCAACCCTAGAACCTGATCCGGTTAGTACCGGCGTAGGAAAAGGATGCGCACCACATCTCATCACACGTCCAATTAATACCGGGTCTCTAAAATTAATTTTTGGAGAGACTCATGTCTAACGTTCGTCGCACACCCTACTTCACCTTACTGTTGCCAGTCTTGCTGAGCCTCACGCAGGGTCTAGCTGCTGCCGCAGAAAATACTATCGAAGAAATTGTCGTTACCGCCGATTTTAGGGCTAGAAGCGAGTTGGAGTTGGCAACCAGCGTCACGGTGATGACTGAAGCTGCCATAAAGTCTAGGTCGGCTCAACATTTTGAGGAACTGGTGAATGTCATTCCCAATGTTAACTATGCTTCTGGCTCCAATCGCGCACGGTTTTTTCAGATTCGGGGCATCGGTGAGCGCAGTCAATTTGTCGCGCCTATCAACCCCTCGGTTGGTTTTCTAGTGGACAATGTGGACTTCAGCGGAGCGGCTACCATTGCCACCATGATGGATGTTGAGCAGGTTGAAGTGCTAAGAGGACCGCAGGGAACGAGATACGGTGCCAATGCACTGGCTGGTTTGATTAACGTCAAGACCAATGATCCCCAAGATCAGTTTGCAGCGAACCTGAGACTCGGCGCTGCGGATTACAATACACAGACGATTTCGGCAATGGTAACCGGACCGGTGACCGAAGCTGTTAGCGCACGATTGGCGGTGGGAAGTCATAGATCCGATGGCTACTATGAAAACTCGTTTCTGCAAACGAAGAAAAACAATGCACAGGACGAGATGTCTGTTCGGGGGAAATTAAGTGCAGAAATCTCCGCCAGCTGGAGACTGGACCTTTCTCTATCCCACGTAGATATCGACAACGGTTACGATGCATTTACTTTGGACAATTCACGCACCACGCTTTCTGACGAACCTGGGCGGGACCAGCAAGAATCTCTCGCATTGGCAATTGACAGTAGCTGGCAGCTGGAGAATTTTGATTTAAAACTCATACTAGGTCTCGCTGACTCAAATATGGAATATGCTTACGACGAGGATTGGACCTTTGCAGGAATACACCCGGATGGCTATATGTCTCGGGACAGTTATATCCGTGATCGAGAAACCCAGAGTCTGGAGCTGAGGTTTATATCGAATGATAGTAGCCGGTTATTCTCCGATTCTACCGATTGGCTGTTCGGCGTGTACGCGCTCAATAGTACTGAATCATTGAGACGGGAGTACACCTTCCTGGCTGCGGACTTCCGCAGCGATTACGACTTCAGTACGGCGGCTGTCTTCTTCCAATTGGATTCTTCGCTTAGAGAAAAACTGACTCTCGAAACAGGGCTAAGAGTCGAGAGGCGCGACACGAGCTATAGAGACTCAGAACTACTCGGCTTCTCGCCTGCCGAATCTCTCTGGGGAGGTCGAATCGCTGCCAAGTACCTTCTGAATTCGAATACCATGGCCTACGCCAGCATTGCCCGGGGCTATAAGGCTGGTGGCTTTAACACCGATGGTACATTGGATGCGGACTTGCGAGAGTTCGGCGAAGAGTTCCTGATTGAATATGAGTTGGGAGTCAAATCGAATCTACTTGAGAACAAATTACACTTGAAAGCCGCCTTGTTTCACGATGACAGGCACGAACAACAGGTAAAGAGTTCCACAGGAAGAATCCGTGCCAACGGGAGTACAGAGTTCGTCGATTTCATAGGCAACGCGGCCCAGGGGACGAATAACGGTGTTGAATTTGAAGCGGTGTGGTATGCCTCAGAGCAGCTGGGTCTAACAGCCAGCTTAGGGTTGTTGGATGCTACCTTCGATTCTTTTATCAATTCTGAGAATCAGGATCTGTCCGGGCGTGATCAGGCTCATGCGCCGGGCTATATGGCGCATCTTGCAGCTGATTATAATCTAGGTGCCTGGTCTCTTTCCGTCTCACTGGATGCGAAAGACGATTTCTATTTTTCCGACAGTCACAGCGTGCAAAGCGATCCCTATGAATTGCTGAATATGAATCTCAGCTATTCTGGCGAACGCTGGAGCCTGAGTTTTTGGGGGCGTAATCTTACCAATCAAGACTATGCCGTTAGGGGGTTCTTCTTTGGAGAGTTCGGTAATGATCCAAGAAAAGGCTATACGCCTGAACCCTATCTTCAATTCGGTGAGCCTCGAATGATCGGAGTTAACTATGAATTACAGTTATGAGGTGCAGTTATGAAAGCTTCAGTTGATATTAGTCTCTATCCATTGGCAGATGAATATATTCCCGCCATCAAGGAGTTTATCGAGAGGGTGCAGCAATATCCCGAGGTCGCGGTGGTACGCAATGATCTGTCGACGCAGCTGTATGGTGACTATGAACAGATAATGGATCTTTTGAAGATCGAGGTTAGGCTAAGCTGGGAGAAGTATGGCAAAAGTATTTTTGTTATCAAATTCTTGAGAGACGATCTCCGGGGCCTCTCTAGTGATTGAATTCTTTAGCACTGTCTGGGATCAATTTTTGCGGAACTCGTTGCTGGAATTGACGGCAGTTGTGTTTGCGATTGTCTACCTGGTTCTTGCGGTCAGAGAGAATATCCTTTGCTGGTTTGCAGCCGGCATTTCTACCCTTATTTTTCTGTACATCTTCTGGGACGTTAAGCTCTACATGGAGTCTGGCCTGCAAGTTTACTATCTTGGCATGGCGGTCTTCGGCTGGTATCAATGGCGACTTGCCAATGACGGTTCGACGAGCTTGCAGGTTTCGATGTGGAGCATGCGAGAGCATTTACTAGCTCTTGTGCTCATCGCGCTGCTTACTTTTACGTCAGGGTATCTTCTTCATTCTGGAACCGATGCTCGATTACCGTATTTGGATTCGTTGACGACATGGGGAAGCGTTGTCACTACCTTCATGGTGGTGCGAAAGGTATTGGAAAACTGGATCTATTGGCTGGTGATCGATTCCATTTCAATCTATCTCTATCTTGACCGTGAGCTCTATTTCACCTCGATGCTGTTTGCCGTGTACATAGTCATTGTCTTCTTTGGGTGGTTCTCATGGTCAAGGAGTTATAAGCAGAATATGAAAACCGTTTAAAGCAGGCCTCGGCCTCGTGAAAAAGCTGGAGGCACATGCCCAAATTTCTGCCGGGCTAGTAGCTCGATTTGGCGATTAAAGTAACTTTTCGCTTGTTGTGAGCGATGGGCGCAGTTGATTTGCGTGTTATCTGCCTTCTAACTCTTGAATAATCAGTAGAACCGGCGTAATTTCGGACGATAGGTTCGTCTAATTACGTGATAAAAATAGAAAAATAATGGAGGTTCGAATGAACAACACAATTCATGCCAAACTGACCCTAGCGCTAGCCAGCATCGTGGTTGCTCCCCTAGTTTTGGCACAAGATGATGGTTTTCCACGTACCGAGTATGGTCAGCCTGATCTACAGGGCACCTATACCTTTCGAACGCTTACTCCTCTGAATCGTCCGCGTGAATTGGAAGACTTCGAAGTGCTCACCCCTGAGCAGGCCAAGGAGTGGGAGGAGTTCGAAAATCGTCGCCAGAACCGAGACTTGATTATTGACTCTGTAGGTGGGGCGGGATATCCACCGGGTGTTATCTCTTACAATAATTTTTGGTATGAGCGCGGCGTGCAGACGATCGCAGATCGCCGAACCTCACTTATCTATGATCCACCGAATGGCAGACGACCGGCAGTTAACGCGGTAGGTCAAGAGCGCCGGGCAGCCTATGGGCAGATGGTTTTCGAAAGTGCAGGACCTGAAGGCCGCACCGCGGTTGATCGCTGCCTCGTGGGATTCAATGCCGGCCCACCGATGATTCCTAGCGCATACAACAACAATGTGCAGCTCGTGCAGACGGAAGACCATATTGTAATTTTAAACGAAATGGTTCACACGGCGCGGATAATTAGACTGGATAGTGAACACCACACTAAACAGCTCAAGTGGGAGGGAGATTCTGTCGCATACTGGGAAGACGATACCCTTGTTGTTCATACCCAAAATTACTATCACGACTATAACTATGCTGGCATGTCTGATCAGGCTCAGATAACAGAACGTTTCAGCAGGTTAGATGCAGATACGTTGAACTACGATTTTACGGTTGAAGATCCACAGTCATGGGACGAGACCTGGTCTGCAAAATTCCCGCTGCGTCGCGCGGGTGATCCACTGTATGAATATGCTTGTCACGAGGGTAATCACGGATTGGTTGGTATTCTTGCCGGCTGGAGACGCTATGAATCCATGGGACTCAATGGTGATGGCTCGCCTCTGTCCGAAACTGGCACGGTCGCTACGGAAGAGTGAAGAAGGGGGCGGTATTTCTACGCAAAATTAAGTTTAATTTAATCGATTTCCATAACTCGCTTTATGGCGCACTTTGATTCTATCTCGAATAAGTTGCTCTGCCCTCTATGATGACCCCAGTCAGTTCAATGGGCCCAACGGTGATGCTTCGCAGTCTGGTCGCTGAATCGTCCACATGGCGTGGCCAATTTTCCATCCGTCGTCAATTTTTATCAGGTTTAAAACATCGATGCCACAGTGGGAGAATTCGCCATCAACGTAAAAATCGTAAGGCGCCCAGAATACGGCGAGCACATTCGATATAAGCAATTCCTCGTCCCAATAGCGCTCGGTGAGCTGATTATCGGAATTAAAATTCTCAGCACTGAACCAGCTCCTTTCCACAAATTCGTACTCCCCCACTGTATCTTCTCTAATGTTGAATATTTGAGCGCCGTCAACGTCAAGGCTTGCTAGCAGTTCACCGTTGCCTGTATTAATGCTTTCAAAGAATTGGTCTATCACTAGCTTAACTGCAGCATACTCTGGATGTGATTGTTGGGCATTGCTAACCAGGCTAGTGGTCAGCAATAAAGTGGTGCTTATGATTTTGCTAAAAGTTTTTAATTTCGTTTTGTAGTATTTCATATTGAGGTCTCTTCACATTTCTATTAGTGGCTTCTTGCTAAGCAATTTGATGCTCCGCTTCTGTAGTATTCTTGAGCTTACACTGCGCAAATTGTGCCGTCTCGCAAATAGGCATACTCAAGAGCAGCATCAAACTACTTCCAGTTTTCTATATCAGCCCACAGTCGCGACTGAGGCTATAGTAAATAGGTCGCAGGACCGCTCTCGGCCAAACGCAGTCATACATATAACCCGGCAGCATTGCCTGAGGACCAGGCCCATTGAAAATTGAAGCCGCCTAGGTGGCCGCTGACATCGAGCACTTCACCGATAAAGAACAATCCTGGCTGATTCACCACCTCCATCGTTTTGGAGCTGACGCCATCGGTATCGACTCCGCCCAAGGTTACTTCAGCAGTGCGATATCCTTCAGTGGCGGATGGCTTTACTGTCCATTGATTGAGCTGCCGGCCAAGTGTCTTGAGGTGTTGATCGGTGAATTCCGCCAAAATTTTTTCTGCCTGCGTAGGCCACCACAGGTTCTGTAACTCTGTTACCAAAGCCTTGCTCAGTTTCTGCTGCAAGACCGTTTTTAATAGGCTTTTACCTTTTGCGAATTTCAATTCACAAAGCCATTGATCAGCCACTATGCCTGGTAAAAGATTGAGTGATATCGAATCACCTGGGTGCCAGAAACTGGAAATCTGTAGTATCGCCGGTCCGCTTATTCCTCGATGAGTAAATAATAGGCTTTCACTGAACTTTTGTCCGTTGCAGCTAACTTCAACTTCTGCTGACAATCCGGCAAGACGTTCGCAGACGGCCTTGAAATTATCACTAAACATAAATGGCACCAGCCCGGCCCGGCGTTCGGTAAGCTTCAAGGAAAACTGTCGGGCAATTTCATAGCCCATGCCACTACCGCCAAGGCTCGGAATCGATAGCGCACCGGTGGCAACGACAAGAGATTCGCAGGAGAGCGTGTGGTTTATTTTTGGTTCGTTATTGCCTCTTGAAAGCTTTAGCTTATAGCGATTGTTCTGTTTATCAGTCGATGATTGCAGCTCAGTGATGCTGTTGATTTCACAATGGCTCCAAATGGTCACCCCTGCCTGCTTACATTCGCTTTGGAGCATTTCTAGAATCTGCTTAGCCGAGTCCTTGCAGAACAGTTGCCGGTGCTTGCGCTCTTCATAGTCGATGTTATGTTGCTCAACCAACTTGATAAAATCCCACTGGGTATAGCGTTTGAGCGCAGATTTGCAGAAGTGAGGGTTGGCGGAAAGGAAATTTTCAGGTTCGACACTGTAGTTAGTGAAATTGCAGCGTCCGCCGCCCGACATCAAAATCTTCTTGCCAATCTTATTGGCTTTTTCCAGTATCAGCACCTGACGGCCACGCTTGGCAGCAGTCAGCGCGCACATTAGTCCTGCCGCTCCCCCGCCGAGCACAATCACATTGCCCATATTTTGGACCCAATTCCTTTGCTTAATATTTGGCTGAAGAGTCTAAAATGCGCACGCTGCTGTCCTATTTGGCTCTATATTATTGAAGGCCGGGGATTGAAGTAGTGTGTTCCCGCGCCAGCCGACATTATGCGTTTAAGCAGCTGCTGATAGTCATCTTCGTTGTGAGCTAGGTCTATGTCTTCGCTGTTGACTATTAACAGGGGCGACTTGTCATAGTAATGAAAAAACTCGGCATAGGCTTCGTTCAAATTCTGTAAATAGCTAAGCTCGATAAGCTGCTCGGATTCGACAGCACGTTTCTGAATTCTATCTAGCAATACATTGGTGGGTGCCTGTAAGTAGATAACTAGATCAGGTGCAGGTGCATCGATGGTGAGGTGGCGATAGACGTTGAGATAGAGTTCGAATTCATCCGGTTCTAGATTTTGCTGTGCGAACAGCTGGTCTTTGTCTATTAGGAAATCTGCTACGCGCACCGGTTCGAACATGTCGTTCTGACGAAGGTCTTGCAGCTGTTGTGCGCGCTGGAAGAGGAAGAACAATTGCGTGGATAGCGCGTGTTGTTTAGGGTTTTTATAGAAGCGGTCGAGAAATGGGTTCTCCTCACTTTTCTCGAGCAATAATTCGTAGTTGAAGGAATCGGCTAGGCGTTTAGTAAGGGTTGTTTTGCCGACTCCGATGGGACCTTCGACTGCAATGTAGCGCGGCGCAGCCTTGCTGAAATCACTCAGAATCATAGCCGGCTCCCTAACTTTCAGTCTTTGCTTTTGGCCTGCGTCGGCGACGCGTCTTCTTTGGCCGCTGGGCCTCGCCACTAGCCTTTTGGATGATCTGGCTTGTATCTCCGAGCTGAAACTGTGTCCACCATTCGCCGCGACCGCCTAAATCTTCACCTGCCTCTTCACGTAGTAGTAGGAAATCATAGGCAGCTCTAAAGCGTGGGTGGCCGAATGAACCTTCGATGCTACGCTTATTATCACGCATGAGCCGCGCTTGGAGTTCCCAAATTTCTTTTGCCGCGATAGTGAATCTTTTGGGTACGGCGGTGTATTGAATCTGCTCCATCAACACTTCCTGAGCTGTCTGTTGGAATAGCTGATGCTGATTGCCTTGGTCTGATTTCTGCGACTCTAAGCGAAGCTGCAGCACTGGCCAGAGTAAGGCTGCGAAGAGAAATGCGGGAGTCACAGATTTGCCTTCAGCGAGCCGCCCGTCTGTGTTTCTAAGTGCTAGCTCTACCAGTTTGCAAGGAGGGCCGGAGAGTTTGTCGAGTGCGTGGAAGGTAGGTCCGAAGAGGTAGATACCAGGTCTATAGCGTCGTAACAATTCGAATGTCTTTTCGGCGTCGCCGCCAGTCATCAATTTAATGGTTTCATCGAAGAGTCTTGCGGTCGAGATGGACTCTAATAAATGTGCGAGCTCATTGATGGGTTTCTCTGTTTTCTCTTCGATAGTGAAGCCTAGCTTCGCTGCAAAGCGAATTGCTCGTAGCATCCTTACGGGGTCTTCTTTATAGCGCTCAGCGGGGTCGCCTATCATACGTATCTGCTTAGACTCCAAATCGTCTAGGCCGGTACTGAAGTCGAGAATACGGAACTTGTCTATCGTGTAGTAGAGGGCATTGATAGTGAAATCGCGGCGCAGAGCGTCTTCGTCGATGTTGCCGTAGACATTGTCCCTGAGGATCATCCCAGCGGTTGAATGGGCAGAAGCCTGATTCTGTATGCGCCGCCTTGGAGCATTGTCGTCGATTTTATTCTCTGAATCATGCGGTGCACGGAATGTCGTCACCTCAATAATTTCTCGACCAAAGCGCAGATGAATTATCTTGAAACGGCGCCCGATGATGCGGGCATTTCTAAACAGAGACTTCAGCTGCTCCGGCGACGCATCGGTTGCTATATCGAAGTCCTTCGGGCTTTTACCGAGTAACAAGTCGCGCACTCCGCCGCCGACCAGGAACCCATGGTATCCAACCTCGGCGAGCTTGTAGAGCACCTTTACTGCATTCGGTGATATCTGCTTGCGTGAGATCCGGTGATGATCACGTTCTAATACGGTTGCGTTCTCGATACCGACGAGATCAGAGGCTGTGGTAGGGTGATTCATTATTGCTCACACTCCGGTGCGCTGGAGGGTAGCGAAGCGAAGCTTTGTCTGGCGTGGCTAGAGGAGTTGATCACGGCTTATTTTCTTTAGTAGCACCATTGCAAAGTACAAGAGTGCAGGTGTGTAAGTGTTGGGTTGGCTGTAGAAGGCCCTTCAACTGAATTTGGATTGTAAACATCAATCGGCATGATACACGGAACTAGAGAAAACTACAGGCACGGCACAAGTAGAATAGGGAACTCTCAAGTAGCATGGATGATTTTGGTGGTTAGGAGATATTATTGAGGGGTGAAAACCACCCCTCAATAGGAAGCTAGATTTTATTATTAAGTGCGTACCCACATCGGTACTGCATAAGTATTAAGGTGGTAATTATGCAGTTAGATGACAATCGCCAAATCCAGACTACAATCCGACCTTTTATTATTTAGTGCATTAACCTTAGTTTTTAACTCAGTAATGCGATTTTTATTTTTATTGAGATTTATTATTATTGTTTATTGTTATTATCGCTCCAACAGTTGCACTTATTGTGCCAAGCTAGACAATTCCCTAATTATCAGAGGCTTAGAGTTTTGAAAATTAGTAACTTTATTCTAAATACCCACTTTTGTTACAAATACTCCCTTTTTCCTGGGTAAGAAGGTAGCAGTAACAAATTGCGACCTAGCACGCGTGTAAAGTTGCTGCTCATTAGTTAGTGTTTTAGAAGTAAGGAAAAGCTAGTTCTGTGCTGCTGAGGGGGGGTAGTGGAGCCGAGTAAAGGGCGGTTTTTTGCCTTAGTGCTTCTTCGTGCGGGGAATGCCGAAGCGCTGGCGGCGCTCCCAAAGACACTTGCGGCTTATGCCTAATTTTTTCGCGAGTTGGGTTTCATTCATGGCATCCTGGTGCTCAATTACAAAGCGCTGAAAATAGTCTTCCAAAGAGAGCTCTTCGGTAGGTTCGGGGGCAGTCTGCGGGCTCTGTAATTCTAGCTCTCGGGTCGAGATGGGTCTCTGTTCGTCGTCAATAGCAAGCAGCTCTTCTGAAATTTCCAATTCTTCTGCCAGCACAACGGCGCGTTCTATAGCATTTTCCAGCTCACGCACATTTCCTGGCCAGCCATAATTAAATATGGCACCTCTAGCACCTTCACTCAAACTGAGCATCTTGGTTTTAAGGCGCTTGCAGGTCCGCTGCAAAATAGCTTCGCCAAGCTCCAAGATATCGTCACCGCGGTCTCTAAGTGGCGGGATCAGTAGTGTCATCACATTAATGCGGTAATAGAGGTCTTCACGAAAGTGGCCATCTACTACCAATTGCTTTAGATCGCGATGAGTAGCAACGACGAGGCGCACGTCGACTTTCTTGGACTGCACAGAGCCGACTTTGCGAATCTCACTTTCTTGCAGAACTCGTAGTAGTCTAGCCTGAGCCTCAAGCGGTAGCTCACCTATTTCATCGAGGAAAAGCGTGCTGCCATTAGCGGCTTCGACTAAACCGGTTCTGGTTGCAGTGGCGCCGGTAAAGGCTCCCTTCTCGTGGCCGAATAATTCAGACTCAATTAGGTTTTCTGGAATTGCAGCGCAATTCACAGAAATCATTTCCTGTGCACAGCGATTGCTTAAGTTATGAATCGCTCGAGCAACAAGTTCTTTCCCCGTTCCCGATTCTCCATTGATTAAGACGGTAGAATTGGTAAGAGCTACTTTACGAATTCGCCGAAACAATTCCATCATCTGCGGGCAGCTACCGATCATGCCATGAACGGGTGGCTCAAATTCGATAGGTGCATCAGTAGATTGTTGTGGCGTTTTAGCGTGTTCACGAATTACTTTGGCGACGGACTCGATGAGCTCGCTGTGTTCAAACGGTTTGGCGATATAGTCGACGGCGCCAAGTTTCATAGAATCTATGGCAGAACGAATACTGGAGTAACTGGTCATGATCAAAACCGGCGTGGTAGTAGCCTTGATTAGATCGGTTCCGGGTGCACCGGGCAGACGCAGGTCGCTGATTATTACGTCGAAGTCATCCATGTCGAAATTGTCTATCGACTCTTTGACTGTTCCCGCTTCGCTAACTTTGTAGGTGTGGCGCTCTAGTAATCGCTTCAAAGCAGTTCGAATAACTACTTCATCTTCCACTACTAAAACTTGTTTCATTTCTGTCATGTGACTACTTAATTCGGTTGTGGTTGTTGAATCACTAATCGGTTGCGTTAGTGCGTAGCTGGATCGCTATGGTAGCAAGGAAATCGCAGTAATACCCGCGTGCCGCCTGTGTCTTCGTTTGCGGGACTGATTATATCAATATCACCACCTAAGTCTTCAATTATACTGAAAACGAGGGAGAGCCCTAAGCCAGTGCCTTCACCCGCCTCTTTGGTGGTGAAAAAGGGGTCGAAGACGCGGTCCCTTATCGCTACGGGAATGCCTATTCCTTCGTCGACGACAGCGATTTCGACCATCTCGCCTTTTACTAACGTCTGCAAGAGGACTTCGCCATTTGCTTGGCTTGCATCGCGAGCGTTATTGATTAGGTTAATTAATACTTGCAGGAGACGCTGTGAGTCACCGAGAATTCTTGCATTGGAGTCGCAATCAATGCGTAGATTCAATTCTTTGCTCTTTCTATCGAGCGATACCAGAGTTTGAGCTTGTGCCATACATTCACTAATAGTTACTATTTCGCTTTCGTATTGAGTCTTGTTAGTTCCGGCATGCGCAAAGTTGACCAATGATTGCAGAATCGTTGATGTGCGATCGGTTTGCTCGATAATTTGCTCGGTTAGATCGAGCAACTCTTTGTCGTCGTATTCGTCTCTAATGGTTTGTGCGAGGCAGGCAATACCGGTGATCGGGTTTCCAACCTCATGAGCTACGCCGGCGGCTAACCTTCCAATGGAGGCAAGCCTTTCACTGTGTGTAAGCCCTGCTTCCAAAATTTCCATTTCGGTAATGTCTTCTAGAAGAATGATGACGCCTTCGTGAATAGAATCTGGGTTACTGGTTTGTTCTATAAGAGCCTTGTGCAGGTTGACGGTCCGCTTCTGGCTTTCTAATTCAAATACATACTTATAGGAATGACTGGCGCCGTCATCGATAAAATTGGCAAACAGGCTTAGCCAGGGTTCTGACAAATCGATAAGTTGGGAGCCAACGACATCGGCACTATTCAACTCTGTGAACTGCTCCATTGCTCGATTCCACATGATGACTTCGCCTTCGGTACTAAGCGAGCAGACCCCTAAAGGTAGGTCGAGTAGGATCTGACGATGATAGCGCCTTAGATTGTCGAGATCGGCCGCCATGCCAAATAAGTTGCTGCGATAGGCTTCAATACGACTCTCGATAACATTAAGATCCGAGCTGCCGTGTTCAGAGACGATGCTATAGGGAAGGTAGCCATCAATTATCTCTCGTGCGATCGAAGGGCCGAGCAATCCCGATAGGTTCGCTTCCAGCTTTCCGCGCAGTTGTTGCATCGCGTATGGTCGACGATCGTTCTCGCTAATATTTAGATTCTTTAGTGCTTGGCCTACTTCTCGATTTGCGGTTCTTTCACCCAGCGGCTTGCTAAGACTTTTAATAAAGTCGCGTGGAGACTTTGCGACCAGACCGCTGCGTTTGCGGCGCTTAATGGTATCGAGCGTGCAGATATCAGCAGAGCTGCGGTCTTCGTCGCTGCTGGTGCTGAGCAGGGAGGTGGCAACGAAAATTACACAGTTGCTAATGAGTGAAAGGGCGGTGATCTCACGCCAGTTGACTGAAACCAGAGCTAGGGGGTCAGCGTCGGATAGCAGCGGTAGCATTAGGAATAGAAACCAAACGAGCACACCGGTGCCCAGCCCCCATAAGAATCCTTTTTTATTTGCAGTTGGCCAGTAAAGGATCGCGATTATGCCCGGCATAAATTGCAAGCAGGCAGTGAATGCAACAATGCCGATCACCTGAATGCTTATTTGCTCGCTCGGTAGGTAATGAAAGAGAAATCCAAGCCATATAATAGCTGTTATAAGAGTGCGCCGCTTCCAAAGCAACCAGCGGTAAATGTCCTCATTCGCCTTCGGTTGATAGATCGGAAGTATCAAATGATTCAAGCACATATTTGAAAGTGCTAGGGTGATGACGATGATCAAACCGCTCGCTGCAGACAATCCTCCTAGGTAGGCGAGTAGGCTGATCATTGGAACTTGATAGGCGGCACCGATAACTATCGGGAAGTATTCCACCTGTACACTGCTGCCTGACTGTAGGCCGGCCCAGAGAATGGGAAGGACTGGCAGACTAAGCAGTAAGAAATAAAGAGGCAATCCCCAGCTCGCAAACGAGAGAGCTTTCTGCCCATTATTACCGGTTAAGGTCACGTAGAACATGTGTGGCATCGCGACAGCCGCAGTAAAAAACAATAACACCATGACATGGAAAGTAGAAAAGTAATCGGTGTTCTTCAGGCTGGCCACTAGCTCGGGTTGCTCCTGCAGCCAGCGATCGAGGCCATCGAAACTGCCGAAGGCGCCGTACACCGCGAAGGCTCCTACTACAAGGAACGCTATTAGTTTTACTAGTGATTCGAAGGCAATCGCCATGACGAGGCCGTCATATTGTGTCCGCCCAGCCCTTCTGGACGTGCCGAATAGGATCGAAAATAGTGTAATTATCACGCAGAAACCGATAGCGAGTGAGCCTTGCACCGCCTGTGGGGAGAGTAAAAATGCTGTATCTGAAACTGCTCTTATCTGCAGCGCGATAAGCGGTATAACTGTGATTAGAATGACCAAAGTGGTAACGGTTCCCGCCCAAGGAGAGCGGTAGCGGAACGCCATTAAATCCGCCAGAGAGCTCAGTTGGTAGGTGCGAGTCAGCTGTAGCAACGGGCGTAATAATAATGGTGATAGTAGAAATGCTAGAGAGATACCAATAGAGTTGGCGAGATAACCATAGCCATCACGCAGGGCATTGCCGATGGAGGTGTAGTAAGCCCAGACGCTGGCGAATACGCCGAGAGAGAGAACATAGACAATCGGATGGCGGACGATTTTTTCGGGAATCCAACCGCGTTCCGTCACGAACGCTATGCCAAACAGCAGCGCGAGATAGCCGCTTCCAAGCGCGATGATTGTGCTTAGTTCAAAATTCATCGGAATCCTGTTCCCGATGAGACCAGCTCGCGATTAGGATTACTATGAAACCCACGAAGAATGGGCGGTACCAGGCCCCAGCACTCTGGTTGATCCAATCTATACTGAGCAGGAAAAGCAGATAGATTATGAGTAATAGGACCAAGATTGAACGGGGAATGTACACAAAAATTCCTTGCCAGTGATAACACCTGTTGGATGTTATAAGGAGCGCCTGGTGAAGTCTATGGCTACGCTATCAGCCACATGGAATTGACTCGCTATTCTAAGGGTAGGCTGCTGACTTTTGCTACCGCCTGAGAGTCCCAGTTCGCTATAGCCCACTGCAATTGCGACTCGGGGCGCTCGATTGCTATTTCCACTGGTGGTACTTGGCCGAGAAAAATCAGCGCCTTGTATATTGCCTCTGATGCTCTATCAGTTTCAATTGATGGTGCAAATGTCTGCTTACTGAGTTTTTGGCCCTTTCCATCGACAATTATCGGGATGTGGATGTAGCTCATTTCTTGGTAATTGAGCACTCTTTGTAAATAGATTTGTCGCGGGGTTGAGTCGAGTAAATCCCAGCCCCTTACTACATGAGTGATGTTCTGAAATTCATCGTCCACAACGACAGCTAGTTGATAGGCATATAGCTCGTCTTTTCGACGTATTACGAAATCGCCGGCATCAAGCTCGAGTTGTTGGCTGAAATGGCCCTGAATTTTATCATCGAAGCCTATTTCTAGCGCCTCGGTTTTTAAGCGCAGTGCATACGGCCTCTCTGGTGGAGTGCTCCGCTCACGACAGGAGCCATTATAGACTAGTCCCATTTCTCTAATCTGTGGCCGAGTACAATCGCAGGGATAGGCGAGGCCTTTATCTTGAAGCTGATCCACAATCTCTTCATAGATCCCCAGGCGCGCGCTCTGATAGAGCACTTCATCATCCCAATTCATGCCAAAATCTTGCAGTTGCTGCAGGATTAGCTCGGCGCTACCAGCGGGCTCTCTGGGTGGGTCCAAGTCTTCTATGCGCATTAGCCACTTACCTTGGTTTGCGCGCGCATCGAGAAAACTCGCTAATGCAGCAAGCAGCGAACCAAAATGAAGAGGGCCTGTGGGCGAGGGAGCGAAGCGACCGATATAGCCTGATTCGGATTCCGTATCGGCCTGAGAAGTGGCTGGTTTTTGCATATTGAGTAGTTTAATACGGATTGGATCCGTAATTCTCCCTCAATTTGGAAGACACAAAATAGCGGGTTCTGAGGCGCCCCAGATGATGAGATTGGCCGCAATGCGCTGCTTGTTGAATTAGCGCATGCAGCTACAAGTAGTAGCTTAGCTACCGAGTTGCTTTTCTTTAATCTCGTCTAGGGTCTTACAATCGATGCACTTAATAGCAGTTGGTCTAGCTTCTAAGCGGCGGATACCTATATCGATCCCGCAAGAATCACAGTAGCCATAGTCATCCTGAGCGATGAGCTCGATGGTGCGATCGATCTTCTTGATTAGCTTGCGTTCTCGGTCGCGTGTGCGCAGCTCGAGGCTAAACTCTTCTTCCTGAGTTGCACGATCGGCGGGATCTGGGTAGTTAGCAGCATCGTCTTGCATGTGATGCACCGTGCGATCAACTTCCTGCATCAATTGCTCGCGCCAGTCTAGCAGTATCACCTTGAAGTGCTCACGCTGCTTCTCGTTCATGTACACTTCGTTTTTCTTCGGCTTGTACGGTACGAAATTCTTTAGAACCGGTTGTGATTCTAAGTTCTGAGAGTTAGCCATGATCGCTAATGCCTCTGTGCATCCCCATTTAGCGAATTATTTTGCTTGTGTTGTCGACAAGCTGCCGCGTAAATGAGGATTTTTCATTTATAAAACAAACTCTGTGAAACGTGTATAGATAGAGTTTGATGATGGAATTTCACATGCTTTCAGTGCGTGTTCTTCGCGTTGAAATGTGCAGTTTTTAGAAAGCTGGGTAAGCTAACAGATTCTTTGTGGGGATGCTATAAAAATCACCAGTTGATTAGGCAAGGCCTCGAGCTACGCTTAAAGCTATTTATACCTAGTGGTTTTTAAAATTGATCAACTATAATGGCCCGATTGTAGCGCTCTATCTCCCTCCAGGAACCCTAACATGCCCAATAACCGAATAGCGGTTCAAGACCCACTCTCAAAGGTAAACCCTTTTCGTGTGATGACGGTCATGGCCAGAGCGCGACACTTGGAATCCCAGGGGCGTCAAATCGTGCACATGGAAGTTGGTGAACCCGATTTCTCTTCAGCTCAACCAATCATAGACGCGGGAAAGAGGGCGCTTGATGACGGGCTGACTAAGTACACGGAAGCGATAGGCCTTGCCGAGTTAAGAGAATGCTTGTCTGTCCACTATCGGGAAAACTACAATGTAAAGGTTGGCGCAGATCGTATACTGATTACGCCAGGCGCGAGTGGCGGGCTAAGCCTTTTAGCGAATCTGCTGG
>Ga0209632_10002091_pt1 | contig 19440 bp, 20 predicted proteins | sample COG_10_FD_184754 | JGI IMG/M metagenome (GOLD analysis project Ga0209632, IMG submission 184754) | Pelagic Microbial community sample from North Sea - COGITO 998_met_10 (SPAdes) (version 2) | ecosystem: Environmental > Aquatic > Marine > Neritic zone/Coastal water | place: Helgoland, sampling... | reverse complement strand
TGGGAAAATGGTCGTCACAACAGCTATATCTCCCATAGTACACTCCACTGTCACACTCGTATCCTCTCTTCATTCCTCGGGCTCGGGGACCACGTTACAAGAATGTCTCATTAAACACGATATCACCTGTACATTACAAACCATTGAGGCTACTTGTCTTGCGCTCAAATGCGATAAAGAACCCCTAAAAACGGCATCGGCGCATGTCGTTTCGTGTGTCGAGCAGATACACCAACTTTTAACGAGAATTGCCGACATAACCGCGAGTCATCAAGCTGGTTATATCTCTAGATGGAGACAACTAAATCTAGATACTGAAATTGAACAACTCGAAAATCTCATGCAGATATTACAAAATCGATTTAAATTAATGTGCGACATCAGATCTGTCGTCGATTGAATGCACATTTTATGTACATAAGTGCGGTATAAATAACATTTATTTCGTTGATAAACATGTCTGATGTAGAGTACGAGTATGATACCCCGTCCGATTCGGAAGAAGAAGAAGCCACTGGGCGCCAATGCCATTGGAAAGAGATCCAAAAGAGATTAAAATTTACACAACATGGAATCACGATCACATTAAATGTCGATGATTCCATATCCAATTTGTACTTTTTATTGTCTGTCATATCCGAGGGCATTTCCCTTCAAACAATAACATACCAATATCACATTGAATTGTTGCACAATGCTATCGTACGTAATCCCTCAAAAAGGACAGGACCCATGCGCTTAAAGGACATGAAGCGTTTGGAAACGCTGCTGAAAGAGGACGAGACACCTCTTTTCTTTGTCAAAGACGTTTTAGAATTGAAGATGAATACAGACGAAGAGATTGTTCGCATATGTGGGATGCCTTCTTTGAAATGTTTGTCTGTCTCTGGTCCCGTTCGCCGAATAGAGATTGAGGATGTGGAATCGTTATGGCATATATCCATTCAGGATGCTCCAGATTATCCAGTGATCATCGGAACAATACCACACAAAATCACTCTCAATAATGTTCAAAGGATACAGTTGATGTCGTCGGCTAACATGGGACTGGATACATGGATATCTAATACGCAAATAGTAGATTGGTTCGTCAGGAACATGGGCGAAAGGCTACAAATAGGTGAAAATGTTGTAGTGGAATGTCACGGCGGTGAGTTGAAGCCTTATAAAGAGTGGAAAGAACTTGAACAAAAAAAGCTAAAAATTCTCAACAATGACTAAAAATTTAGTCATTTGGAATTCAGAGAAATTTCTCAGGAAAATTTAGTCCTTTAGTTCAGAGAAATTTCTCAGGAAATTTATTTAGTCATTCGCTAACAACCACCAAACATCCAAACAATGTCCCATCCAAGTCTAAAAACATTCGCGTTCACGCATCAAGAAGCGTGGAATGACTACCATTCGGACGCGCAAGCGTTTATGCAGTCCAAAACGCTCAGAGAGCTGTGTAAGATGGCACGCGACCGTGGTATCACTACCGCACAGTTGAAAGCATGTGGAGATCTCAAACACAAGAAAACCTATTTGAATGCCTTTCAAAAAACATTCATGCTTCAACTCATTTGCGACATGTCTGCACAACAGGCGGAAGCCAATTCAGTCGTCGAATCCAGCCAAAACGGGATGCGCGTGCGCAACGGACAGCTCATCGCGCGCAACGTCGAACTTAACCAGGAGAACACCGAACTTCGAAAAAAAATGCAAAAAATTCAGTCGGTGAACCGCGCACTTGTCAGAAATTCTGCAATGTCCAGTCCAGAACCGGAAGGCTCTGATACTATTCGAACGCTTCAGCGCAAACTAGCGGAAACTGAAGCGCTTCTAAAGACTGCAAACGACGATATCAGTCTGTTTGGCCCCAAAATGGTGTCATACGAACGCAAGATCATGAAAGCCGCGAACTTGGCGGCCGAACACGGAAAAGCATTGGAGGCCGAACACGCCAAAGTTGATAACATTCAAAAGGTTTTGGAGACTGAGCGTATGGATTTTGCACGCAAGATTAGCTGCCACGACAGAGAGCTTGACGAACACGTGAGCGATTACAACGCATTGGGCGAACATGCTGAACATCAGGTCGCCGAACGGGATGCAACCATTAAAAAACTCAAGAACAGGCTCGTACACTATTCTCATAATCTCGGACAGTTGGAAAAGGTCATGCACGACGTTTTTCCTTCGAAAAAGCGCCAACGCAGAGCTTAGAGCGAATATAACTATTATTTAAGCCGTAACATAAATATCCTAAAAAACATTAGTCTTATATGACTCTTAAAATTCCCTTTTCATACCTATAAAGTGTGGCATGTACATGCCACATGCAAATCTTTGTAAAGACATTAACCGGAAAAACGATCACTTTGGATGTCGAGCCGAGTGATACGATCGAAAACGTCAAAGCTAAAATTCAAGATAAAGAAGGAATTCCGCCAGATCAACAAAGATTAATTTTCGCCGGCAAACAACTGGAAGATGGACGCACATTGTCAGATTTCAATATACAAAAAGAGGCAACTTTGCATCTCGTGCTTAGATTACGTGGTTAAAGCTTCTGAAACGCCCTGGTTCTCGTGATAACTGCACAAAAAAAATATCGAAATAAATGAATATAAAATATCGAAACTTGTCGGCTTAAATATTAAATTATATATCTTTAACAGTATTGACGAGTGTCCTCATCTCCCTCTTCCAGTCATAGCTATCCATCCAGATAGCGTGTTGATTAAAACGAAACACCCTTTTCCCATGTCTCCGTGCCAAAAACTCTTTCCACTTGTCCACAAGTTGCCGATGGAAAAGCGTTGTCGATATCCATGCTTTTGAGACCTCCTCGGTATGTTGTGGGCCATCTATTTCCAATATAATGTCCAGCCCTACAAGAAGAAAATCAAAACGACTCCGCTTCTTGTAATCACGCCACTGGAATGGCGGACTGTACTCTCGTTTCACTTGAAGATTCATTTCTTTCGTCAAAAAAAAGAACACTTTCAACTCTGTCTTGTTTTTGCAATGTGGACACCAACTATTTCGGTCTATTATACGGTTGAAAGCCATTCCAAAGTTCTGGTTACAAACATCACATTGGAAATTACATTTTATGTTACTTCCCTTCGGCAATTTTGCATCTTCGGGGTTCACTAAACAGTCCACTTTGCGCTTGTCATTTGCGGTAACGCCAGAATATGACATAAATGACCTTTTGTAACAATGTAAACACGCATCAGCATTGCAGTGTTTCCACTTTGACGAGCACATATTACACCAACGATTAGTGCACACTATCGCCCTCAAATCGGTTTTGAAATTATGTTTGCAAACGTCACAGCTAAACAACACTTTTTTATTGGAACACATTGATAATTGCGCGTCTTGTGCATTTGCCAGACATTCCACTTTGCGCTTTCCATTCGGTGTCATGCCTAAATACGAAGCAAACGACTTCTCGTGACAAAATATACATGATTCATCGCCACAATGCTTCCATTTTAACGAGCACATACCACACCAACGTCTATCATGCGTCACACCACCAATGCGTGACAAAAAATCATGCTGGCAAACGTCGCAGTGAAATACTACCTTAGAGCCTGACCCTCTCGCCAATTGGCCATCTTCTGGGTTCACCAAGCAGTCCACTTTGCGTTTACCATTCACTGTTTTGTGTAACGTACAAACACCGTCTACGATTTGACATTTACTGCTGTCGCGTTCACAGCAAAAATCGTGCAATGTTTTTTTAGTCGGAACAACTTCAACTAACTCCACTCGATTAGTTGGTGCAACTTCAATTGACTCTGCTCGAACTTTTTTTTTGGCTCGATATTCCTTTTGTTGCGCCAAAATATCCGATTTATTGCGTTCATAGCGTTCATGGTTGACCTTCGAACGATCGTCGTGGGTTGTGGCCATGTACTGAGTACGGTGTTCCACGTGTTGTTGTTGATACACTTCGGGTGTAACTTCTTGCTTCACAACTTCGCGTTTTCTTTTAGAGCCGTGTTTGTAATAATCGGAGCGATATTTCCCGCCTTTCTCTGACCTTTGCCATTCTAAGCTTTTCGCCATACGTTTTTTTTTATTTTTTTGGAAACTATTTGCATTTGTTTTTTTCATACAACTGACGCAATAATTTTGGTAGCCGTCTTTTTTTCGTTTATTTTTGTAAAAATTTGTTATAACCTTTTCGATTTTACATCGTCCACATCTTTTTTTCAACATTTTTTATTACACTTTTAGACTATAACATTAAAAGGTGACAAAAGATTAACTTACGTGGATTCTAAAAGTCATTCATTAAATTCTTTTACAGCATCTGTAAATATACATGGCCGGTCCCTCATCAAACCATTTCGGCGGTTTGACGTCCCGCCAAGCAAGACGAGTTGTTGCCGTACCATCTTTATGCAAGATCTGACGCCATCCGTCTACACTCTTTTCCGTTGCATTGCCAAACATATCACAAGGACCCCAGTGCCAATCCCCAGGCAAATGAATATCAGACTGCTTTTCCAATGGATAACTTTCGCCCTCTGGAAGCGCAGAAACACCGTCAATAATCAACGAATAGAGCTTAGAACCATCACAGACCGTACTAAACGTCTTCAAACTTTCACATCGGTCGTCCAGACGAAGACGCTGGGTTCTTTTGCGCTGGATCGGAGTGAGTTTTTCGCGACAAGATATCATATTGAATACAAATATCAGCAATATATATGACCAAAATTTTAGTCCGTGGATTCGGCGTCACCAAAATTTTAGTCATCTTTGACCAAAATTTTGGTCATCATGTCCTTGGATCTTCTGGCGGGATCGTATCCGCTTCCAAAAGTTCGCGACAATCGCGTCTTCTTCCTTCAGCTGAATGCTTTCGAAGCTTTAAAAATGGTCAAAGATGTCTCCGCTGCACCGACAGTCAGTTTGAAAGCTAAAAACGCAAGGATTGGTGCACCAATCGAAGCAATCCGCGCCGCATTCGACCAAGTGCCATTTTTTCAACAAGATATATTTTGCACTAATTTGACTTTCGAAGACAAGGCCAGATTGGTTTATTTGGCGTCTTGTTTCGAAGGAGAAGACAAGCAAGACATTTATGCGAAGTTTAAACAGCACTGGCTGGCCAATAGACCGATTAATCGCAGGGGAATAGAAGTTATTTTTCTTAAAGATGGTGTAGAAAATATGAGAATGTCTGTTTAAAGTTTTTTTATAATTGTATCGTAATATGAATGTATAGCTCTTGAACACTTGTCTGAACCCGAGAAATACTTTCTACAGATACCGTACAGACCATTCCAGAGGACTGTTTTTCTGTCGTATGAGGCACGGACAGTTTGAAGTAGAGAATTAATCTCTTGATTGGCTATTTCATTGTTGGTCATTCTTGTCAGTGTTTGCAAGGCATCAACATAATTTTGAACCTGTGTCCCGTACCAACGACCCATCTGTTCGGGTCTCGATTGCCACACTGGACAGTACGGCGAATTCCGCATGTATATACGATGCATTTCGCGAGGCATTTTTGTCCATTGACATCCATTATAGACGGTGGCGTAATGTTTGTGGCAAGGTTGATCGGGTTTACAAAAATTACAAAAACGAGAGATCGTATAATTCATATGGCATTTATTACATGTTTTAGCTTTATCTAGGATACCACCTTCAAATTCAATCATTTCGACCAAAGAATCGGCGGCGATGCCTTTCGAGTGTTTGTTTGTACAGGAATCGTGCCAACAGAATGGACATGCGTAGTTTTCTTGTAGGTTCATGTTGCTTATTTTCTGTGGATGACCAAATTTTTAGAAGAAATTTCTTCTAAAAATTTCAGGTACAAATAGGATTCAGCCAGCAATGGAATGAATTTGCCTGCAGAATGTTGGGGTCATATTCATACATTTTTGAATATTTCGGATTTCTGCTGGCCAAACCGTGTTCCCAATGAGATACGACGTCATGTTTGTTTTTTGGTGCGTATCTCCCGTGCAAAGCCTTTGTATCGTTTCCAGAATTTGTATCGTTGTTGTGTGGTAGACGATTGTACTACATCTCGTGGTGCTTTCCGGGATTTCATCGTTTCACCGTATTGTGTGCAGCACGCATGCCAGTGGTCATGTCCTAGAATTTTATACTTTCAAGCTCCTCATTAAAACAACATATTTTAGTATTATTCGTTTTGTATGTACAGATCTGTTTAAAGTTCAGTAATGGATATTTTTGCCTTGAGAGATGTGATCTTTACAGATTTAAAATGCCCATTGGCACATCTACAACACCGTGGTTTTGCGGAGGGCCTTGTTCCCGATGACGTGCGTGTATTTGGAAATACGGCCTATTTTTACGCGGATGGCCAAGATTGGTCGGCAATAACGCCAGAATGCAAGGCAAAAACTTCTAACGTCAATGCGTTCCGCGGCGAGGAACACACCTTATCTTTGGAGGTTTCGAAGAAAGAATGGACCGACAATGTTACAGAACAATTAAAGAATTGTGCTCGCATGGTGTACGAACGTGCCCTATTGCCGTTGGCGAATCGAGATCATTCTACGTTTGATTCCTTTTGGGCCGCCTGTTCTAAAAATGTCGAGAACATTCGTCTATTGGACTATGCCTATACGAAAAGAGGCCATAAAAAGCAGTTTATTAATATGTACAATTCTACTGGAGAAATTACGGGTCTTTTTGACCTGGTTCCCGGCTCAATGGTCCGTGCTTCGGTCCGTTGGACGTTTAACGTGTCCACAGACGCCGACCAAGTTTCATTTGGCTTCAGAGCCAGCTTTTCGGGAGGCATACGGGTGATCAAAATGGCCGGCGCCCCACCAAATATTCGAAAGCCATGGCTCTGGAAACATTTCAATTTTCAAGATTTTTCACTGCCCATGTATGACTCATTCATAATCAAATGTCCAGCATTGACGGTTGTAGAACATTTTGGACCGAGCATTAAACTAGATTTATCCAATAAACCAGAATTTAAGAATGCTATGGACATTTTTCACGAAAAAGCAGGCGCTGACCAATGGGACGGTACCATACATCTCAATACGTCAAAGACCGTGGTCGTCGGCCAATCTGTCTTGGCGAGCGTCTCCGGCGTCCGAAACAAAGACCACATAGATTGGCACACTGTAAAGCTATTTCCTCTTCGTCGTCAGAAGACTCTGAAGATTCTGAAGAACGAGGAGAAGGAGGCAACGATGGCGGGCACGAAAAGGGATGCCGACAATACGGGCAATTTTGTTGGCGCAAAAACCAAGCGCCAATGCATTTCAGGTGATATTCGTGACCACATGATAAAGTAACCCGTGTCCACATATCTTTCAAACAAATTGGACATTCCTCGGGCGGAAAAATCAAAGGGTTCATCGTTTCTACATACAATCGCGAAACCATACTCACACCGTAAACATACATTTATACCAAAAAAACGTCATAATCACAAATTATAATAATATGTGTTATTTAAATAAACGTGTACAAGTACAATAAAATATGTCATGGGCACCAGTCAATGCCTTTCTAGATCATTTAGAACCATGCGCCGGACAAGAATTCGAAGAATGGTTTGAAAAACAATGGGCCATACATTACAGAAGATGTGCCAATGCCGCTAAACATATATACATTATGGAACATTCCATTGCGGAGGCGGGCACCTTGAAGGAACTAGAGGAACATCTAAGAGCAAATGCCGATGAATTAGGATTTGAAATCGATGCGTTTATGGAACTGGCGTGGCCAAGAGCCAAAAAGAAATTTGAACAGATCAATGATGATGCGTAGGCGTATCCTTATGTTCATATACGCCCTTCCATTTGCGAACCTTCTTTTTAGGTATAGCGATAGGCATTTTAGGAGGAGGGCGCTTTTTCATTTCTTGCAAATGTTTGCGCGTCAGCGGAACATCAGAATCGGGCTGAGACGCCGCAAAAATAGCTTGTAAAAGAAAAGCCAACATATTTATTATTATTTTTTATCGACCTAAATAGATCAGAAAACTCTTCCAGATCGATACAAAACACGCGCGACGAAATATACTATTTAAAATCAAACGAGTGAACACGAATGTGCGAAACCAAAGATTCGGCTTTCATGTCCACAAAAATAAACATGTTGGGCATTACCTGTTCCAGTGTCTCTTTATACATGACCATACTCATATTATACATGACCATACTGGCCGGAAAACACAAAATAACCACAAATACCAAACAAATTCACAGGGAAGCTCTATCGGTCCCTGCGAGTACACGGAATATCGGAAAAATAGCGGGATATGCTCTCGCCAACACATTGATCCATATTATTTATGTCATATTTGTGACGTCCAACAATTTTGGGTTTTTAGTGGCAGCTGTTGTAGCACATGTCGTCGGCGTTGTTCTCGTATTTCGGTCACAAAGACCAGACCATAAACACCCAATACGGTCGCTAGCTCATGCCATTCAAAATTTGTCACAAGCTGATTCAAAAACGAAAAAGGAATGGCAACTCATCAAACAGGCGATCCTAGCGGAAAAAACACTCAAAATGTAATCCGCTAGGATCGTCGTCGTCCAAGAAATTTTGAGTCGATAAAACAACGGTCATTTATTTATACTATAAAAGGAATCTCTAAATAATAATATCATGAAATTTTTTCAAACGGTAATGATTGTTTCTACAATGTCAAGTAGTATGGTCGCGGCCATTGACGTCAGTCTGGCTGCGGGTGGCTGGCACACATGTGCTCTTCTTGAGGACAAAACAGTCAAATGTTGGGGGCGGAATGATTACAAACAGTTGGGTGGAGATACAGGTGTAAATTACCGGGCAACCCCACAACAGGTAGGGGATCTAGCCAATGTAAAAGCTATCTCTGCGGGTGGCACCCACACATGTGCTCTTCTTGAGGATGGGGGGGTCGAATGTTGGGGGGCTAATTTTGCCAAACAGTTGGGTGTAGATACAGATGGAGAGTCCCGGGCAACCCCACAACAGGTAGGGGATCTAACCAATGTAAAAGCTATCTCTGTGGGTGGATACCACACATGTGCTCTTCTTGAGGACAAAACAGTCAAATGTTGGGGGTCGAATAACTATAAACAGTTGGGTGTAGATACAGGTGGAGACCTGGCAACCCCACAACAGGTACTAGATCTAACCAATGTAAAAGCTATCTCTGTGGGTGGCTGGCACACATGTGCTCTTCTTGAGGACAAAACAGTCAAATGTTGGGGGTCGAATAACAAATTTCAGTTGGGTGGAGATACAGGTGTAAATTACCGGGCAACCCCACAACAGGTAGGGGATCTAGCCGATGTAAAAGCTATCTCTGCGGGTGAATACCACACATGTGCTCTTCTTGAGGACAAAACAGTCAAATGTTGGGGGGATACTTTGCCAGAGGATGCAACTGCCACGGCAACCCCACAACAGGTAGGGGATCTAGCCGATGTAAAAGCTATCTCTGCGGGTGAATACCACACATGTGCTCTTCTTGTTGGTATAGTCAAATGTTGGGGGAGGAATGACAAATTTCAGTTGGGTGTAGATACTGTAACTGTCACGGCGATCCCACAACAGGTACAAGGTTTAACATTACTAGTACCTGGCCCTGATGACGACAATTTACCTGGCCCTGATTACGACGATCTTATGTTGGATAACTACGAAACTCCGTATGAAAAAGCGCGCGATGATTATTTCTACTGGTTGGCAGAGTTGGAAAAGGTGGCGCCACCCTATAAATCCTCCAGAGATGCGTTTGTAAGGGGGACATTGATTTATATTGAGAAAGATATTGGGCATGAAGGCAAATTCACTGCATTGCCAAAACGCGAGAGTGATCTCCAACAGGAGCGCTTGGCTCGTTTAAATCAAAAGATAAATTCGTTCGCTGGCCACAGGCGTTTAAAAGACTCTTGGGACGGAAATGATACAATAAAGTGGCACGACCGCTACGCGCCGCCTGCTGGCTATCATTATGATCAACGCGCCAAGCACGAACAAACTCAGATGGGATACCGTAAGGATGTTGCCGACGAAAAGGACAAGCATGCAAAGCATTTTTCTGGAACTTTTGAGCAGAATCACCCTTTGTATAAGGCCTATACATTTTACAAACGAATGACGACAAAGTATTTATCTGTGACGGATCAGGTTAGGAAGGCAGCGAACATATATGACGCTCGTCGCGAGGCTTTTATGTCGATGACCGATGCACTATCGTCGAATATCGCGTCTGGCGATTTTGATATCGGCGACTTGATGACGGTAAGCACTGACGACGTGCGGGAATTGATCAAAGAAGAAGGTGCGCCGTCAAAATTGCGTCCGTGGCGCCGTCTTTCAAATAGTGTTTCAAAGGAATCATTGACTAAATTGCAACTGTTACAAGGATCGTACTGGCAGTCGCAATCATCCGAGGAAAAGTTTAATATTGTTGAACAGATCCAAAAGATTTTGAAACGGCAAGGTAAAAAACGTTTGAGAAGTAGCCGCCCCCGAGAATTTTTCAAATCCGATGAATTTATACCAGTTCCGACGGCAAGGCTTTTAAAGCGTTCGCGTCATGTGTTGGTTGAAAAGTTGTCGAGGAAAAAGAGTGGAGAACTTGTTATACTACAACATTTATATTGGAAGACTAAAAATTCCGAAGTGAAGTACAAGACGGCTCAGTCTATAGAGCAATTGATTTTAAAATAAAATACCCATATCGTTAAACAAAAAAACACACTATATAACAAGTAATATTTTTATAAAGAATTATGAAGACTCTTATGAAATTTGCCATGCTCGGATTCCTTACCATTGCCGGTGCCTTCGATCTCGAAGATTATGCGACCACCTACAGAGCCACCCGCGACGCTTACCTCAAGGCTGCGAACGAACTGAAGTTGGCTACTGGTCCTTACAAGGCTGCCCGCGACGCCTATGTCGCTGCCACCGCCACATACACCAAGAGTTTGTACGAAAGACGTCATCTCCGCGCCGAACCATTGGCCACATCTGCTATGTTGGAAGCCGCCTCTTCTGACCACAAGGACCTTGTTCTTAAATCGGTAGACGCCAAGCACTTGAAAGTTCTCCAGGACGCCTACTGGAAAGCCGATAGCTCTGAGTCTAAGTTCCACACTGCCCAGTCGATTGAGCAGTTCTTAACTTCTCAGTTAGATTAAATTTAACCTAAATTCGTTATATAATTATAAATATTTTATTCTGTTCTCTATTTGTATATTAAACGTTCTACAAAAATACACTATTTAATATCAATAAACACAACTAAAATGAAACTTATTATATTCTCGATGTTTGCCCTTTTTATGGTATCTGCAGCAAACGAGGCGACCGATGCAAAATTAGAACAGAAAGACTGTAGCTCGCTTCCACACGTCAATCCTGGCCAATGGTCGCTCGATTTGTACGGTTGTCGCTATAAGAATGCTAGGAACCTATACGCGTTGGCAGTGAAAGAGTTTAAGAGAGATTTTGGACCGTACCAAGCTTCTATGGAAGCATACAAGATAGCATCCAATAGTTATACAGCGGCGGCAAGTGCAGATCTTGAACTGCCCACATACAGACGTCGTTTGACCGGGAGCGAAGATATTAACGACTTGATTCTGGAGAAATTACAAAGCGACGATACTTTGGGCGTGTTTGAAACGGAGTTCCATGATCGCCGCGAGCGCTATCTTAAATCTGCCAAAACCTTAAAACTGACAACCTCGCCGTACAAAGCTGCTCGCGACGCTTATGTTGGGGCTACTAAGATTTATACTCAAATAATCCATCAGCAAAATCAAGGAAAAGCTGGTCGCCGTTTGTCTACTGACGAATCTTCACACATTCAGTCTGGTGGAATAAGTTACCTTCGCAATTTCAATTTGCGTTCTGAAGACGTTAATCATCTCAATATTTTGCAAGACTCTTACTGGAAAACAGGCAGCTCGGAATCTAAATTTCACACTGTAGAAAATATCAGGACATTTCTGGAAGATCACAGAATGTAAAAAAATACAGTATATATTATAAGTCGTACTCTATAAATGTTTTGTGGTATTGTTCTTCTTTCAGTTGCCGCCGCTTCGGCACTTTCTCCGGAGTCGTCTATGTCTGTACTGCCAAGACGTCCAAATACATTATTGATGTCTCTGATGAAAAAATCTAGAAAGCTTATCGACGTTGATAAATTAGACGAAGACGATTTGGAGAAACTTATGAGACAACCAGAAAGTATATTTGGGGATTTACAAGCTTCGTCGCCGTTCCAAGAACTGGGCGCCAGTCCAATGGCTCTGAGCGACGAGCCAATGGCTCTGAGCGACGAGCCAATGGCTCTGAGCGCCATTAATCCCGAAATAAATGATGATTCATTGGAAATAGAAAAAGATGATTGGTGGTCACAAGGATGGTGACGAAACTAATTAAAAAAAGACAGTATATACATTTATAAAAATAATTATATCATGAATAAATATTTTACTCTCGCGTGTTTGGCATTTGCATCTGTCTCGGCAAGCAGTCACGAAACTTTGTTGAAAAACAAAGTCAGACATCGAAGCCTGATTGGTCTTGATTTCGATCAGCTCGAAAAAATTTCATCGAATCCCGATAATTTAAATACTATTTTAAAAAGCAATAACATGGACTCTATGTTTTTGTCTCGTAGTGATATCGAAGAATTATCGTCTCATTCGTTGGAATCATCACGTCCTTTGGAATCAATGAGTTTGCATTCTATTAGCGCTGATGATTTGACCCTGGACAACCTTGAGAAATTAGCCGCACATCCAGAACTTTTAGCACATTCTGATTTTTCATAAGTTTAAATATTTACTTTTATTTTCAACACTATATAAAGGGTACACTTTTAATTAAAAATGTCTTCCATAGCAAAGGGTATTATAGTAGGTCTTGCACTTTGTGCCGGTCAAGTTTCTGCGGAAGAACAAATTCAACAAAAACATCTTAGAGCAACAGAGAAAAATAGCGCCTCTTCGCGGAAATTGTGGATGTGGGCCATGGACTACGACAAAAATGAAAATGCAGATTGGCAACGCGCGCGTTGGCGTTGGAAAGGGAATCCGTCCGGCGTCCACACCACGCCTGATCTCGTTTGTTCATCTGACATGATTAAGCCTAAGCAACAAGAAGTGATTGAAGCGGTGGTAAAAATGACGAAAACGGGCAAACCCGATGACGTTGTTAGATGCACCAAAATTAGATCGCATTTGAACAATGTCCTCGCCCATAATTCTGTGGCCGAACACACCGCCAAAGCTATTCTAGCTTATGAAAAAAGACGCCAAGAGGCAGAACCAAAAGATAACCCGATCAGTAAAAATATTATGAACGGGCTCGGCACGAGTACTGGCCTGTGGGGTGATGACAATGCCTTACTGCCAAAGAAGCCATGGCGTCGCCATTTAAGAGAATGGTCCAAGAAAGGCCGCAGTCTATGGATGTGGCATCAGCATTACATTCCCGATGAACAAGGCGATGCCATCGGAAGATTCGATGGCAGTATATATGGCGAAAAGTTAGGCATAAACGACAATTGCGAAGTTGCAGAAATTGTCGCGCGCGAAAATCGTCTTTTGGAGCAATTGGAGACTATTTTTAGTGTTCCGGTGGGCGGTAACCAAGAATGCCTTGACGAATTGGACGTTTTATTGGATATTGCCGATCCGATTGAAAATTTAGAAAAAACGTACAAAGTAAATAAGGGAAAGATTGTGGTTGACGCCACAACTAACCCAGCAAATGCGGATTCAATTAAACCAACAAATGCGGATTACACACTTGAGCCCATTGCCGGTGGTGCATCGGCACGATTCCAGAAAGGAAGATCTGATATGCCAGCTGGTAACGTACCCGGAACGCCCTGGCTCCGATCCAAGCAATCGGAACACAAAAGGCGTAGTCTATGGATGTGGAAGCAGACGTTTGAACAAGCCAATAGTGAAAATGCAGAGTGGATGCACGCGCGTTCGGCTGGTGGTATGGGTGTACCAAATGCAGGCGGCAACAACATGTTACCGGATCTTCCCTGCAATCAGAAGATTGTTACATCAGCACAAGATAAGATCAAAGCCACGATCGGATACTACCAGTCCCTTGAAAAACCGGATGATCCGTTGAGATGCTCCAAAATGTGGCAAGGTTATAGAAATACCGTAAAAGTTATCCAGCCATTTGCTAAATTGACTAAATACGCCAATGATATGAGGGCTCAAGCGTTAAAATTCCATCAAAATACGCATCCAGCACTGGATGATGTCATGAACGGTGTTGGAGACGGCTCTCAGGGCACCGAAGGTGTAGCACCATATGGAAGGGATGCTTTGGATCTGGGCGAACATACAGGCGATCTGCCAGTCGGAGGAGGCAACTGGGGCAACCAAAAAACTAGAACGCAACCTATGGGAACATTCACGGCAAAGGCCCAAAGACATTTGAAAGCTATTCATGAATGGGAACACACTGGAAGAAAATTGTGGATGTGGAGACAGGATTTCGTGAACTCTGAGAGGGGTGATTGGGAAAAGACGGAGGGCGGTGTGTCGCAATATAACGACAATCAACACGCTAAATTCTATAAATATGCCACCCAAGGCGATGAGCTTATAGGCGATGACGATTATTCAGGCCCAAACTGTGGAGGCATTGATAATGTTGAGAAAGAATTGAATGGGGAACTGGCGTTGATTTCCTCCGGTAGAGATGCTGGCAGATACGAATGTGCAGATAAGATGCAAACACTTTTAAAGGTTGCAAACTATCTGGAAGATCTTGTGAAAATCTTAGAAGAAACAGCTCCCAATTTCCGCGAATGGCAAAACGGTGGCAAAGCCGCAGCAAACGCCAATGGGAACAACCCAGGCGTCGGTACAGACCACACGAAAGAATCTGGAACGGATCCGACCATAAATTCGTTGTATAACCCACACGAATAAAAAACATTTCCGAAAAAATATAATAAATTTTAATAATTATTCATACTTTACATAAAATCCCTATAAATGTAGTATAATTTGTCTAAATGAAATTGTATTTATTGATATGTTTATCAATATGTATAGCTGTCGATTCTAGTTCTTTAAACGAGTTTGAAGACTCTTATAAATCAGCAAAAAGTGAATTAAAGAAAGAATCGCCTGGCCAATTGGGTGGAAATCGTCCATATCATACTGCTTACGACCATTACGTCGATTCACTAGACGATTATGATTATGATCATGATTATGATCACGATCACGATCACGATCATGACGTCCACGCCCTAATTCCTGGACCAACTGGTGCAAAAGGTGAACGTGGTAGTCCAGGCCTTCGGGGTTTTAAGGGCGATCGTGGTGAAAAGGGTGACAAAGGCGATCGTGGTGATGTGGGCCAGATTGGCCCGCAAGGTATTCAAGGGTTTAAGGGCGATAAAGGTTCCACGGGAGATGCGGGAGAGCGTGGAGATACCGGTGAAATTGGTCCGCGAGGTATCCAGGGTATTCGTGGAGATATTGGGGAAAAGGGTGACAAAGGCGATACCGGCGAACAGGGCACAAGAGGCAGGGATGGTCGTGACGGCGAGACGGGTGCAAAGGGAGATACCGGCAATACAGGCGAGGCTGGTCCGCAAGGAGATACCGGCCCCAAAGGCGAGGCCGGTCCCCAAGGGCAACACGGTCATGATGGCCGCCCAGGTGAACAAGGCATTCAGGGCTTTAAAGGCGATAGAGGATTTCGAGGAGAGACCGGTCATGATGGAGAGACCGGACCCAAAGGCGAGACCGGACCCAATGGCAATACCGGACCCAATGGCGATACTGGCGATACTGGCGAACGTGGCCCTCGTGGGTTACCGGGTCATGATGGCCACCGTGGCGATCCAGGCGTTCAGGGGTTTAAGGGCGATACTGGCGATACTGGCGCCAAAGGCGAGAAAGGAAATACTGGTACCAAGGGCGAACGCGGAGATACTGGAGAAAAGGGTGCCAAAGGCGATATAGGTATGAAAGGCGATAAAGGCCGTGATGGGTTACAAGGATCGCGCGGTGAAGATGGTGCCAAAGGTGAAACCGGGACCGTGGGTCTTCCTGGTCATATCGGTGCAAAAGGTGACCGTGGAGACAAAGGAGAGGATGGACAACATGGCGACACTGGTCCTAAAGGAGATAGAGGAGAAATGGGTCACAAGGGCGAGACTGGCCCAAAAGGCGACACTGGAACCAGCGGAGACAAAGGTGAAGATGGCCGTGATGGCGCCAGAGGAGAACAAGGCGTTCAAGGACCCAAAGGTGATAAAGGGGAACAAGGCAGGGATGGCGCCAAAGGAGAGGACGGCAATAAAGGCGAAGATGGCCGTGATGGCGCAAAAGGAGAACAAGGCGTTCAAGGACCCAAAGGTGATAAAGGGGAACAAGGCAGGGATGGCGCCAAAGGAGAGGACGGCAATAAAGGCGAAGATGGCCGTGATGGCGCCAAAGGCGAGCGCGGAGAAGATGGCCTCAAAGGCGATAGAGGTGAACGTGGAGAGAAGGGAGAGAAAGGAGACAAAGGTGAGGATGGCCGAGATGGCGCCAAAGGTGACCAAGGTCTCAAGGGAGAAAAGGGAGAAAAGGGTGACCAAGGCCGTGATGGTGAGAAGGGGGAAAATGGCGCCAAAGGAGAAGACGGCAGAGATGGTGCCAAAGGTGAACAAGGTCTCAAAGGCGAACGTGGTGAAAATGGAGAACAAGGCCGTGATGGTGCCAAAGGCGAGAAAGGAGATCAGGGAAGAGATGGCGATAAAGGCGAACAAGGACGCGACGGTGCCAAAGGTGAACAAGGAGATAGAGGAGAAAAGGGCGAACGAGGTGAAGCTGGACGCGACGGCGCCAAAGGGGATCAGGGTCTCAAAGGCGAACGAGGCGAAAAGGGAGAACAAGGCAGAGATGGTGCCAAAGGAGACACTGGTGGAAATGGAGACAAAGGCGAAAAGGGCGACAAAGGAGAACAAGGCGAAAAAGGAGAACAAGGACGCGACGGCACCAAAGGCGAAAAAGGGGAACGTGGCGAACAAGGCCGTGATGGCGCCAAAGGAGATAAAGGTGACCGCGGAGAACAGGGAAGAGATGGCGAAAAAGGGGAACGTGGCGAAGATGGTAGAAAAGGCGAAAAGGGAGACGTTGGCGCTACGGGCGCTAGAGGAAGAGACGGTCTCCATGGTCTCCAAGGTATCCAAGGTCTTAAGGGAGAGCGCGGAGAAGACGGTCGCGACGGAGAAGACGGCAAAATTGGTCCACAAGGTCTTCAGGGTACACGCGGTGATACAGGGGCACATGGATTAAGGGGACAAGAAGGTATCCAAGGGAAGAAAGGCGCCAAAGGCGAGAAAGGCGATGATGGCAAAGAAGGACCGCAGGGGACTGGAGTCAAAGGCGCTAAAGGCGAAAAAGGAGACGACGGAGAGCGCGGTGATACAGGTGATACCGGACCACAAGGACCAAAAGGGGATACCGGAGCAATGGGACCAACAGGACCAAAAGGTGACCTTGGGCCAATGGGACCACAAGGCTTACAAGGAGTCGCCGGCGTTTCTGCTGTGGGGATACGAGGCGAAAAAGGAGACCTTGGGCCAATGGGACCACAAGGCTTACAAGGAGTCGCCGGCGTTTCTGCTGTGGGGATACGAGGCGAAAAAGGAGACGACGGAGAGCGCGGTGATACAGGTGATACCGGACCACAAGGACCAACAGGGGATACCGGAGCAATGGGACCAACAGGACCAAAAGGTGACTCCGGTGGACCAGTCGGTGCCACAGGTGACCAAGGCGAAGAAGGACCTCAAGGTGAAATTGGTCCCGAAGGTCCACAAGGAGACCAAGGGGAACAAGGGGAAGAAGGACCCCAGGGTGAAATTGGTCCCGAAGGCCCACAAGGAGAAATAGGCCTCCAGGGCGAACAAGGAGGAAAGGGCGACCGCGGAGACCAAGGCATACAAGGGTTTCAAGGCGAAAAGGGCGAAAAAGGAGATGGTATCGATATATTTGCAGAACAAGAAATTAAAAATCTTCAAGCAAAAATAAGCGAGCTCTCCATTTCAGGACTCATAGGAGCAGGCTTATTCATATTGTTTGCTGTGTCCAACATTGTATATTGTTTTGTAAAATCATCTTCGGGTGGCAGACAACAAAGAAAACTAGAATACATACCAAGACTAGACTTTAATTAATCTTTTTTTTGTTAAATAAAAAACCTACCAAATACCAAACCATAATTGAAAATCGATTCTGTTAAAAACGTCCAAAATATTCCCTGCAAAAAATAATCAAACCAATTGTCCAACGATGCCGACGAAAGCATTATCAATACAAAACCAAACCACCAATGATGCAAATGATACTCACATGATTCAGAAACACACACAAAATATGAAATCACAAATAATGACGCCAATAACGACAATATACGGATGAAAATAACTTTGCGAGAAGTTTCAGGATCGCACATGCGCTTGAACTTACCACAGGGACATAACTTGCCAAACCAATAAATCACAATCGCAAATATAACAGTAAATACAACCACATACACAGCTCTCTGATCTGCAGACAAATCGGATGCAAGCGAAGTCTGAAACAACGGATCCTCGCCCATCCAACCATACACAAAGAAAGTCATTATCGTTCCCAACCACCAGGCCATAAAACGACCGAAACCAGCCCAATCACGAGTCTTTATCCACGTCAATTCCTCCCACTGATGCCAAGGCAATGACACAAACCCTAACGCAAACCAACCCACTGTCACCAGATCCCCGAAAATACGGACACGGCTATGGACAGGTGTATTCCAGCCCATTCCTCTGTAAATACCATAATAACCGATGACATAATTAAGACATGCCACTGCCGTATATATGAATATGCCTAACCAAGATGTCTTAAACCATTTTGTATTGCAACTTGTTAGAGCTCTTCCGATCAAAGATTTTTGAAACGTATCTTTTGGGTTTTTGGGGCCAGTATACGGTTCCCAATCTAATCCCAATAAATTTGTAGTTTCCATTGTGAACAGATGAAACACAACTTATATACAATACATTGACCAAAATTTTGGCGAAATGAAAGCGACCTTTGGCAAATGAAAGACCAAAATTTTGGCGAAATGAAAGCGACCTTTGGCAAATGAAAGACCAAAATTTTGGCAAATGAAAGACCAAAATTTTGGTGAATGAAAGACCAAAAAATTGGTGAATGAAAGACTAAAATTTTGGTGAATGAAAGACCAAAAATTTGGTCAATGATTACTAAAATTTTGGTCAATGATCTTCAGAGACCTGAACAATGATTACTAAAATTTTGGTGAATGAAAGACCAAAAAATTGGTGAATGAAAGACTAAAATTTTGGTGAATGAAAGACCAAAAATTTGGTCAATGATTACTAAAATTTTGGTCAATGATCTTCAGAGACCTGAACAA
>Ga0209632_10002087_pt1 | contig 19465 bp, 16 predicted proteins | sample COG_10_FD_184754 | JGI IMG/M metagenome (GOLD analysis project Ga0209632, IMG submission 184754) | Pelagic Microbial community sample from North Sea - COGITO 998_met_10 (SPAdes) (version 2) | ecosystem: Environmental > Aquatic > Marine > Neritic zone/Coastal water | place: Helgoland, sampling... | reverse complement strand
TGCTATGCCAGAAATTAACAAAAATACATTTTCTAGCGAAGATGTGGATAAATCATCCAATGCTATGCCAGAAATTTCAAATATGTCATCAATGCCAAAACCCCCACCAACAAAATCAAACTGTTTAGATAGAGCAAAAGAAGAATATGGTGATAAAGTTACTGCTAAAAGAAACAAACTCGTTGCCGGCAATTGGAATCATGTTCCCCAAGGTTGTTCTGTACAAAGCGGAGGTGAATGGTCAGCTCATTGGAATGATAAAAACGGTAAAAATGATGGTAATTATACAAAAATCGGAGATATATCATCAATGCCAAACCCCCCACCAACAAGATCAAACTGTTTAGATAGAGCAAGAGAAGAATATGGTGATAAAGTTACTGCTAAAAGAAACAAACTCGTTGCCGGTAATTGGGGTCATGTTCCCCAAGGTTGTTCTGTACAAAGCGGAGGTGATTGGGCAGCTCATTGGAATGATAAAAACGGTAAAAATAATGGTGGTTATACAAAAATCGGAGATATAGCAGGATAAGTACTAAGTGACCGATCACCGTCAAAGTACATTTAAAAATAATTCATTTTCATATTTTTAGAAGGTGGTATTAAATAACGATTTAATTTTTCTTTTCCTTGTGAAACTAAGATTTCCCATGGACAATTTGTTTCGACATTATATCGCGGTTCTCCACCTACATTTTTCAAATAGCATTTTAAAATATAAAAATGATTTGGATAATACACTTTTGTGATCCAATCGTCACAAAACCAATTTTTTATTTGCTCGGGAAAAAATGTGCCGAATATTTCCATATGTTTTCGTGATACAAATGATTGTGTATGAATAAATCGCTGTCCGCCTGGCATAAACATACGATCTCCGTTGATAAAACGTCCATGATCAATTGGACCAGTTAAACCAATATTGTTATGTTTCTTTAGTGCTTCTACTGAATGATGAACCCAACCTTTTGTTTCGAATAAAATATCATCTCCACATTGAAAAAAATATTGACATCCGTCTTTATATGCTTGTAAAAACGCGCGATTCCACATTTTTGTTACCCAACCTTTTGGAATTCCATTAGTAGAGATGAATTTCAATGATAAATTCTTATTTTGTTTGACACATTTTATTATTTCCCGTTGAATAGTGGAATCCGAAAACACTTTATCGTCATCATCTACAATTAAATAAAATACATACGAGTAATTGTGGCAATATGTTTTTATAAAAGATTGTAAATACACTTGATAAAAAGTAGTGTCTTTAAAATGAGTCCACGAACGTTTGAAACTAGTGGTTGGTATTAATATTCCAATTAATTCACACATAAATAAATATAATACGATTTATAAATTTATATTATCTTTCAAATATAATATAAATGAAAACAAGGTATAATTCATTATAATGGATACAACTAGCGGAAGCGATAGCGACAATGACGTAAAATCCATTCAAAATTCCATTGAACACATTATGGAAAATGACATTGTTGCGAATCAGTCATACGTAGAAGAAAATCGAAGAATTGATGACGACAGTGAGGAAGACGAGGAATTAAAAAAATTATTAAACGCAACAGATGATTATGAGTATGAAATGACGTTGGATTTAGACAGCGCGTTAAGTTATAATTGGGAAGATGAATTTTTTAAAAAATTTGACTGGTTGAAAACCCCGGAAAAAATCGACGCAAACGAAGAAGCGTTAAACGCAAAATACCAGTTATTTATGGATGCTTGCGCGATGTTACAAGGTAATTTCGATATGGTAAAAGAAAAAGATCCAGAAGAGGATCCTCATAATAACAAATTGTATATGTATTATATTTCATTAGAAGATGAACACTTATTTTTACATACAGATTTTAAAAAGGATTATGAAAAAGTAATGGAAGAATGTTTAGCCAAATATGATTATGTGAAGTTACATAAACCTCAAAAAATAGTATTTGTAATGGAAATTCTTGATTTTTACGATGTAGATAAATATGTAAAAATGTTTATGCATATGTTTGGAATTGAAAATACGCGCGGTGGTTCATATACTGATATTATATTAAAACCCGCATTTTTAGAAACAATTGAACACGAGCAAGAAATTGCACAATTAGAATATTATACTAATAGCGAAAATTAGTTAATAAACATTCTTGACATAGTTTATAATAATTATGTCAATAAAAATATTTACCATGGTAAAAGATGAAGTAGATATTATTGAATATTGGATTAAATATCATGGCACATTGTTTGGATATGAAAATTTATATATAGTCGATAATATGAGTACTGATGGTACATACGAAGCAATAGAATTTTATAAAAATTATGGTGTTCAAGTATTCAGAGAGGAAGATTACAGACAAAAAGGTGAAATAATGACCAGATTAATTAATTCTACAGATAATTATGATATTGCCTTTCCTATAGATATAGATGAATTTATTGTATATTATAACGATGATGATAATAAAATAAATCCAATACGTTCCTCAAAATACTTACATAATATAATAAAAACCGATTTATTTCACGAAAATACGATATTTAAAGCAAATTATATTCAAACATTAATAGACGATGACAGTGGTTATGGTTATAAAAACGCAATGATTGAAACGCAATATGGTAAATACCAAGATTACAAGGGTCACGCCAAAACATTTTTAAATAAAAAAAACTGGGATGGAGTGTTGGATCATGGAAATCACTATCCAAGTGAAAATTACATTAAATCAAATGTATGTTTGGTACATTATCATTGTCGGAATAAAGATCAAATGAGAAAGAAAGTAGAAAATAATGTCATCGGTTTAGGGTATCCAATTGATAATTTAGAATATTTGAAATCATTACATGAAACATGTCCAGGGTTTCATCATGTAAAACATATGATTGATATTTTGGAAAATAATTTTCAAATAGGAATAAACAAGGGTACAACTGAGGCCGGATGTATAAGTTTACAGCCAATAATTGATTTCGTAAAAGATCTTAATATTATTCCATAAACATTCTAATATAATCCATATAAACAGTATATTGATTATATGAATAAGATGTTGTCTACATCACCTGTTATGCGTTTTCCTAGCACCCCAGATTCAATAAATATTGGTACTTCTTCTATATTATCCAAATATAATCTTTGGTATGAAACCTTATCGCAAAGACCATTTGAAAGAAAAACTGATTTTTTCCAATTCTTTGAAGAAACGGAACCCTGGGATTTACAACTTGAGTCTTATGATTTTATGCAATATGTTCATCCAAACAAAGAAATTCGTGATGCTGCGGTTGAATGTTCTAAACAAGTTGCTGATTTTGAGAATAAATGGTCTATGAATGTGGATATTTATAAGAACGTTCAAAGTGCGTTTGATAAATTTCAAGACGAGTTAAAAGGAGAAGAGGTATTGTATTTTGATCGTATGCTAAAATCTTACAAACATCGCGGAATCCATTTAGAGCAAGATAAACGTGATGTATTAGAAGGATTAAATAAAGAACTGACCGACATGTCCATTAAATATAGCACGAATTTGAATGAAGTTGACGATTCTATTTATTTTACTAAGGACCAATTGAAAGGTGTAGCTGACGATTTTGTTGAATCACTTGATCAAGAAGATGGTAAATACAAAGTGACGACAAAATATGATCATATTAATATGATTATGCCTTATTGTGAAGTTGAAGAAACTCGAAAAGAATTAAGTATATTATTTGGTCATCGTGGCAAAGAACCTTTTAAAAATCATGAACTTCTTCAAAAATCATTGGGACTTCGACGAAAGAAGGCACAATTACTAGGTTACGATAGTTATTCAGATTATGTCCTTGGTAATAATCGTATGGCGCGTTCTTCTGATGAAGTAGATGCGTTTTTACAAACCTTAACCGAGAAAATGATTTCTATTTCTCAGAAAGATGCGTCTAAATTAAAAGAATATAGTAAAAAAGATACATTGGAGTCCTGGAATTTGGGTTATTATAGCAATTTGTATAAAAAAGAGATGTTACAATATGACCAAAAGAAGGTTCAGGAATACTTCCCTCTTGAAAAACTTTTGCCGAACTTGTTAGGAACGTTTGAAGAAATTTTCCATTTACATATTGAGGAAGTAGAATTGGAAGAAGATAAAACATGGCATGAATCCGTAAAGTGTTATGGCGTATATGACAATCAAAGTGGTGAAAAGGGACTTTTAATTGGTCATTTTTATGTTGATTTATATCCAAGAGATGGAAAATACGGTCACGCAGCAGCATTCACATTGAAGCAAGCATATATTCCGTATAGCGAAGACAATACATGTAACGACAGAAGCACACCTATTTCGGCAATGGTATGTAATTTTACTCGCCCAACGAAAGACAAACCTAGTTTATTGACTTTCGGTGAAGTGGAAACATTTTTCCACGAATTGGGACATATTTTCCATCAACTATTGAGTAAAAATCAATTTGCGATGTTTAGCGGGACTGCGGTTGAGCGTGATTTCGTGGAATGTCCTAGTCAAGCATTAGAGAATTGGTGTTATGAGAAAGATTTCTTGAAACGTATTAGTAGTCATTATATTACAAATGAATCAATTCCAGATGAAATCATTGAAAAAATAAAGGAAAATAAATATTTGTTCAATGGTCTTCATTATATTCGTCAATTAACCTTGGCAAAATATGATATGAAACTTCATTCTAGCGATGAAGATGTGGATGTGGAAGCCGATTATAATAAACTACAGGAGCAACTAAGTCCATTAATACATAATTCTGCATGTTTGGCTGCTAATTTCGGTCATTTAATGGGTGGATATGAAAGTGGTTATTATGGATATTTGTGGAGTGAAGTATATGCTGCTGAAGTATTTCAATTGTTCAAACAAAGTGGCGATATTTTCAATAGAGAAGTCGGTCTACATTATAGACAGAGTATTTTGGAAAAAGGTGGAACAAGAACGGGATTTGAAATGATGGAAACATTGTTGCGTCGCCCAGCATCAAATGATGCATTTTTACAGCAATTTTCATAAGGCGTCTACATGAAGATATTTTAGTGATGTACTTTTCATATTAATATCCTCATGATTATGAAAATACTGAAAAAAAGTTCGCGTTAATTGAGTTTGTATATATTTTGAAATAAATTTACTTGTAAATATGTTTTTAGTAATAGAGTTATAACCGGTTTTTTGAGTTAATAATTTCTTTTTGTCTAGTTTAATTGGTATAGTAATATATAATATAATTCCGGACTTGTCAGTATTTTCGTATTTTTCATACAAATAAGGGAATTTTGGGTTTATTGGATTAATAATGGAAGAAAAGTTTTCTTTTAATTTCAACAAAAAATCATTATGTATTATTTTTTGAACTATGTGTTCATGACTTTTACAAATATATAATTTCATAGTTATAATCATATGTTTATAAGACATTTATATTGAACCCATATTTTGTTCAATACAAATTATTTATTATACGGATGTTATTGATAAAGGGACTAATGGTAAATTTTCTACAGTTGGATCAGGATCAGGATCAGTTGGATCTGGCAATGCGTTACTATACATTACAAAAGTACAATTATCTCTTTTATTGAAATTTGAATTACTTTCACTGTCAATATTAAGAAAGGGTCTATATTTAACATTTCGGACATTTATTTCGTCATTAGTGCCTATGTTGGCACCATCAATACTTGCTCGCGATAATGATGTTTCATTATATTCAGCATAACTTAAAGAGACTTTTAGTTTACATGTGTACACATATTGACTAACACTAGGTAATGTAATATTTGAAAAAATAGCATTTCCAACATAACGACTGATATATACTTTTCCAGTTGAACTTGATTTTAAATCTGCGGAGATTGTAACTGTAGATGAGGCAATATCAGTAGATTTTTCATCTTCATAAGTAGAACCTGTTCGATATACACCAGTAACCTTTGGAACAATTAATGAATCACTATAATATATTTCGAGTTCAGTACTATAAATACCTATATTTACATTATCAATACCAATTGATCGAGCATCTGTGAAATAATCGGCTTCAAGTTGAATACATATAGGAAAAGAAAAAGAAAAGGATAATTCGTTTGTTTGAGGTCTTAATATAACAATAGTATTTGTGTGTGTAGTAATATTATTGGACGATGTAATATTATAGATCGGAAATAAATCGTAAAGACGTTTGAAATCATCATATTCAATATCTTGAAATTGAAATTGTTGATTATCGGAATAATATTTGTACAATGGCACAGTTGGATCTTCCTTCAAATGTATTACTGGACCAGGAACATCTGATGATGATGTAGGGACATTTATGTAATTATTACACGATAAGCGACTTGCTTGTTTATTTGATTGACGTGCCAAAAGAGAATATTTATTTTTGGCAACATTACTTTCGGTTGGTCTAATGTATTTCAAAATTTCTGCTTTTCGTCGCATATCCAATTGTTTTGGAGTATATATTAAATTTCCACTGGCGTCGGAAACATAGGGGGATGTAATATTAAATCGAATATTTGAACCACCTTCATAAAAAAAGAACTGCGATCTCTGTTTACGTTGATTATTACATGTAAGTAAGAACGACATATAAAATAATAACTTATATTATTTTATGTCTTGAAAACTAAACAACTATAGGATTAATAATTGGATGAATACCATAAATTCGATAAATAATACGGGAATCCACTAGCATCACCCGAAGCATTTTCATTTGCAGCACTTGTATTTCGTCCCCATGATACAATATTATTAATTTGGAAAATGCTAATTGCTTTATCAAAATATTGTAAATCACTTAAGTTTCCATTAAACCCACCATTTTTACAAACATTAATATTTTGATAATTTTGTTTGGGGACATCTTGTAATACTGCGCGTGAAACAATAGACCCATTTACATATACATCTAGCGCCGTATTTTCAATACGTATTGCGCAGTGAAACCATTTGCGTAGTGGAATATCCTTAATAACAATAATTTCTTCATAATCATTTACATCAACAGTATTCATAACAATGACTAAATCATTCGTCTCATTATCAATATATAATCCCGGTCCATTATTCACTGTGGCAATACCGTCGTCTCTATAACTTGCGTTTCCCTTGTTAAATACATTAGAATAGCGAGGCGTCTTTGAAATGTCGTTAATATACATCCATAATGACCATGTAAATTCAATACCTTTGTTTTGATTATTAGATCGTAACACGGGGATTGCTTCTGAATTTTTAGGATCTTGTGATATAATAACTTCATTTGCGCCATTCATTGTTCCATTAATTAGTTTTGGACTACCATTTGGTCTCATAAAATATCCAATAATACGTATTCCTAAATTTAATAGAACCATGAAACCGACTAGAACCAAGATCAAAAAAGAGAACTTGGCAATTAAACTATTGGATTGTAAATAATCACTACTAGAACCGACTAAATCGGAATCTTCAAAACTAGACATGGAATCTTTTACATATTCCGACGCATTATTTACGTTTTCACTCATATTTGTTGCTAAAGAAGAAGCACTTTCGGATGCTTTATTTACGGTATTCGAAACATTATCTGATAATTTACTTTCGGTTGATACAGGTTCTGCTTGTGGCATGTTCATGGTAAATATATTAATATATATTTACTATATGTTTTTTAGTGAATAAAATTACATTCCGACTGAATAAGATGATTGTTGTACATTATCTTTACTTACCGCAAAAGTAAAACTGTAACTTCCGAAAAAATTGGATATGGCATTCGAATTTCCTGACATATAATTGTCCCATACTTCTTGAGGTCCAATCGGTTTATTCCAGTTTTGTAATCCCGCAACATAACAGTCCCAACCATCGCCATAATTAATTGGTGCAACTTTTGCTGCTTCAGGAGAATTCGGACTTGTAATAAGTTTGGTTGAATTTACTAATTTTCCATCTATATAGGCATCAATAATTGTATTATCCGAACTAATTACTACATAAACCCATTTTTGTATGGCAAAATTATCGGTAATAAGAATATTTTGCTCAGTTAAAGAAGAACCATCTTTGGAAGCACATGTAATAGAACAATATAGTGATGGGTCATTCTCTGCTAAATAAAGTCGAATGTTTTCTTTTCTAGAGAAAATGGTTTTTTCTCGTGTAGAATCCCATGTATTTATATATACCCAAATACCATAAGTATATCGCGTTGATTGACCACTATTAATGGTTGTAACAGGGTCATTATTACCCTCTTTTAAACTTGCGGACTTGCTAATAACGGAAGAAGATTGAAGAAAAAATACGTATAACACATAAATCATGAATATTACAATTACACCTAAAACAATGACCGTCCAATTCATTTTTTTATTATATTATATTGTAGTATAAAAAACTTTTTAAATTATCGCTTTCGGGGGATAGGAAGGTTAGATAAAGATGTGGAATTATAAGATAAAGCAATTTGTTCTTTAGTTAAGGGATGTCTATAATAGGTTATGTTACATATTGCGCCATCTAAACCATTGTCTTCTCCAATCGTAATTTGATCAAGATCATTGTATTGGGGCATATCCTTTGTCATAACAAATGTTCTTTCTAAAGTTCCATTTATGTATAATTCCACTTTGTTTCGATTATAATTTAATATAATTTGATTCCATTTTTGATTTTCAAGCGTAACATCGTAAAAAGTGTGCTTACTTGTTGTATATTGTTCAGTCGGTGGATATTTGGAGAAATAAAATACGTATTTATTTCGTTCAATCAATTGATCATCACCTCCTCCTCCGCCATAATAGCGAATCATGGGTTTAACATGTTGAACACCGTTTTCATCCGTGTACCCATAGGTTATTATATTGGTTTCTTTTTTATATGCTAAATGAGTCGGAGGATGAGGATTGATAAACACCCACATGGAGATACAATAATTTGTCAAATAATGTTCTGTTGAATTGGGTTCATTTATTTTTTTTGGAATTTTCAAAACATCACTCCCGGCAATAATTTGTTTTCCGTCGTCTAAATAACGAATATCATTTAATAATTGAATACTGTTGTCTTGACCTGTAACTTTATATGTAATATCGGGTAAGTAAGCATAAATAATAATTAATACCAATTCAATAAAAAGTAACACATAAGTACTTTGAGAGGTCATTTTTACCTGTTCTAAAAAATAATTTACAACATCTGTAAAAATACACGGAATATAAAACAGTAATTGCGCAATAAAACCCGGAATACCGCGTAATTTAGATAAATATTCAATAAGAATTTGATATATTAGTGCTAAACCTAATAGTACAATTAACATAAATATAAAATAATTCACACTAGATGATAAGTTGATCATATCGTTCGTCGTTGCGTAATAATAAGTCGCATAAATAAGGAGAGAAAAAACACCTAATAATTTTAAAAATAATTTGGCTGCTTTTGGATTGCTTAATAAATTTAACATAATCGCAATGGTGAAAATGAAGGGCAATGTGTATAGAAAGAAGTATTTTTGACTATTATACTCCGCGGTTCCACTATTTGAAAAAATATTAAATATAATCGTAGCACAAGTCGCAACAATGACAGTTGCTGCTGAATATTTAATGATTGTTTTCCGATTTTCATTTCCTTCAGGACCAGGTTTTAATATGTTATATATAAAAGGGAACGATGGTTCATTTTTTCTTTTATTCATTTTTTATAATATATATAAAAAATGACATATTAATCTTCATCACTATCTTCGATTAATTGTAATCGTCTAAAATGTGTAAAAGCATCGTACATACATGTTTTGATTGAACCAATGAGCACTGATTTGTCATTTAAGTTATACGATGCAGCAATTAAATTGTCAATTTCATCTTGAAAATGCTGTTCTACTTTTTCATTAATTAAATAACATCCTTCATACACACTAACTGATTTAAATTGAGTTTTATTTGATATTTTTGCTCGACAAATAGGACATTTATTTTTCCTTTCCAAATGTTTAGACAAACACTCATAGCAAAAACTATGCCCACATGGGGTTGTTGTCATATTTGACTTTGGTTTAGTCTCACTATTATTGTATTGTAATACATTTATGTCTTCATAACAAATTGGACAACTCCCAAAATCGATTTTATCAAGATTTTGTTGTATTGAGCATTGTATTAGATCTTCTTCAATTGCTTTATCAATATTATCAACGTTATTTATCATTATAATGATTGATCATTATAAAAATTACAAATTAAATGATGACATTTTCACTAAGACAGTGATATATTTTACTCAATGTTCTCTTTTTTTCAACATTATAATGACGAATGGATGAAATACATTCTTCATAACTTTTCCATTCCATTTTACTGACTTCTGCTTTTTCGTAGTTGTTATCACATAGACTATTTTTATGACTCATATACATTACAAAATATTTGTGCTTATATGATTTATAGTTTGATCCGGTAAAAATTTCTTCGTATGGAATGATATTTTGTATATTTTCTAACAATTTTGGATTGTAACCCGTTTCTTCACTGAATTCCCGTATTGCACAATCATAATCGGTTTCTTTATGATTACGTCGTCCCTTTGGAAATCCCCATTCACTTTCTTCCCATTGGGAAAGAGAATTACTTTCAATAATCAAATCATCTAATGTATATACTTTATTGTTGTAATTAACACCGCGTTTTAAATGATTATATTTTTCACGAGATATTGTTTCTTCGCTCTTATATTGATTGGAAATTGATTTATTGTTTCCCCAAATATTTTTCCATAATATTTCAAAATCTTGAGTTCTTATATTTTCTTTTTCTTGAATAGTCATTTGATTTAGCATATTTAGTATATATTCTTTGTTATTTATTGAATATTTCCCCCTCATAAAATCAACATGACCCAATGTATCTTTTCTTCGTATCATTAAAAACTCGGGTTTATTGTTATTAATACGAAAGGCAACAATTCCTATACTCGTAATTGGCAATTTACATTGGTGATATAGATGTCCATTTTTCCCGCAATTATTACAATAATTTTCAGTTTGCATTTTAATAATAATAAGGAAGCACTATATTATTATATTATGTCATGTTTATATACTTTTTCATAGTTAATGGATGAACAATACGTCGAACATATGACAAATATGTCTCTACCGAGTGGTTTTACAATAATTGAACATGAAAAATTTGATCCAACTATTTGGGGTCCGCATTATTGGTTTTTTCTTCATACAATTTCGCATACTTATCCGTTATATCCAAATGAAGTAACTAAGAAGAAATATTACGATTTTATTCAAAATCTACCATTATTTATACCCAATGAAAAAATAGGTGATGATTTTAGCAAAATATTAGATAATTATCCAGTATCTCCTTATTTAGATAATCGCGACTCCTTTATCCGTTGGCTTCATTTTGTTCATAATCGTATCAATCGTTTATTAAATAAGGAAGAAATAACATTATATGAAGCATTGGATCAGTATATGAGTCAATATAAACCAAAACCAGTGAAACTTTCTCAAACATTTAGATTGAAAAAGGAATATATTATTGCGTTTTTTACGATTGTTTGTATATGTTTAATCGTATATTTGTATAAGTAAATTTTTTATCACAATAATATAACTAATGCGTCTTGAACTATGGATGATTTTAATTACGGCAGGTGTTTTGTTTCATATGTATACTGATGGAAAATACGTGAAAAACATTATGGCATATAAAAAACAAATGAAAATGGCAGGAGTGGTGTTTGGGGCCTTTGTATTGTATATTTTATTGAAAAAAAATCCGGCAAACGCAGAAAATATATTGCGCACTTCCAATGAATATTTGAAATATATGCCAATTGATAAAAACACTAGTTCCGTAATATCACCAATTTTAGATTTTACTTCCAAACGAAATTATGATGGAAGTAATGGTCACCCGATTGTTCGAGTGCCCAATGCTCAAACACGATCACAAGAGATATTAATGAATTCCGGAAAAAAAAGTACAAAACGATCTGTTAGTGAAACAAAAAAAAAGTTTGTTGCATCTCGTCAAAATTGGAAATGTGACGGTTGTAAAGACCAGTTAAACGCATGGTTTGAAGTTGATCATGTAATTCGTCTAGAACATGGCGGAAGTAATCATGTGGATAATTTAGTAGCGTTGTGTCGAGAATGTCACGGAGAAAAAACTGCCATCGAAAATCTTTAGATAAATTGTTCAAATAAGTAAATTGAAATATACGTGTATAATATACTTATATTTTCATTATGGAAACAGAAAAACCAGAAATTAAAATAAAACCATCTATCCAAGAAAAAGATTCTGTCTTGGATACTCCTGAAGAAAAAATAAATTCAGTAAATCCAATCGTAATTAAGAAACAGAAAAACCATATGACCGAGTTATTATCAAATGTTGCGAAGAATTCAAACGAATTTTTACGAAAAAAAGAATATGCTGAATTTGTAGAAGAAGAAAAATCTGAACCTCGATTCTTATATCCTACATTAAATGACCCGTTATTTTCGGAAAAAATTGCCAGTCATAAGGAGTTTTTTGATACACAATATGACGGAGAAATACGAGATGTAAAAGAGTACGCAAAAAAAATGTGTGACGCATCTTTTGAATTATTACCTCATCAATTATTTGTGAAAAATTTTCTATCCTTTCAAACGCCATACAATAGTTTATTATTATACCACGGTTTAGGGACAGGCAAAACGTGTAGTTCCATTGGTATTGGTGAAGAAATGCGTTCTTATATGAGACAAACGGGTATTAAACAACGAATTATCGTTGTTGCGGCACCAAATGTACAAGCAAATTATAAATTACAATTGTTTGATGAACGTCGATTATATCAAAAAGATGGGTTATGGCACATTGATTCATGTAACGGCAATACATTTATTAAAGAAGTTAATCCTACTAATTTAAAAGATGTATCACGTGAAAAACTAATATCCCAAATAAAAACAATCATTAATCAATATTATGTATTTATGGGTTATGTGGAACTAGCCAATTATATTCGGAAAAAAGTGGTCGTTGAATCAACCGGATTCTCGACCGAAGAGAAGAAAAAAATGGAATTACAAAATATGCGTCGTTTTTTTAACAACCGTTTGATCATTATTGACGAAGTTCATAATATCCGTTTAGCCGATGATAATAAAGATGATAAAACGGGAAAACTACTCATGAAACTTTCAAAACATTGTAATAATATGCGCTTGTTGTTATTATCCGCAACACCTATGTACAATTCATATAGTGAAATTATTTGGTTGACAAATTTGATGAATGCGAATGATAAGCGTGGTTTAATACAAACTGCCGAAGTATTTAATCAAGATGGCAGTTTTGTCAAAGAGAAAAAGGATGATAAAGGTGACATTGTCCAAGAAAGCGGAGAAGAATTATTGCGACGCAAACTAATAGGATATGTATCTTATATTCGAGGTGAAAATCCATATACGTTTCCTTATCGTATTTATCCCAATGTTTTTGCTTTAGATAAAACATTTCATGAACCAAGTGGAGCAGTGGGCAATTTATTGAAAGCAGGACAAGCATTAATTGGAAGTGATAGTAAACAGTTCAAATTACCTACTACACAATTGAACGGAAAAAAAATTGAACATCCGTTACAAAACATGCCACTTTATATTACAAAAGTTGGATCTTATCAAAATGACGCATATAATTTGGTCATTCGTTCTATGAAGAAAGATATTGACGGAACTAAAGTGGATTTCGATGAAATGGATCGTTTTGGATTTCGCAGATTACAAACTCCATTAGAGGTATTAAATATTGTGTATCCAAGTGAATTATTAGACGATCAAATAAAGAAGGGGCGTTTAGAGGCGTCCGACGAAGGCATTTTGGAAACAGATGAGAACAAAGATCCCCGAGCATCAATGGTTGGAAAACGCGGAATGAACAGTGTTATGAATTATTTGGATGAATCACATAAGAAAATTCCAAGAAAATACAATTTCAGTTATAAACCTGATGTTCAAAAAAAATATGGATCTATTTTTAGTCCAAGTGAATTATCAAAATATAGTGCGAAAATACATGAAATATGCGAAACAATACGTAATTCAGAAGGTATTATTTTGATTTATTCACAATATATTGATGGCGGTGTTGTACCAATTGCTCTAGCACTAGAAGAAATGGGATTTACCCGTTTTGGTACATCTGAATATACAAAACCTTTGTTTGAAACACCCCCTACTGAACCATTGGATTCTCTAACAATGAAACCGAAAAGTGAAATTTCAGGCAATTTTAATCAAGCAAAATATGTTATGATTACCGGAGATAAATCATATTCTCCTCAAAATGCCCAAGATATTAAACATGTTACGAATCCAAACAATAAAAATGGAGAAAATATTAAAGTAATATTGATTTCAAAAGCTGGGTCCGAAGGATTGGACTTTAAATGTATTCGTCAAATCCATATTTTGGAACCTTGGTATAATATGAATAGACCCGAACAAATTATCGGTCGAGGTGTTCGTAATTTAAGTCATTGTTTACTCCCTTTTGAAAAACGAAATGTAGAAATATATATGTACGGAACATGTCTGGAAAATGAAACGGAAGAGGCAACTGATGTCTATATTTATCGTTTGGCAAAAAGAAAAGCAGAACAAATTGGCAAAGTTACACGATTATTGAAAGAAACAGCCGTCGATTGTTTGTTAAATATTGGGCAAAGCAATTTTACTGAAGAAAAATTAAGGTCTTTGGCCTCAAATCAAAAGTTAAAAATAACACTTGCCAATGGAAAACAGGAAATTGATTTTGCGATTGGCGATAGTCCTCATAGTCATATTTGTGATTATATGGAAACATGCGATTATAAATGTAACAAGAAAACCAATAAAATAACAGAGAACCCGCGACAAGAGATGTATAATAATGAATATTTACAAACAAATAATAGTAAATTAATGAAACGTATACGGGACATTTATCGCGATGAGAAAAAAGGAGAGCACTTTTATGAATTATCGGATTTAATTGACATGATTAATATTACAAAACAATACCCCATTGAACAAATTTACAGTGCTTTGCATAATTTCTTGAAAAACAAAAACGAGTATATTATTGATAAATGGGGTAGACGAGGTAATTTGATTAATAGGGGAAATATTTATGCGTTTCAACCGGTTGAAATTACAGACGAACAAATATCTGTTTTTGAACGTAAAGTACCCATTGATTATAAACGTACGAAATTGGTGATGGAAATACCGAAAGAGTTCGAACCAAATGTCCAAGAAGAAGAACAAACCCAAAATTATGAATCTATTCTACGAAATATTCAATCCCATTTAGAAAACGCAACAAAAACACAAGATATTCCACATGGTGAACAAGATTGGTATAAACACGCAAGTCAAATATTAAATCATCTCCAATTAGTTCACAACATTAGTTATGAAGATTTTGTAAAATATATTGTTCACCATAATATAGATTCGCTTATGCCTGAAGATAAAATGACATTGTTGTCACACTTTTATTCCAAGATATATGATAATTTTAGTGAAACAGAGGAAATTATCAAAAAATATTTGGATAAAAACATAATTACATATAAAAATAAATCGGGATATGTATTAGTCAATACGAAGTCTTGGACACTCTATATTCAATCAAGTGAAGATCCAGGTGAATGGAAAGAGGCGGAACCAGAAGACATACGTAATTTCAAACAGTCGGGACAAATGAATTCAGTTTTAGGCAAAAATACAGAACAATATCCACGAATTGTTGGTTTTATTGATATGTTTCGAAATGGAAAAGAAATGGTGTTTCGCATTAAAGATTTAAACCAATTACAAAATAATACAGGAACGCGTATTAATGGACAAACGCCCGGAAAGGGAGATATTATTAAGCGTTTAAATCAGATTGTTCATGACGGTGAAGATGTTTCCGATCCGATGTATAGTTTAACAAAATCTAAAGAAATTATGCAACAAGGATTGTGTGTTATTGTAGAACTTATTTTGCGTCATCGTACACAAAACGAATATAAAAACCAAATATGGTATTTGAATCCCGAAGAAGCAAGTTATAATAATATTTCCAAATTCAGACGAACGTAATATATAAATATATGATGTTATTTATATATGAGTGAAGTAAAATCAAAAGTAATCGGTCAAGGTACATATGGTTGCGTTCACTACCCTCCATTGTTATGTGATGGAAGTAAGAAACGCGATTTAGACCAAATATCAAAATTGATGAAAAGAGATGAAGCCCATAGTGAAATGCATGAATATGCCTTAGTTTCCAATGTAGATCGCAACAAGAATTTTTATCTTGGACAACCAACTTTATGTAGAGTAGGATCGCAAAAATCAAATATAAGATCTATCCGTCCATGTGATATGAGTCAGTCTGTATTTGAAGATTACGACGATTATATGCTTATGTTAATGAAAAATGGAGGTGACAGTTTGAAAATATTTTCTCAAAACATGAAAAAAGAGGTTGTTGATGAGTCAAATAAACGGAAAATAAAGGATTTTTGGGTATCTTGTCAAAATTTATTTCTTGGACTGAAAGAGTTTCAAAAAGGGGATATTGTTCATCATGATGTAAAACACCAAAATATTGTTTATCATAGTGACCGAAATGAAACTAAATATATTGATTTCGGGTTAATGACACGTAAAAGCACAATCATTGAAAAATTAAAGAAAAAAGGGTTTTGGCTTTCTATGTTTCATTGGTCTTTTCCTTTAGAATTGGGGTATTTACAAAAGAAGAACTTTATATCAATGAGTAAAAAAACAGATGGTGAAAAGTTATATCATATAGGTAAGTTAATAGACGAAATTAAAAATTATAATGACAGTTCCGATCTTTCTAACGAAGCAAGTGCGTTTATTACTTTTTTAAATGAGGTTCATTGTAAGGACAGTGATCATTATTGCACAAAGACATTTTCTGACATTATGGAAGATTATTTACTTACATTAAAATCACTCAATACAAAACATTACAAAAAAATTGTAGATAAATCCTATAATAGTGTCGATTCTTATGGTCTTGGACTTTCCTTAATGTATGTTCTGAATCGTGTGAATAAATTTATGGACAATGATTTTTCCAAAGAACTTAGTGAACTATTTTATAATATGTATCACCCAAACATTCAAGTTCGTTATAATATAGAAACATCTCTTTCAAAATATGAACAATTAATGGAGAAATATATATTAAATAAGAAAACAAAACAATTTACGAATCATAGCGTTGGTGTGTCAACAAAGTCCAAGAAAAGCATTATGAATGAAATTAAAACGACGTCATTGAAAGATATTTCTTTGTCTTCTAACAAAATGTTGGAAACTTTAACTATAGATCCAGTACGTCCATGTTCAGAAGATAAGGAAATGAATCCAATTACAAAAAGATGTATAAATAAATGTAAACCTGATTATAAACGCGATTCATTGTTTAAATGTAAAAAAGTAATTGGAGAATGTCCTGATGGGAAAATTCGCAATCCTTTAACAAGACGTTGTGTGAAAAAATGTAAGTCCGGATATAAACACGATACGTCTTTTAAATGTAAAAAAGTAATTGGAGAATGTCCTGATGGGAAAATTCGCAATCCTTTAACAAGACGTTGTGTGAAAAAATGTAAAGATGGATATAGTAGAAATAAACAGTTTCGTTGTGCGAAAACACGCAAGAGAAGAGCACGAACGGTCAGTTTTTCTAATTAAACAAAATTGAATTTATAGTATATCATAAAAATAATATAAACTATATATATTATATTATTATTAACATGTCAACAGTTGTCATTAAAAAAAACAAAAGAAATGGAGAGAAGCGCGATGGTGATTCTAAAATTTTCGGAGTCTATATGAAGTCTATTTTGGATCGCAAATTGTCTTTATCTATCACTGAAATCGGTAAAAATGTAAAATCTAATTTAGAAACAAAATTAGACGCTACAATGGGTGGAAAATGTGTAAGTGAAGGGTATATTCGTCCAAACTCCTTGCGTATATTGAATTATTCAAGTGGACTCGTAAATAATAATGTTGTTGAATTTCACGTTGTATTTGAAGCAATGGTATGTTTACCTACTGAAAATATGTTAATTGAATGTGTTTGTAAGACAATGACAAAAGCAGGAATTCACGCACATGTAATCGATGATGAGAAAAATATGCCAATTACCATGTTTATTGCTCGTGACCATCATCATTTAGATGACCGGTTTAGCCAAATAAAAGAAGGTGACAAACTGAAATCAAAGGTTATTGGTATACGTTATGAACTGGATGATGAATATATTAGTGTTTTGGGTAAACTAATGTAAGAACATTTGATTATATTTTAGAATATTTGTTTTTTATCACAGGTATAAATTCAACCGTTATTATCTATATGTTTATTATATATATAATGTCTACAAATACAAATCCAAATTTTACACAATTGGGTGATACTGGTCCACAAGGTCCGGGTGGTCCACAAGGTGCTCAAGGTATTACTGGAAATACTGGTCGACAAGGTCCGGCAGGTCCAATTGGACCAAAAGGTCCTGGAGGTCAGGTCAATATAATTGATACAATTACACTGGAACCTGATTCTCAAGGGAATGCTGTAGACGCAGATGTAGTAAATAGTAGCACTAGTACTAATATTGCCAATTTAACGTTCTATATTCCTCAAGGTTCTGTAGGTCCTCAAGGTGTAAAAGGTGATACGGGAACGATTGTTGTTGATTCAACAGTTACTGGTGCTGCTGGTACAGATGCCTCCGTTGAAAATTTAAATACAGGTTCTGATAGTGATACTAGTGCGAATTTAAAATTTACTATTCCGCGTGGCGATAAAGGCAATACGGGAACGATTTTTATATCAGATGTTTCAACTGGAGGTCCAGGTACTGATGCTTCTGTTGTAAATATAGGTACTGATAGTAGTGCGGAATTAGAATTTACTATTCCTCGCGGCGATGTAGGTGCTACACCTATATTTTCGATTGGCGATGTTTCAACTGGTGGTCCTGGTAGTGATGTGGATGTAACTGTTAATACCGATAATTCAGTCAATCCAATATTAAGTTTTACCATACCACAAGGTGATAAAGGTAATACGGGAACTATTGTTATTGATTCAACAGTTACTAGTGGTCCTGGTACTGATGCTTCTGTTGAAAATTTAAATACAGGTTCTGATAGTGATACTAGTGCGAATTTAAAATTTACTATTCCTCGTGGTGATGTAGGTGCTACGCCTATATTTTCGATTGGCGATGTTTCAACTGGTGGTCCTGGTAGTGATGTGGATGTAACTGTTAATACCGATAATTCAGTCAATCCAATATTAAGTTTTACCATACCACAAGGCGATAAAGGCAATACGGGA
>Ga0209632_10002084_pt1 | contig 19479 bp, 15 predicted proteins | sample COG_10_FD_184754 | JGI IMG/M metagenome (GOLD analysis project Ga0209632, IMG submission 184754) | Pelagic Microbial community sample from North Sea - COGITO 998_met_10 (SPAdes) (version 2) | ecosystem: Environmental > Aquatic > Marine > Neritic zone/Coastal water | place: Helgoland, sampling... | reverse complement strand
AATATACGGGTCAAATCAATCTGATTTAACACAAATAATTCAAAATAACCAAAACGTACTAGATGGAAATACATTCCCAACCTCTCCTACTATTGTAGGAAATTATAAAGTATATAGAAGTATAGGCAAATTTGTTGCTCCTACTACGTTTACAGCCCAACTTAAAACATAAAATAATTTAAACTCAATAAACAATGCCATTACTAGGAGGTGGATTTACTATACAAACACAAGTTCCAATTGATGATAGATTCATTAGGGATAGTGCTGTAGATCGTTTTTCCATAACTACGTTTTTTAATGGGTTAACAGTATATTCTACAGGTTCCAATGAATATTTTATAGTTGTAGACCGAGATGAAACAAGCACTAATGTAGGGTGGAGGCAACTTCCTACCCATTATGTTACTTCAAGTGTAGCAGCAATAAGCTCTACTACTTCATTATATACTATTACAACAGGAAGTCAAACTAACTCTGAGGACGTAAATTACCATAGTGCCCATTCAGATTATCAAATTTATGATGGTAACGGTACAAGAGCAGGTTCTATACTAGCTAGTTTCAATGGTAATAGTTTAGATTATACTGATTTTAGCAATGCAGGAACTGGTGATCAAGCAAATCATATAGAATTACAAGTTGTATTAATAACTGATGGGATAAAAATCCAAGTATTAAATTCTGATGGAACAAAAACCCCACAGGTTAAAATTTCTACTCGACTTTTATAATATTTATAAATAAACAATATGGCAAACACCCCAATTTGGCCCGGCTCTAGTTCATTTTTCCCAGGGGATACTCCTTTTGGATTTTATGATAATGATATAGATTTTCAATGCGATGCAGATAAAGTAGCAGTATTCTGCAGTAGACGTTTAGGATATCCTTTGGCAGATGTAGAATTACAGGATATTAATTTTTATACTGCTTTTGAGGAAGCAGTAACTACTTATGGCAATGAAGTATTTGCTTATAAAGCAAGCGAAAATTATCTTTCATTAGAGGGTTCAACTACAGGATCTGATTTAAATTATAAACTTACTCAACCTAACTTAGGAGCAGAGATTAGAATTGCAGAATCCTATGGAGTTGAAGCTGGAGTAGGAGGTAATGTAGAATACAGAACAGGTAGTATAAATTTAATAGCAAACCAACAAGTATATGATTTAAAAGATTGGGCTACATCTCAAAGTATTGATAGTAGTAATTTAGAAATTAAAAAAATATTTTACGAAGCAAGACCAGCAATCGTCCGCTTCTTTGATCCTTATGCAGGAGTAGGGACATCTGACTTTGGGAGTTTTATGGACCAGTTTGGGTTTGGGGCAATGTCTCCGGGTATTAATTTTATGATGATGCCCATAAATTATGATATAGCAAAACTTCAAGCTATTGAGCTTAATGATACTATAAGAAAATCCAACTATAGTTTTGAATTAGTAAACAATCAGCTAAGAATATTCCCTATACCTAATAGTAATGGGAAATTATGGTTTAAATATATTTTAAAGTCTGATAGGAATAATCCTATAGTATCTGGTAGTATAGGAGTAGGAGTAGTAACAGATATATCTACAGTACCTTATGAAAACCCTACATACAGATACATTAATTCAATAGGCAGGCAATGGATTTTTGAATATACTTTAGCTTTAGCTAAAGAAATGCTAGGGTATATTAGAGGTAAATATACAACTATCCCAATCCCAGGAGCAGAAACTACTCTTAATCATGCTGATTTAATTTCAGCTTCAACCTCTGAAAAAACAGCTTTAATAGAAAGATTAAGGGGTTATTTAGAAGAAACTTCAAGAAACAAATTATTAGAAAAAAAGGCAAATGAAGCTGAGTTTTTACAAAAAGATTTAAATAAAGTACCCTATACTATCTATATTGGCTAATGGCATTATTTGGAAGAACCCGTGATGTAAATTTAATAAAAACAATTAATCGTGAATTGTTAGGGGATGTTATTACCCAACAATGTTCTTTTTATAAAATAAGATTAGAAGAAACTACATTTAATCTATATGGAGAAGCAGCAGGAGGTAAATTTTATGATGGGCCTATTATATTTAATTGTTTAGTTGAAAGAAGTGACCAAGAATACCCTGAAAGTGATTTAGGAGTAGATTTTAGCTGGAGCACAATTTTTAAATTCCTTAGAGAAGATGTTATAAATGCAGGTATCCAGCCTGAAGTTGGAGATATTATATTGTATAATGAAGGTTATTATCAAGTAGATGATGTAATTTCTAACCAATATTTTGTTGGTAAAGATCCTGCTTATCCAAATGAACCTAATCCATTAAACCCTGGTTTAAGTGATTTTGGAGGTAATTTATCTTATATAGTAAAAGCACATTATGAACCTGCTGATAAATTTGGCATCACTAAAGAAAGATTTTAATGGCAGAACAAGGTAAAACCCCAATTCCAAAATCTCAAAGAGAGATTTCTAAAGGATTACATGAACCTCATTATGAAAACCAAGCAGGTGATCCTAATAATGTTACTAAGTATGCTACTTCTTTAGCGGATGCAAGAACCAATAATCAAGTAATAGACCCAGGTAGAGCTTCTAGAATATCTCAAAAAGGTAATAGTTGGAAACCTTTTACCATTGGTATTAAAGATTTAGATGAAGCCATTAAATATTACTTTGATAATGTGATTAACCCTTCAGTAATTCAAAATGGTGATAGGATAGCAGTTCCTACTATATATGGTTCACCTGAAAGATGGAAATCAGTTCAGCGTGATGGGTATTATAGAGATAAAAAAGGTAAAATTATGGCACCGCTTATTATGTATAAGCGAACTAATATAGATAGGAATAAAGGAATTACTAATAAAATAGATGCTAACTTTCCTCAAAATTATGCTGTATTCCAACAACCTTATTCTAAACAAAATTTTTATAATAGTTTAAGTGTTTTAAATGGAGCTAAACCCATCAAAACTTACCAAGCAATTGTAATACCAGACTTTGTTACTTTTACATATAGCTGTGTAATTTACACCTATTATATGGAACAATTAAACCAAATAATAGAAGCTATAAATTATGCCGCTGACACTTACTGGGGCAATCCAGAACGCTTTAAATTTAAAGCTATGATAAATAGTTACCAAACTATTACTGAATTAAATGTAGGACAACAACGTACTGTAAAAGGTACCTTTGATATTAAACTAAATGGTTATATCATACCAAATGTTATACAAAAAGATCTTAATGCTCTTAAGAAATTTTCTAGTGATTCTAAAATTATAATAAATCAAGAAACAACAGAAAATTTAACAAGAGATAGAGGCAATAATTTTATTGAAGACATTAATACAAACTTAGATTAAAATGGCAGAACAAAAACTTACTAATGAAGAGATTAAACAAATAAAATCTATTCAAAAAATTCAAGGACAATTAGTAACTAGTTTTGGAGAATTAGAAATTCAAATCCAAATATTAGAGTTACAAAAAGAAAAATTAGTTGAACAATTAGAATCTTATAAAAGTAAAGAATTAGAGTTAGCTAACAGTTTATCAAAAAAATATGGTAATGGTACTATAGATTTAGAACAAGAAGTATTTAAATCGTAAAAAATTATTTTGAAAAATTTTTATATATTTATCAACAAGACAATTGTTTAACAATATTTTTTAACTTTAAAATTCGAATTTTAACATGGCAGAACAAATAATTTCACCAGGGGTATTTCAAAATGAAAATGTCCCTGTATCCCTTGAGGCCGCAGCAGCTCCTATAGGTGCCGCTATAATAGGCCCCGCTGTAAAGGGACCTATAGGTATTCCTACCTTAACAACTACTTACACGGACTATGTAACTAAATTTGGTGCAGGTGTAGTTAGTGGTGGTATTGAATATTCATATTTTACAGGCATATCAGCCCAAAACTACTTTAAACAAGGAGGTACTAACCTTACAGTGATTAGAGTTGCTAGTGGATCTGACGATTTCACAGCAGCGACATCTTCAGCCGTTATATCCGGTAGTGATGCAGGTACTGGAGTAAATGATATATTCAAACTTCAAACTATCTCAGAAGGTGCTAATCAAAATAGTACTTCTACTGAAACTGTAGGTAATGCTTTACCTGATGGAACTTCTGATAATTTAAGATGGGAAATTACTAATGTAGACTCAGGCTCAGGTGTCTTTACCCTTAATATTAGACAAGGTAATGACAGACAAGCTGATAAAACAATCCTTGAATCTTGGAGAGGTGTTTCACTTGACCCTAAAAGAGATGATTACGTTGCTAAAGTAATTGGTAACCAATCCTTTTCTGTGGGAACAGATGGTAATGATTCATTTGTTCAAGTAACAGGTGAATATCCAAACAATTCTAAGTATGTAATTGTAAAAGAAGTACTTAAACCTACTCCTGATTATTTAGATGGTGCTGGAAACTTTAAACCTGCATTTACTTCTTCACTTCCTGCTGCTCAAAGTGGTTCATTTGGAGATGGTGTAGGTAGCTTATTCTTTGGACAAGCGGGTGGAACTAAATACTATAAAGACATCACAGCTACTAACTCACAAGGTTTAATAGCATTAGATTATACATCATCAGTTAATTTATTAAAAAATAAAGATCAATATAACTTTAATGTAATTAGTGTTCCTGGTCTTATATATGCATTTGATACAGCAACAGAGGGTGTATCCCATAAAACAGTATTAAATGACATTATTACTAATACAACTACTAGAGGTGATAGCATTTTACCAATTGATATTGTAGCTTACAATTCAACAACTTCTGCAGCCATCACACAAGCTAATAACTTAAATACTAACTATGCAGCAGCATACTGGCCTTGGTTATTGGTTAAAGATGAAAACACAGCAGCTAACGTATGGTGCCCAGCTTCAACAGTAATCCCTTCAGTATATGTCTTTAATGATAATACTTCTGAAGCCTGGTTTGCACCTGCTGGTTTCACTAGAGGTACTATGCCAAATGTAGTAGCCCCTGAAAAAACCTTACCACGTGGATTAAGAGATAATCTTTATACGGCTAAAATCAACCCAATTGCTACCTTCCCAGGTACAGGTGTTGTAGTTTACGGTCAGAAAACATTACAGTCACTATCAACTGCACTTGATAGAGTAAATGTTAGAAGATTGATGATTGCTCTTAAAGGATTTATTGGTAATGTTTCTCAAAATCTTGTATTTGAACCTAATTCACTACAAACTAGAAACAGTTTCTTAAGTACTGTTAATCCATACTTAGAGAGTGTTCAGCAAAACCAAGGTTTGTACGCGTTTAAGGTAATAATGGATGACTCTAATAACGGTCCTGACGTAATCGACAGACAAGAATTAAGAGGTACTATTTACCTACAACCAGTTAAGACAGCAGAATTTATCGTACTTGACTTCAACCTCCTCCCAACAGGAGCTGAATTCCCATCATAATAAATTCTTAACAATAAAAGAAAGGGGTCGAAGCAATTCGACCTCTTTTTTTTTTTAAATATTTATAAATAACCCCAAATAGGGTTATATTTTAACAAACTTAAAAACGACAATTATGGCAATATTAGATCCAAACGAAATATTTTTTACAGCGTTTGAACCCAAACAGCAGAATAGATTTCTCATGCTTGTTGATGGTGTACCTTCGTACTTTATCAAGGGTGTGGGAGCAATTTCATTAACACAAGGAGAAGTAACTCTTAACCACATTAATGTATACAGAAAAGTAAAAGGTAAGACCACTTGGGGTAACGTACAGTTAACCCTTCACGATCCTATCTCACCTTCTGGAACACAAACCATCATGGAATGGGTAAGATTACATCACGAATCAGTAACAGGTAGAGATGGTTACTCTGACTTCTACAAGAAGGATGTAACATTAAACATCTTAGGCCCTGTTGGTGATATTGTTTCTGAGTGGGTGTTAAAAGGATGCTTTATTGTAGATGCCAACTTTGGTGACTACAACTGGGACAACGAAAACGCTGCTCAAACTATTACAATGACCCTTGCACCAGATTACTGCGTGTTAAATTACTAATCAATCAGACCGATTACAAAAGAGAGCGCACGAAAGTGCGCTCTTTTTATCTTTTTATATATTTATATCAAACAAATAAAGTTATTTTAAATGAGTGAAGAAAAAAAAATTAAATTCCCTACGGAAATTGTAGAGTTGCCTTCAAAAGGCTTACTATATCCCAAAGACAACCCACTCTCTTCTGGTAAAGTTGAAATGAAATATATGACAGCTAAAGAAGAGGATATCTTAACTAACCAAAATTACATTAGACAAGGCGTTGTTCTTGACAAGTTAATGCAATCGCTGATTGTGTCGAAGTGTAATTATGATGACCTTGTAGTAGGCGATAAAAACGCTATAATGGTTGCCTCTCGTATTTTAGGTTATGGTAAAGATTATACCTTTGAATATGAAGGGCAAGAGGTTACAATTGATTTATCTGAAATTGAACCTAAGTGGATTAAAGAAGAAGATTTAGTAGAAAAAAATACTAATGAATTTAGTTTTACTCTCCCCCACACTGAAACTCCAATCACTTTTAAAATCTTAAATAATAAGGATGAAAAAGCTATTGAAGCCGAAATTAAAGGAGCTAAAAAAATAAATAAATTAGCCTCTCCTGAATTATCAATGCGACTTAAGCAAATGATACTCTCAGTAAATGGAGATGATAGCCGTAAAGCAGTTAGAGAATTTGTAGACACCTATCTCTTAGCTCGTGATTCTAGAGCATTAAGAGAACATATTAAGGAGATTCAGCCCGATATGGATTTAACATTTGATTTTTACCCTGAAGATGGGGGTGATACTCAAGAAGATGTTAAAGTCCCTATCGGGGTCACGTTTTTTTGGCCTGACGCGTGAGTATAGAATGAGCATGTTCGCCATGATCCATGATGTAGTATATCATGGTAATGGCGGTTTCGATTGGGATACGGTATACCACATGCCCATTTGGCTTAGACGCTTTACATACAATAGAATAGCGTCATATGTCAAGGATCAAAACGATGCTCAACAAAATTCTTCGCAACAGACTGCAGGAGGTACAACTCGACAAATCGACTTTACCAAACCACCTCCTGACATGAAACCAGGCCAACGTATGTAAAAAGGGGCACTGCAAAAGCAGTGCCCTTTTATATTTATATGAAAACAACATTGTATGGCTTCTGAAGAAGATATTAATAATCAATCCCGATTTAACGACCTACAAAGGGATAGTAAAGAGTTATTAGCAGACTATCAGGCTGGCATAAGGGATTCCTCTGAATTTGTATCTATCTTAACTACTCGTACTTCCCAATTAGTAGACACTATAAAGGACACAGTAGGTGAAAAGAAAAAATCTACACAAGCCGATAAAGATTTAATTAGTAGTATTACTAAAATAAATAATTTAACTAAGGATTTTGCCACTCCTTATACGGATGCAGGTAAGGCTATAAGGGATACAAATAAAGCCACAGAGCTCCATGAACGTTTAGTAAAAGATGTAGGAGTAATATCTAATAAACTTGGAAAAGATAGATTAAAACAAGCTCAAGAATACATAACAGCAGAAAAAGAATTAGGCAATCTTGAAAGAACATTAGCGGCCGAAAAAAAATCCATGACCAATCAGGATCAAAAATCTGCTGATAAAATAATTGAAGCCCAACGTAGTAAAGTAGAGGCTGAACGCGAATATAATAAGTTTATAAAAACTAGTGGAATCAACACTCAGTCCCTTTATGCTAAAATGGGAGTGATGAAGAAGCTTGAAGAAAAACAAGCAAACCAACGTAAAAAATATCAAGCATCCCTTAAAACAGGAAACCAAGATGCAATAGATCAAGCTCAAAAAGAATACAAACAATCTAAAGCAGCTGTTGATTTATATGAGGATGGACTTTCTACTGTAGAAAAAACAGCATTAGCAAGACAACAAACTAAAAAACAAGCCCAAGAACAATACAACGAGGAATTTAAAGCAGGATCAGAAGCAGCTAAAAGATATTCTTTAAACCAAAAAGATATAGATGTTCAAAGAGACGTTATAGAAGAAAAACAAAAAGGACTAGATATAGATCAAAAATTATATGTTGAAGGTGAAAAGGCTTTAAAACAATCTGAAACTGGGGTTAATTATCTTGAAGAAGAAAATAAAAGGGTTCGTGAAATAGCTGGAGCTCAATCTCTGTGGAATTTATCTTTAGGGGCTGCTGAAGGAATCCTTAAAAAAATGGGTTTAGATAATCAGGTTATTGTTTTAGGTTTAGATGAAGGTGCAAAGGCAGCTAAAGCATATTCTGCTGAATTAGTAGCAGGAAGACAAAAAGCTAGAGGTGAAGCAGCATTAACCCAACAAGCTAGTGAAGATGCAGCTAAAGTTTTAGAAAATGCTGAACAACAACTATTAGATGCTAAACTAAATGGCAGTAATGCCCAAATTCAAGCTGCTCAAATAGAATATGACGAAAGAAAAAAATTATCGGATCAAGCTAAATTAGATGCTATTAATGCTGCAGATGCCTCTAAAAAAGCCAATTCATTATTTACTAAAGTAGGAGACTCATTTAAAGTATTAGGTGAAGGGATTAGTGCTACCTTTGGGGGTATGGCTTCTGAACTTAAAGCATTAGGAGCTATAGGAATAGCATTAGCATTAACTAAAAAATTAGCTAAAGCTATATTTAGTGCATTTGGAGGTAAAATTGTTACTAAATTTGTTAACGATCTTACAAGTAAATTTAAAGAAGGAATAGATTATTTAAAAGATCAATTTTTTTCTTTACAAACTTATATAGAGGATGCTAAACTTGGTGATCAATTACGCCAACAACTTTCCCAAACGACAGCTGATCTTGCTACTGGTTTAGGGGTTTCTACTAAAAATGCTAAAGAATTAACTACTCAAGCTGGTAAAATAAGTCGTTCTTTAGGTATGTTACCTGAAGAATTAGCAGCAGGAATTGGAGAATTAAACAAATCATTTGGTACTACCCAAAAATTCTCTGATGATACTGTAAAAACATTTGGTCAATTAACCCATCTATATGGTCTAACAAACGAAGAAGCCTCTGAATTTGTCAAATTATCACAATTATCAGGCCAGGAAGCATCAGACACTACACTAACGTATAAAACACAAATACAAGCACTTAAAGAACGTAATAATATTGCTGTTTCTGAAAAAGAAATAATGGCTGAAATTGCTAAATCGAGTGCTGCTATGCAATTAACAGCAAGAGGTCAAGGTAAAAGTTTAGCAGAAGCTGCTTTCCATGCTAAAAAAATGGGTCTTTCACTTAAACAAGCTGAAGGTATAGGTGATAATTTACTCGATTTTGAAGGTTCTATTGCTAAGGAAATGGAAGCTGAATTATTAATTGGTAGAGATCTTAATTTAGAAAGAGCCAGATCAGCAGCTTTACAGGGTGATTTAGCAACAGTAGCTAAAGAAGTAGCAGGCCAAATAGGATCAGCTGCTGAATTTGGTAAAATGAATGTTATTCAACAAAAAGCATTAGCTGAATCTGTTGGTGTAAGTAGGGATGAATTAGCAGAAATGTTAAAAACTCAAGAACTCTTAGCAGGCAGTGGGTTTGATGATATGAATGATGCCCAAGCAAAATTCAAACAACTATTAAAAGAAACTGGTTCTGAAGAAAAAGCATTAGCCAAAATGAAAGAAATGGGTGCCTCAGATGCTCTTCAAGACCAAATGAGGGAAGTTTCTTTACAAGAAAAAAGAAATCAACAAGAAAGGGATATAGCAAATGCTCAATTAGCTATGGCTACAGCTGTTAATAAAGTATTTGATGCTTTTGCTAAAGTAGAAAAAATAGTTAAAAATATAAAAGTTACTATTGTAGAACAAATGAAGCCCTTCTTTGATTCATTTGGTGGGTTAGTAGGAGAAGGTGGAAAAGCATTTGAAAAAGAGGTTTTACCATATGCTAAACAATTAGGTTCATTTATGAATAATGTTGGTTTACGTATAGTAGACATTATAAAAAATAGTGGTCCCGCTCTTAAAAATATATTTCAAGGAGTATTAAAACTATTTAGTAGTATTTACGAAATAGTAGGTGGAGTAGTATCTAGACTTTTAGGCATTGAAAAAACAGGTATGAATGCTGGAAGTACATTTGAGAGTATAGCTAACTTCCTTAGCTCTATGGTAGATAAGCTAGAAAGTGTTAACATAGATGCTTTAACTGAAAAAATTAAAATCTTTATGCAAGGTGTAAAAGATACCTTTATTTCTATTAAAGAAGGTATTATGCAAGCCATAGATTTTGTTAAAAATTCTGCTTTAGGTCAATTCTTATCAGGTGATGCTGGTAAAATGTCTGTAGCAGTAGCCCCTATAGCTTTTAAAGGCTTTAAAATGGGTAAAGATGCATTCGATGGAATAAAAAATATGCTAGGGGGGAAGAAGGGTGAAAGTGAAAGTAATCCTTTATTTGTTCAAGATGTTGGGGGTGGTGGAAGCAGTGATATGATGAGTAACCTAATGAGATCAGGGGGTAGACAGGCTGGCATTGGAGGAGGATTTAAAAAAGGTTTTAAAGGTTTAATGGATTATGCCAAAATGGCCGTTAAAGGAGGACGTGCTGGTAAAGTAGGCAGAGCTAGAATCGCTAGGGCCGCTAAAGGTTTAGTTACAGGACAAGGTGCTTCATTTGTAGGAGGTACTGGTAGAGGTGCCGCCCAAGCCGCAGGTAGTTTAGGTAAAATAGGTAATATAGGTAAAACATTAGGTAAATTAGCTAAAGGAGGTGTAGTATTTGCAGCAGCAGGTATGGCAGCTGAAGCAGCAATAGGTCATTTCCAAAAGAAAGCCTCAAAAGCAGCAGATGCTATGGATGATAACATAGCAGCAATGGACGATGGTGCTGAAAAAGAAAAAGCAATTGCTGACCAAAGAGCGAAATATGCTAAAGCAGATTCACTAGCAGCAGCCGGAACAGTAGCCAAATACACAGCTTTAGGTGCCGGTATTGGTAGTATGATTCCTGTAGTAGGTACTGCGGTTGGTGCTGTAGTAGGTTTTGTAGGAGGAGTAGTTGTAGCAGCTAAAGATCATGAAAAAATAACAAAGTGGAGAAATTCATCTGCTTATAAAGCCGAAAAAGAAAGATTAAGAAACATCAAATCCATCCAGCAAAACGAAGCAAAAATGAGTACGTTAGCTGGTAAAATGAGATTAGAAGCCGTTAAAAAAGCAGCAGCACTTGAAATATCTGAAAAAGCAAAATTTGCAGAACAATTAGCAGGAGTGGGGGCTACATTTGAAAGTTTAGAAGGTATGGATATAGACCATACTAGTGACGCTTTTAAACAATTGGCTACAGATGCTCTTAATGCTGGTAATATTACTGAAACCCAATTTACAGAAGCTTTAAAAGGGACTTTAAGCCCTATGGAGTTAATGAAGGAGGCTGCTGAAGGTGCAGGGAATAAACTCAAAGGTCTAACAGAATCAGCACTCTCAGCTGCGGAGGCATTAGGTAAAAAGAAAGAAAAAGAAGCATTAGAAGAAGCGGGGGTTGATACTAATGTAATGGATGCTCAACTTGATGTTCTTAAGGGTTTCACAGACCAAATGGCAAGAACATCTCAAGATTTACTTGCAGGCTACTCAGATGACCTTTCAAGTTATTATAATACCTCAGCCTCAGAAGCCTTAGCAGGTACTGATGAAGATGCTAAAGCATTTAGAGCAGACCTTAAAGCTAGACTAGCAGATACAGGATTAGGAGCAGAAGCAGTTGAAGCCGCAATGGCAAATGCTGCAGATGTATTTGCTGGTCCTGGGATGGAAGATGTAGACATTTCTACATCAGATGGAATGAGTAAACTATTAGAAGTAGTATCTCAACAACTAGAGTATGGCATCACAGATGCTGCTACGGCTGCCACAGCTGAAGGATCTAAAGCAAAATTAAAAGCTACTACAACAGTAAGTGAATCTGGAGCAGTTGATTTAGTTGCGGGTTTAACAAAAGAAAAATTACTTGAAGACGAAAAACTCCAAAAAAGTATAACAAGTTTAGGGGTGGATTTAACCGAAGTTTTACAAGACGGTATCACTACAGAAGAATTTAATACCCAAATTATGAGCCTAACAGGTGCTCTTACTACAGCTTCTGTTGAAGATAAAGCTAAATTTGATGAAACTCTTAAACTTTTAAAAGCTAATCAAAAAGCAGATCTTATGAAACAAGCTGCAGGAGCTACGGCAGCAGGAAATACTACTTTAGCAGAAGAGCTTACTGCCCAAGCAATTGCACTTGATGACTTTATTCTTCGTCCAGGATCTGCACCTTTGAAATTTAATGAGGGTGATTTATTAATAGGAGGTACCCAATTAAATAAAGGATTAGGGGGAGCAAATGAAAATACAGTCAAACTTCAAGTAGAACCTAGTAATATAGATTTAAATAATTATATCGTTCTTCCTAATATTATAGACTTAAATAATTATGTTACTATTTCAAATCCTATAGATTTAAATAACTTTATTATTCCACCTAATGTAATGGATCTTAATAACTTTATTATTCCCCCAAGTTTTATAGATCTTAATAATTTTATTATTCCACCTAATGTTGTAGACTTTAATACTTACATAATTTATCCTGAACCTCTTGATTTAGGTAATTACCTAATTCCACCATTACCTATAATGATGGATAGTTATATATTCCCTCCAACCCCCATAGAGCTAAACAATTTTATACTTAGCCCAAATATTATTGATTTAAATTCATATATTGAAATTTTAAATATATTACTCAACAGTTATATTCAAATAGCTGAAATAGATATAACACCTTATATTACAGTAGATGACATTAATTTAAATCAATATATAAATCAATTAATTAATCTTAATGATTATATTGGAGAAGATATAGACTTATTAGATAAATTATTACCAATTGATCTTACCCAAATAATGAAAATGAATGCTGAAGAAACAGCATCCCTCCAAGCCCAACTTTCTGAAGCCAATTCCCAATTAGAAAATAAAAGCATAGTAGAAAAAATAGCATCTACTTTTGCAGGATCATTCCGTTCAATCACAGGAGAAACAGCCGAAGATTTCATTTCAAGACCTGGTCAACCCCTCCAAAAGTTTAGAGCCGATGATTTAGTTATAGGAGGTACTAATTTAGGAGGTAGTAATGAAAATTCTTCTCAAAATAATGAAAAACTTGAACAAGAATTACAAGAATTAAAACAAATTATGAGTGGGTTTGTTGAGCAAATGGGTCAAGTTGTAAATCGCCCAATTACTGTAGAATTAAATGGTAATAAAGTTGGACAAGCTTTAGGACAAGATTCATACAGAATACAATAATTCCATATTTATAACCACACATTGTGTATTAATTAGATAACAATTAAAAAAATAACGACATGTCATTATTAAAATCATTACAAGTATCTCTTTTAGGATTCAAGGGCCAAACACCCCCTGTAACTAATCCAAACCCTCTCGGGGAAGGTGGTAAAAAAACTCTTGATACTTCTCTTTTAGATAGAAATAACGGAGCTACCCCTCCTAAGTATTTAGATAACCCACCTCAGTAATAACATATGGGCCTTATTGACCTAAAGACTAATTTAAGGTCCTTAAGTTATGGGTCAGGTAGAGGGGAACCTTATGTAACCCGACCTGTTCCTGCATATGACGAAGACCCGAGCAATCCTTACATAGGAATTGATATGTTTGGCCGCTCGGGTCAACTTCAAAGGAGCCTTACCGATGTTTCAAGATTAACTAAATATCTTGGAAGTGGTAAAGGTCTCCTTTTTAATGCTAAACAAATAGCGTTAGCAAAAACTTCTCCTAATGTTCCCTACGGACTTCCGAGAAACTTTTTATTTAGCACTGTACTAGCTCAAGCAGGTGTATCTGGAACCGGTATACACTGGGACAGAACAAATAGTTTAGAGCTTGAAGATGATAAAAAGTATGGTCGTATGACCCGAGACCAATTTAGAGATTATGATTCTAATAGGTTAGGACTTCTTCACCGTAGTAAGATAGCTAAACAAGGTATATCCTCAGCAAATAAATTTTTTATTGTAAGTGACATAAATAACCAAACTACTTTAATTGATTACGCAGGAGGACCTAATTCTGTAGGGGGAATCGGAAAAACTACTTTTATAAGGTCAGATGAAAATAATACTTCAAAATATAAAACTGGGGAGGGACAATATAAAAATATATTTACTTTAACTAATACTCAACTTATAGGCCAAGGTATAGATCCGTCTGTAGGAGTAAGAAGATCAACAGGGTTTGACCATATTGGGAATTTTATTCTTAGTTTAGAGGGCTTAAATACCTCTGAAGGTAAAAGAGTAATAGGTAGACGTACCGAATATAGCCAATTTAATAGACCTAATACATATGGTACTGGTGACCCGGGCCAAGATGCTAATTTAGATAGATCTACTTACTATGAAGGGGTTCCTAAACAAACTAGTGGTACTGATAAAATTAATGTTAAAAAGCTTTATTCTACAGCCGAACAAAAATTTACCCCTCAAGATGATTTAATTAAATTTTATATTGGGGTAATAGATAATAATAATCCTACAAACAAAACTTATATCCAATTTAGAGCATATGTAAGTGGCCTATCAGATAACTACTCAGCAAATTGGAACTCAATTAACTACCCAGGAAGAGGAGAAGAATTTTTTAAATATGGGGGATTTACAAGGGACATATCATTTAGTTTCCAAGTTCATGTAGGATCTAGAACTGAATTATTTCCTGTATATAATAAACTAAATTATTTAGCTTCAATTATGGCCCCTGATTATTCAGACCCAGGATTTATGAGAGGAAATATTGTCACTTTAACCGTTGGTGATTATATTAATGATATGTATGGAGTAATAACAGGATTTACATATAATTTATCCGATGAAACTTCTTGGGAAATCGCTAGGAAAGATGATGGTACTATTGATGAAAATACTGCTGAACTTCCTACACTTATAAGTGTAGATAGTTTTAGCTTTAAACCAATCCATAATTTTTTACCTCGTACTGTTAAAGACCTTAATAATCCTGAATCAAGGTTTATATCTTTAGGAAATGCTTTAGCTGGTAAAGGATATGGTGAAAATAAAAGAGGAACAGCATGAACAGGTATAAAGAAATATCATTATTAAAAAACTCTCCTATAAAAGAAAAAAAAAGATTTTATTCTACAGTAAAATATCCTGAAATCCCTTTATCGGTAAGTGATATATATGTTACTACCCAAAAATCAGATAGATATGACATACTTGCTAATCAATATTATGGGGATAAATCATTATGGTGGGTAATTTCCGTTGCTAATCCTTCTATAACGCAAAATACCATATATCCACCCATGGGAGTACAACTTAGGATTCCTACAAATATATCCAATATATTAAACAGTTATAATAAATTAAATGAATAATGGCAAATTTAACTGGTTCTCCTTTAGATTTTTATGTACAGGAACAAATTGATATTAGGCAAAAAGTTTTAGGAAATAACCCTGAAATTCAAACTCTTGATCATAGAGTACTTAATAACCATAATAAAAATGCTTGGGTTAGATTAGCTTCTTCTGTAGATATAACTACAAATAATGCTATACCAGATATCCAATATAATATTCCTCAAAATTCTGATCTAGCAGCACAATTTATGTTAGTGGGGGGAATAACAAAAACCGAAATTAGTGGTTTTACTAGAAATAATTTACAACAACAACAAGCAATTTTCAATACAAGCCCATTTCCTCAAGGAGGAGTTGTACCTGATCAATCTGCTAATTTATCATTTAGTAATGCTGTTAATTACTCTTATGGATTAGGAAATTTAAATTACGGACTCACCCCAATCCCAGGTTTAGGATCAGTTTCAATCCAACACATGAATAGGGGTGCTATTCGAAAATTCCAAATTAAAATCCAAGCCCAAAACAAGGATCAGTTAGCGATAATTGAAGCCTTATACCTTAGATTAGGGTATTATATGTTATTAGAATGGGGCCATACTAACTATATTGATAGAGAAAAAGCATATGTAGCTAAACCTAAATTTTATACTAAAGCTTTACAAACACTTTTTTCAGGAGGAACATTAGATATAGATGTAGAAAATGCTATACAAGATGGTAGAATAGAATCAGGGGGTAATTATGATGGAGCCCTCTTTAAAGTAGACAACTATAGTTGGAGTGTAAATAATGATGGGAGTTACGATATTACCCTTACAGGGGTATCAAAAGGGGGATTAATTGATAGCTTAATAATAGGGTCCCCTAGAGAATTTCAAAACACAGAAAATACCCCAACTTTTACAGATTATTCTATAATCGACCCTGATAATGATAAAAAATCTAGTATCTTAAAGAAATTAGGTACTACTATGTCAGCTAATAATAAAGATTTAGCTAAAACTTATAAAGAAACTATAGGAAGTTATTTACATAAAGGGTTATTTAATAAACTTCAAGAAGCAGGTGCTGTCCAAATTAAGGACCCTAATGCTATAACAAATCCTAATGTATTAGACCCCTCATCTACTTTTGATTCTACAGATGACGATAGTGTTATAACAATTTTAGATCAAAATAAGTCAATTATTAATAAAGAACTGTTTGATATAACTCGAGAATTAAAGAAAAAAAGTTGGATAAAAATAGATAAAAAATCTAGGTATAAAAAATATAAACTTCGTGATGAATTGTTAAAAAGTGAAGGCATACAAGATTTAGGGGAGGCCTTAACTATAAAATTTGATAATGCTAGTAAGGCAGATAACGCAGCAGAATACAATTATATAACTTTAGGGGCACTTTTATCAATAATAAAAGAAAAAGTATTAACATCTAATAATAATATTACTGTTCCCATAAGTGATGGGTATAAAGATAATTATATGTTTACTCATTGGTTCCAACATTCAACGGATCCTAAAGTTTGTTTAATTCCTTTTGACACAGAAAATAATCTTAAAGTTGAAGGATTAGATGTAAATACTTCTAATTTTAACAAAATATTATCTACAACTTTTAGACAAGTTGAAGGAGACGAAACCCCTACTAGTCCTTACAAAGGATATTTAATGGCTGTTCATGTTAATATTGAGTATATTACAAAAACTTTACAAGAAGCTAAAAATGATAGAGGAGGAATAAATTTATATATTTTCCTTGAAAAGTTAATGTTTGGTATCCAAGATGCCTTAGGAGGTATAAACCGTTTTACTATAACTTATGACGATAGAAACGGTATAAATATAAAAGATGATACCATTATCCCAGGAATTAATGACACTGAACCTGACCCCCCACCTACAAAACTTAAATTATACGGTACCCTCCCAGGAATTGAAGGAAGTTTTTTACGTAATGTAAGCGCTCAATCTAAAATTACAGGAAAAATGGCAACCCAAATTGCTATTGGTTCTACTGCTAGTGGAAATTCTATAAATGAAAGTACCTCCTTATTAGCAAGATGGAACTCAGGATTAATAGATAGACTTCAGGCAGCAGAATCTAATGTTAAAGAAACAACAGATGCTGAACCTAATACTCTTTTAGAAGAAGTAAATAAACAATACGAATCACAATTAAAATTTTTACAAGATTCATATCAAAATTTTAAATATTTAGGAAATCCTAGTTATTCATCTGCCCAAACTACTTTAAAAAACTTATTAGATTATGATTTAGCTGTTAAAACTATAAATGGGAATATAGCGGGTAAAGGATTTATTCCTATAGATCTTACTCTAGAAATGGATGGTTTATCAGGCATTCTATTATACCAAAAAATCCAAACTACAGAAGAAATTCTTCCTTCTTCATACGCTAATAAAATTGATTTTATAGTAATGGGGTTAGACCATACTATCAATGGAAATGAGTGGACTACAACAATAAGCACTTTATCAACTCCAAAAAGAACTAACCTTACAGTAAAGGCTTCAGCTAAAGATGACAATGAATTTAGTTTACTAAACCCACCAAACCCAGAAACAGGAAAACCTGAAGAAAAACCTAAAAAGAAAACTTCTGCTCAATCAAATCCTCAAAGTGGATGGATGACTGCAGAAGCAAGAGCAGCCCTTGAATCTACTAGCAATTAAAAATGCCCTACTATCCTAAAAGCCAAATACAAACTGATCAGTACACTAAGGGAGGAGAACTTAGAGTAACAGCCACTAAAGAAGGGTATATAGGGCACTATTGGAAAACTTCCAAAGGAGAATACTTTTCAGGCAAAAATCCCTATGATGGAGTTACACTTGAATTAGAATTAATCCCATTTTTTCCTGAGTCTAGCCTTAATACTGTAGTTTACAGTAAAGGTAATATTGTTTATAACATTTTAAAAGAAGTTGATGTGACAGAAACATTATTAATTCCCTCATATGTTAAACCTTCTCCTACTAAACAGGATTATGAAATTGGTAATTTTACAAGGTATTTTGCTAGAAAAAATAATGAAAACTTATACATAGAAACTTCTAAAAACATATATAGTAATTTAAAGAAAAAAAATGGAGCTTATGATTGGAAATCATATTTAATATTCACTTTATCTTGGAAATTAACTGGGGAAGAATTAAAGGTTTCAAAAGCTAACCAAAATATTATTTTAATTACTGAACAAAATTTAAAAATAAATGGATTAGGGACTTATTTAAAAAATAACTACTTAGAATTTTATAAATAAAAAGCTTAATATTTATATTAAACCTAATTAATGGCACAAAGATTTATAATAGATAGGATAAATGCTCAAACAAACACGAGTGGAGATCGTGGTTTTTGTATACCCTATGTTTTTACCTCTGTGGGTTCAACTCCTACATTAGGTAAAATTAGCTTTATAAATCCTACAAGTAATGATTTTAATGTTACTAATGTTGAAAGTATATATGTTTCATACGAAACAGACCTAGAACATAATATAGCATCATATCTTACGGGCAGTAATAATGGAAACGTTAAAATATACAATAAGCTAAACCCAGATGCTTATGCTATATTTAATTATTATAACATTACTAAAGATGAAGCAAATAGTTATGTTAATATATCTGTTGTTGATGGAGATATTTCTGGATCATTTACATTTAGTAGTGAACAACCCTTTTCAATAGGGGATAAAGTTTGCTTTTCTTTAGATTATAATGACGGAGAAGGAGGAGGTGGAACTGGAGGATCCTCCGGGACTTCAGGTAGCTCAGGTACAAGTGGTTCATCAGGTTCTTCAGGTACAAGTGGTTCATCAGGTTCTTCAGGTACAGATGGTTCATCGGGTTCCTCAGGTACAAGTGGTTCTTCAGGTACCTCAGGCAGCTCAGGTACGGATGGTTCATCAGGCTCCTCAGGGACTTCAGGTTCATCAGGTACCTCAGGCAGCTCA
>Ga0209632_10002080_pt1 | contig 19508 bp, 25 predicted proteins | sample COG_10_FD_184754 | JGI IMG/M metagenome (GOLD analysis project Ga0209632, IMG submission 184754) | Pelagic Microbial community sample from North Sea - COGITO 998_met_10 (SPAdes) (version 2) | ecosystem: Environmental > Aquatic > Marine > Neritic zone/Coastal water | place: Helgoland, sampling... | reverse complement strand
AAAGCCTCTTGCATGTCGGCCTTTAATTCGGCTATCTTTGTTCGCTCCACTACTGGTCTAGGTACATATGGTTCATCTGGAGTATTTGACTTCTTATTCTTGGCCTTTTTATGGAAAACCGGGGTTTTTACATAATTTGTGGCTCCTACTATATCAGATATCTTATTTATCATATCAACAGCACTCTGTGGAAGCTGTAACGTAAAACCATTATTATCAACTTGTTCTATTGCTAGTAAATTATAACTTATAGTCATCGCCATCCTTGTTATCTATAGTGCCATTTGTTTAAATTTATTTCAATTTTAATAATTAATAATTAATTAATAGGTTTAAACATCTAATTAATTATTTAACTACATTTTATGGAAATTGCAAATTTTTTTGATATCCCAATATCTACTATTAAAGATAAAGTATGTGTTGACAAAAATATCATTACAGATTTAGAATTAATTGAAAAAAACAACGAAGACAAAAATATTCTTTCGTATATTTTTAATCCATCAAATTCTTTTGCTGAAATTACGCAGAATATGTGGTGCAAATATCAAACTACAGATATTAAACATTTAAAAGAATCTCAAAATTTATATAAAGCATTTAAAATTACGGATGTGAAAGATAACGACTATCTTAACTCTATATATGATAATTATACTTCATATAAAGTAGATACTGGTTTCAAAGAAAAATATGGATTTATGGATTGGTCACATCTAGAATTTTTGAATCATATGGAATATTTTTTACTAATATTTGCGGTAATACATATACTTAGTCCCATTTTTTCATTAATTATACCAATCCTTTTTCTAATATTCCCTTATATATTACTTATAATACAGGGTAACCCCATTACGATTGATGTTTATATGGGGGTAATCGCTAACATGTTTAGAAATACATCTATGGGAAAACTTATTACTGGTGATTTTACGGATTTCAGGCAAGCTAGTTATTTTATTATGACTATTGTTATGTATGGATTTCAAATTTATTCTAATATATTAACATGTATACGCTTTCATTACCATTTAACTAAATTACATACTTTTATGCTAGAAATGACTGATTATATTACCTATACCACAAAAAATATCGATATTTATATTAATTATATTAGAGATCTAGATACATATCAAAATTTTAAGATTACGTTAGAAACTCATAATCAAACTCTAAAAAACTATCTGTATAAAATAAATAAAATACCTGCATACTCTTGGAATGTAACTGAACTTTTAAATTTAGGATATGTGCAAAAAAACTTTTATAATATATATGACGATGAGAAGTTGCATAATTCATTAATGTATTCATTCGGTTTTCATGGTTATATTGATAATATCATGGGTATACAAAATAACATTAAAGCGAAAAAAATGAATTATTGCTCATACAATAAAAAGAAAAATACTAAATTTGTAAAAGCATTTTTCTGTAATAATGACAAACCTGTAAAAAACACATATGAAATTAATAAAAAATATATTATTACTGGCCCAAATGCATCTGGTAAAACAACTCTATTAAAAACTACATTATTGAATATATTACTTTCGCAACAAATCGGGTGTGGTTTCTATAAAAAGGCAAACATTAATCCATATAAATATATTCACTGTTATTTAAATATTCCTGATACCACCGGTAGAGATAGTTTGTTCCAAGCAGAAGCACGACGATGTAAAGAGATTATAGAAGTAACTAAAAATACTAAAGAGAGACACTTTTGTATTTTCGACGAATTGTATTCAGGTACTAATCCTTATGAGGCAGAGGCTAGTTCGCATTCATTCATTCATTATTTATCACAATTACAAAATGTAGACTTTATGATGACAACACATCTAATTAATTTATGTAAAAATATTGATAAAAAATCAAATATTATTAATTATAATATGAAAACAATTCCTATGAATAAATACGATTTTAAATACACATATCTTTTAGAAAAAGGAATTTCAAACATAAAGGGAGCCGTAAAAGTGTTAAAGGAGTTAGACTATCCCGTTGATATTATAGACGCTACATTAGAGTATTTGAAAATAGTATAATATATATTTCGTTTAATCAGTTTAAAAATATATATAATAATTTATATATGAACTTTATGGCGATGTTTGAATTTGGAAGCAATATAGCATTATATTTAGGAATGGTATGTGTTATTGCGGTGTTATTCTTTTTTATTAAACGACAAATTACCGAGACAGAGAAGAAACTAACTAATATGATGGAGATTATTACTGGGATTAGTATGGAACTATCTAATCTCAAAACAATTGCATTTATGAACTCACGTGGAGGTGGATCTGCTGTAGGAATGGAAACTGTAAAGCTTGATGAATCAATGATAATTAGTGAAGGTGAAAGTGAAAGTGAAAGTGAAAGTGAAAGTGAAAGTGAAAGTGACGGTGAAGGTGACAGTGACAGTGACTGTGAACGTGAAAGTGAAGGCGAATCTGACGATGATGCAGAAGAAACAAACCTCAAAAACGATAATGATCTGAATGTTATAACTGTAAGTGAAGACCCTACCATTAAAGTTGAGATGGCGGAAACACAAAAAACAGTTAACATTAAGATTTCATCAAAATTACCAACCAATGTTACTGATTATAGCAAATTTAATATGAAGAAATTAAAGGATTTTTGCATCGATAAGGGTATTAGTGCTGAATATAGCAAATTAAAAAAAGCAGATTTAGTAAAATTGCTTACTGATTTTGATATGGAACAGGTAACGACCGAAGATGAGGAAGATGAGGAAGATGAGGAAGATGAGGAAGATGAGGAAGATGAGGAAGATGAGGAAGATCAAGAGGAAGATGCTGAGGAAGATGACGAGGATGATGTTGAGGAAGTTGAACCGGGAAAACAAATTACTTACCTCGATGCCAGCGATACAATCAATATTAGTTTAGAAACAGACGCAACCAAAGAAGTAGAAATCAGTATTGAAACTGATGACTTCGCTGAGTTGGCCAAAAGCGACGAACTTGCTTTGTAAATATTTTTCATTTGAATTTATTTTATATATCAATTATATATAATATGAGTTGGGCAACATCTTATTCATCATCAAATAATGTATATTTTGATCTACCTCCAATGATGGAAGATGGTAGAGTCTTTGACGAACGCAAAACAGAAAGTCAAATTATGCATGAGAATATGATTAAGAATAATTCTATTAAAACGAATGCTGATTACAGAAAATATTTAGCAAATAACGCAGATAGTATAATTAGCTATAATCAGGTAGAATCCTACCACCAAACAGGCTTCAAACCTGTTATTTTTCAAAACGAACTAAGTTCTAATGTTCCATATCTTTTTAAATCTAAATCTGATCCTAGCAGACCTGTTGGATATAATGATAGTGATTTGAAGAAAAAGTATTTAACACGTGAACAGTTACAATCACAATTAACAGCACCCGTAATTGAATTACCAGGTAAGTAATTAATAATAATATTATAACTATTTAATAAAATAGTTATAATAACTATATGAAAATATTAAGTATCGATGTCGGAATGAAAAATCTTGCTTTCTGCTTGTTTGACGTAACCAATTCAAAAAACTTTGTAGTAACTAAATGGGATGTTGTAGATATATGTCAAGAAACAAAATATAAATGTTGCCATACTGATAAAGGAATTAAATGTTCTAGTGATGCAAAGTTTTATAAAGACGACCAATTTTACTGCAAACGCCATGCAAGTAAACAAGAGTTAATCGTTCCACCAAATACACATGATATTGCTAAAATTAAAAAATTAAAAGTTAAAGATATCATCGAATTCGCCGACAATAACGAAATTCAATATCAAAAACCATATACTAGAGCTAATATATTACTTGCTATTACCGAACACTTAAATTTAAATTACTTTACTGCTATAAAACCAGTTCGTGCAGATGATATAGATTTAATTACTTTAGGACAAAATTTAAAAACCACTTTTGACTCTATATTCGCAGAAGACTTTATTGATTTAGATAAAGTTATAATTGAAAATCAAATAAGTCCGATTGCTAATAGAATGAAGACATTACAGGGAATGATATCTCAATATTTTATTATGAGAAGTAACTGTAAAATTGAATTTATATCATCACAAAATAAATTAAAGGATATTGAACCCAATAAAACAACATACAGTGAACGAAAAAAGATTGGTATTGAATATTGTAAAAGATGTATTAATGAAGATAATATGCTTTCCTCGTGGAAAGATACTTTTATGAAACATTCAAAGAAAGATGATTTAGCAGACTCATTTCTTCAAGGTATTTTCTATATTAAAAAATTTCATAATTAATATAATATGTTTTCGTTATACTTAAAATTATAACATATATTATATAAAATATGAGTGACATTATTGAACTTGGTGATTTAAATATCGATAGTGAATTACCTTCTGCTAATTTTGGGGCTGGAATTGAACTTCTAATGAATGATAAAAGCAAAAATAGTGGAAATGGGAAGTCGGGTGATGAGATTAATATTGCTGATTTAGATACTCTAGAAGATGAACTTAATGGATTTTCTGACATGAAAATTAATATTGCAGATACTTCTCTTTTTGATAACGACGATAACCAAAAAGGGGTATCATTTGGATCAAATACTAAAGGTATTAGTTTTGAGAAAGTTGATGTACGACCTAGTATTGTTAGTGACAGCAAAGAAAATCTTCAAAGTGAGAACAAAACATGGGATGGTTATGGTAAATTTAATGATATTCCTCTGAACCCAAATGTTGATAATTCAAGTAGCAGCCGATTAAGTAAAGAAGAAATGTTAAAGGAAAAATTTTTACTTTTAAAAAAGCTAGAAACGTTAGAGCAAAAAGGTGTTCAATTAACTAAAAAATATGGTATGGAATCGAATATTCAGGAGATGAAGGGTGAATATGAAACTGTTATGGCGGAAAAGGAAAGGGAAAATTCTGTCAAATTTCAAGGTAATATGTTATCTGCTATGATTAATGGTGTTGAATTTCTGAATAACAAATTTGATCCTTTTGATGTTAAGCTAGATGGTTGGGGAGAACAATTTCAAGAAAACGTCACAGACTATGACGAAATCTTTGGAGAATTGCATGAAAAATACCAGTCATCCGCTAAAATGGCACCAGAAATTAAGCTTATCTTCCAACTTGGAGCTAGTGCTATGATGGTGCATATGACCAACACCATGTTTAAATCGGCTATGCCTGGTATGGATGATATTATGCGACAAAACCCAGATCTAGCTCAGCAATTTACGAAAGCTGCTGTAGATAGTATGGCACCACAAAACCCTGGGTTTTCAGGGTTCATGAATAATATGATGAGAGAAGAACCTACTGTTGTTAATACTGGTCCACCGCCATCACCACTTGAAACACAGGGTAGAAATGCTATGCCTGCTCCTGCTAGACCAGGATATGTGGAACGTTCACCTTTTGCAAATAGACCTGATTTACAGGCTAGTCGAGGAATCGACCTAAATAATAATCAAGCAAATACTAAACCCCAACAAGTAAGATCTGTTAGACGAGAGATGAAGGGGCCTGAAAATATTGATAATATACTCGGAGGATTAAAAACAAAAACAGTTAGTATGCCACAACAAGCAACTCCTGCGAATAATATTGTAATGGACGACGTAGAAGATAAGGGAAGTACTATTAGCATTTCCGAACTTAAGGAAATGCAAAAAGATGATTTGACTGTTCCTAAGAAAAGTAAACGAAGAAACAATTCAAACAAAAATATTGTGAGTCTTGATATTTAAATAGTTGGTATATAATACATATATATATGGAGAATTCAAATCATCAGGTTATTAGATATAATAATACCTATTTAAAGGCATGTAATAAGTGCAATAAGTACGATATAAATTGTCTACAAAACACGTGTTATCTGTGTAGATGTTTTTTTTGCAAATCATGTAGTAAAAATGATTTAGCACTAAACGACTGTCCGGACGAAAATAATCGAACATACTGTAATACTTGTTTATTTCATTTATAAATATATATTAATTTATACATATATATATTTATTTGATCGATACAAAATACTGTATTGTTTTAAATAGCCCATCACTTAATAATGTTTTTGGCGACCAATTTAATTTGTCCTTAGCTAGTTTTAAATCAGGTCTTCTTTGTTTTGGATCATCCCCTGGTAATGTTTTAAATATGATATCAGATTCTGTTTCAGGCAATAAAGATTGTATTACGTCCAATAATTCATTTATAGTTATTTCATTATCATTTCCAATATTAACGGGTCCTCTAAAATCTTCGGTATTCATTAATAGTACTAACCCTTCAATTGTATCATCTATGTAATTAAAGCTTCTAGTTTGGGTTCCATTACCATATACTGTAATATTATCATCCTCTAACATTTGATTTATAAAATTGCTCACTACCCTTCCATCATTTTTATCCATATATGGACCATATGTATTAAATATTCGTGCGATTCTTATCTCAGTTTCATATTTTCGTTCATATTCTATCATTAGGGTTTCAGCTATTCTTTTTCCTTCATCATAACATGATCTTATTCCTATGGGATTTACATTTCCACAATATTCTTCGTGTTGGGGACTTATATTGGGATCTCCATACACTTCCGATGTTGATGTTAAAAGTACTCTACTTCCTTTTATTCTAGCTAATTCTAATACATTTTTTGTACCCAAATAATTGGTATCTAGGGTTTTAATCGGATTTTTTTGATAAAATGGAGGAGATGCAGGACATGCTAAATGATATATTTGATCTATTTCCCAATTGAAAACGAATTTATCCTCTATGTCATGTTGGTAAAACATAAAATTTACGTTTGAGTTTAAATCCTTTATATTTTCACAGCTTCCACTGCTGAGGTTGTCGAGGCAATACACAGTATTACCTAATTCTAATAATTTTCTACATAAGTTAGACCCTATAAACCCGGCTCCGCCAGTTACTAATATTTTTGTCATAATAATACCATATATTCTATTTATTATATTTATACTAATTATTTCAACTATTTACTACTGTAAATACAAAAAATTGATTGATTCATATTATTTATTACTTTTTAATAATACTATGAAAAATATCAAGCTACGTAGAAACAAAGAATATAATATTAATCACTTGACCGATGAAAATTTCTGGAAAAGAAAAGAACCCAAATATGTAATTTTATATTTTAATGTTAATTCTCATACACTAAGATATGAAAATTGTTTGCAATTTGGAATATATCATACCAGACAGATTAATTTTCTAAGGAGATGTATGATATGGAAAATAATGGTTAAACAAATATTGGATTTGATTAGACCATTAAATATTGATTTAATTCAGTATCAGATATTTAAACTACTTGGTTGTCCCGATCCATATAATCTATTCTAATATGATATAAAGGATTACATAGATTATATCTAATGAGTGATATTCCTGATGATGCACCTATGTTTTCTGATTGTGTTAATGGTACTACTGTAACTGCAAAAGTTGTAAGTGTTTATGACGGTGATACAATTAAAGTGGTTTTTCCCCTTAATAATATTTTTTATAAGTGGAACTGTAGATTAATGGGAGTTGATACCCCTGAACTTAGAACTAGAAATGCCAAAGAAAAGGAATATGGATATTTCGTTAGAGATCGACTAAGGGAAAAAATTAGTGATAAGATCGTTATCCTTAAATGTGAAGACTTGGATAAATATGGGCGTCTTCTTGTTACGGTTATTTGTGACGAGGATTCATGTAATATTAATAAATGGTTGATTGATAGTGATTATGCATTCGCTTATGATGGGGGTACAAAGAAATCATGGGAAGAACACTTGGAAATGAAAAAAAACAATTAGATTAAAATATAATAAAAAATTGATATATTTTTTTTATTATAATTATATTTAAATTACTATGACAGACAACGATAAAGTTATCACCTCGGAAATGAAAAATACTATCGCATTCGATAGTATTTACAAAGCAGAACAATATTTTAAAAGGGAGTACGGGTGTTTTATCACCTATTTCGCTTATAACGCTTCTAATCTACAACTAATTGATTATGTTGGTTTTGTTTTTGATAACGAAGATATGGTATCATCAAAAGACAAAGAGACTATGAATTATGTTCATAATAAAAATACCATTAATATTATATTCCCTCACTATCAAATTCGTTTATCAGGAAGTAAATCATTTATGAATAAATTCCCATTTATTAAAACGTTACTTGATGGTAATTTTAATAATGATAGTTTTATTAAATACACGTACTATGATAGTATAGAAGAAATTACCGGTTCTACTACTATTATTGTTTATAATGAACTAGAATCATTGCTATTAGATAAACCGGTTACTGTTAAACAACGAAAATGGGAAAGTAAAACATATTGGATAATTGAAGATATTGTTATTAACAATATGGATGAACTTATTAGTCAATTCATTAATGAAAGCTATTATAAGGCCAAATTCGGTAATCATACTGTGGACAATTATTACGATCATCAGAACGATCATCAGAACTAAGAATTATTCTTATCTATCGTTATTTCTTTTGCGATCTTTCTTATCACTTTATCTATATTTTTTTCTTGAGAGCATCCGCTTATTTCACTTGATATTTTATGAAATTGGTCCGCCTTTGGAGTATGAGCCACTTTACATTGAGGGTTCTCATTTATCCATTGTCCAAATTGTTGGATATTATTTTTAGAAATTTTATCTATTGCCTTTTTCATTTCGTCTCTTCCCACGTCTCCTTTCTCCCATGTATCATTATTTTTTACATATAGTATTTCTCGTTTTGTATCGGTGCAATGTATCGGTCGTTTGTTTTCTTCCATCTCATCTAAGTTTTTGATAAATATGTTTGAAATCCCATCTACATATCCCATATTTCCTTGATTTTCCAGATCTGATAATTGTAATTTTATTTGATCTATAAAATCTGTTATATTCATAGCATCTTTACATTTTTCATTCAAGAATATATTTAAATTGAATTGATTGTTTGTTGTATTGTTGCTATTAGTTGTCGTATTATTTCCTAATTTCCCTTCTGTAATGGCGGTTGTTAGTGCTGATGTTAAAATACCGACCTGTTCTGTTAATTTATCTATTTTTTCATCCTTAACATCTTTTGTTATTTCTACTGGTACTGCTTGTATTGGTGGTCCATCGCATTTTTTTTTATGTCTATGTAATCCTGATCTATCCTTATAAGTTTTTCCACAATCTTCACATATGTAATTTTTTGGTTGAAATATTTTTACCCCGGTTGAAACTTTCAGATGTTTTTTTGTTTGTAAGTGATTAGTATAATGACTTAACCGTGACGTATTAAAGTCACAACATTCACATCTAAATTTCGAGGAATTTTTATGTTGATTATCGTTGATTTCTTCCATATATATAATCAACATATTTTTTTCCTAAATAGTTTTTTAATAAAATATATAAACTAATTTTGGAACTTTTGGAACTTTGGACATTTTATCGAACAAATAATACAATAATACATTTTTTTAGTTCGACCGTTCCATATTATATTATAACGTTAATCAATAACATTATAATATAATATATATATATTAATTAACATCATATTTTATATTTGGAACTAAATAAAACGTTTTTATAAAATGGACATTTTTAAAAACGGGAAATTTTTTATAGACATTTTTTGAAATGGACATTTATTTTGGACATTTTCCCATTTTTCACTTTTGGCAACAATTTTCTTCCCAAAACATGTATATATTATATTATGAATTAGCATACTGTTTTTTATTCATATTAACGAAAAATACCATATTATGGTACGGGAATTTTGTTGAAATGGTTGCGTAATTTTTCAACATTTTTTCTTCCCGAATGTTTTTTTTCCGAAAAATCAATTTTTGTCAAAATCATGAAAAATGACTTTTTCCTAGAAGATGCTCTTATTTTCAATATATTATTTATTTTTCTATGGTCTTGCAAAAATCCGTGAGAGCTTGGACTCCCGATTTTAAAAATGGACATTTATTTTTGTCCATTTCTTCAATGTTGATATACTTTCCCCACATTTTTTTTACAGTTCTAGACAAACATAAAAAAACAATAATGAAAATAAGACCAATATCTAGGAAAATCATACATTTCAAAAATCTAACATTTTGTAAATAATTGTCCATTTTTGATTTTGGACATTTTTGATTTTGGACATTTATATTTTGGACCTTTTTGATTTTGGACATTTATATTTTGGACATTTTTGATTATTAAGATTTAAACATTAACCAAATATTGTAATATGGTGGATATAGAAGAAATTCATGCTCAAATAGAAAGCATTCGTGAAATGAAATCAGGCGGTGTTGTAATGGAAACAGATACAACAGCGTTGGAAAAAATAAAAACGTTGCAAGAAACTCTACAGATATTCATACCTGAGAAATATGGTCCTCCACCATATAACATAGAAATGTGTATAGAATTTCCTGCGTCTATGAATGAAGACGGTGAGCTAGATCCATATAGTAGAATTACTTTTGAGTTGGCTCCTATAGATAAGGTTCCCTATTCTGTATTTTATTTTCTAGAGTATATGTTACCGTCTTTCACAGGAGGTAAATTTAAAAGAAATGCCCCGCATGTATTACAGGCGAAATTAGAAATGAATAAAGATATAAAACCATTAGCATTTCAAGAATATAGCAGAGATTATTCGCATAAAGAATATACAATAGGCTTTGCTGGAAGACCTAGTAGTGCCCAGCATATTTATATTTCGACCCGAGACAATACACGTAACCATGGACCGGGTTCACAGGGGTCAAAAACAGAAGCTGATGGTATTATTGGAAAGATAATAGATGATAATGATATAGAAGTTGTAAAACGAATGAGAACCCAGCCGGGTAATTCTCCCCAAAATGGTTTCGTACACGACGAACAGTATTTTATTAATATAACTTTTATGACATTATTGTAAAAAGTGAGGTATATTTATAATAATTAGAGTATTATAAATATAATTAATTATGTTCAAAACAAATTTTTGTTTATTGAAGTTGGTAAGCCATGCCCAAATAAAATCATATACATCAATATGGCAGCAGCTAGTAAGATGCTTCTATTTTCAGCAACAATTTGATTTTGGCCAAGTATAAAAATCATAAAGAGATATAACAAAGCGCCGATTATTACAGAATGCAAAATCATCGTTCGTCCTTTTTCCATTTATATATATATATATATAAAAATTGATTTATATGTATAGTATATTTAATAGTATAAATATATTATGCGAAGAATGAAAACAAGACATAAAACGTGTAGAGAAATATGCAAAGAATTATCAAAAGGTTTAAATTGGTTATTTAATTGCAATTCAAAGCCGAAAGTAATACCGGTTGATGAAGAAGAACAAGAATTATATAATTTCGATGACGAAATCAAGGACACCTCAGTTTAAATGTGTAAAAATGAATTATTTCCCCTGTTTCACTCTATTTTGAAGTTCAACATTAACAAGTTGGTCCATTAATCTATCCCGTGTACCCTTAACAGTATCATAACTATCTTTAATAGCGTCTTTTTGAAGTTTCAAAGCTGGTTTTTTTATTTTAGTGCCTTCTGCCATATTATCCTGTATTCTTTTTTTTCTAAAGCTGCAATATGCTTTCATATTATCATAAAAAGGAATAGTAGCCCCTGGTACTAAATGTAGATATACATCAATTTCATATTTATCATATTTATCCTCAATTCGAGACATTTCTAATAGTGATTTTTTTTTAATAGTCCAATTGCCGTCCCATTGAGACCCAAAAATAGTATGCTGTTGACCATTTAAATAGAAAGTAGTATTTTTAGGTAAAAACGTTCTAACAATAAATGCAATATTATTTTGAACAAGATCTTCTTGTTGAGATTTCGTAAGAGTTTCGTCAATATTTTTAGGTATATAAAAGGGTTCGACTGCATTAGTTAAATTTTCCTGTGAAGTAAGTGACATTCTTAACGAATCTAAATCATTATCCCAATTTTGGTCGTCAAAGTCGAGTTCTTTTAAAAAGAATATATTTTCATAACCTGAGTAATCTTTAATAACTTGTTTAATTTTAAATGGACCGATATTAGCATGCCCTTTAATATTTGTTCTAATAATCATAGATAATAGCACAGGATTTATTTTTTCTTGTTCTTTAATATGTCTTGGAATTTCAGCCCCCGCTCGTTGTTTACGCTTTCTAGTAATTTTACGTTTTTTTAAATTTTTTTTAGTTTTTCTTCTCATAATAAATATTAATATTATAATATTCAATTTATAATATTAAGATTTAGTTATTATCCTTCAAGTTATGAAATTTTTCATATGCATTCATATTATTCTGCTTTTGGTTCATTTTCTTAGCTTTTTCTAAAATTTTAATAGAATTATTAATTTCATCGTCGGTTAAAACGCCGTCGCCGTCGGTATCAAGTATTTTATAGAAGTCCTTAAATTTATCTGGTAAAATGCAAAACTTAGACTCTTCGTTAAGGATAAAATCTGCTAAAACAATAAATACAGCGGTAATAGTAAGTGCCATATAAATATCTCTAGTACCCATCCATGCAATAGAGAAGATTAACAATTGACGACTAAGAACAAGTTTTAAGTATGCTTCTTGTGATTTACTAAAACGCATAGTAATAAATTTGGAACCGATGTTAAGTAAAATCATAATAATACCCGCAAAAAATTTACTATCATTTAAACTTAATATTTTATCATGTACAAATTCAAAATAAGTTTTCTTCATATATACTTTAAACAAAATAATTACTTGGAAAATCTAAATTCTATTTGACCGAAACTATTAGCAAATTTGTTACCAATTTATACACTTATTAATATGAATACAAAAACCTAATAAATAAAAATACATAATATTATATAAGTATAATATTATATGGTAGATTCTTCATATTTAATGCTGCTTTATTTTACAAATAAAAATAGACAAAAATGTTCTGTAAATGGAAAGGATTCAACAACCAAAAATATAAATAAAATAACAAAATTAGATGATAATAGTAGATCCCATAATAAAAAGGTAACATTTGATACATTAAAACCACAGTGTTGTGATTCAGATGCAGAAACAGTAGACAGGGGGACTTGATAAATAAACCTAAACATCTCCAATAATTTCAAATGTTTCAATACCTGGATTAGTTGGTTCTGGTTCCAAATCATTTTTTATCGTAAACGTAGGTAATGTTTTAGATTCGGTAGGTCTCATTTGTTTAGAAAGAGAAGCTTTGTCTAGACTAGTAGGTGTGTTAGAACCAGCGACATCATAATCGACTATATTTCCAATTTTTTTATCTGTTAAGTTAGACAATTTTTCCAATATGGTATCCTCCTTAATATTTTGCATACCTTCAAATGTCAAATTATTAATATAAATTAATAAAACTGCCGCAGCACATCCAGTAACGATATTAAAATCGGTAGCAACGAGTATAAATGATACAAAGAACAGTCTTCCTAAAACAAAATTATTTAGAGAAATTAATACTTCAGGTGTTAAAAGTGCGATTGAAAATACAATAAATGCTAATATTGCCAAGAGTTTATTTTTCATCTTATATATATTTAATAAAGATTTTAACATGAATAAAGATAATTATATTAATACTTTTTCTAAAGGAAATATATTAGAATGTCTTTAGCAATGTATGCAGCTCCATTTGATAATAATGATAATAAAGAAGAAAATACAATAGAAAAAAAAAGAATTAAGCATCATAAAACACTTAAGAATAAGGATAAAAATGCGGAAACTAAGAAAAAAATTGATGAAACGATGTTATCTCAGATAGGTAAAATACATGCAAATATGGATAATTCAGAACAAACGGAATTATCCGATTTTAATCCAATTCCCGTGCCGGAGTCACAGGGTGTAAATAGGACAATTGAAAGAGATGACGATAAAGAAGCTGAAGACGATGAAGTTGAGGAGTATGAATCTTTAGACAGTTCTTACGCTCAACAATATTATTCCAAATTTTTACCTGGAACAATTGAAAGTATGGAGAGTGGTAATTTATCTGCTGCAAATATGCCATTAAATGAGAATTTAGTAGAGAAAATAAACTATATGATACATTTATTAGAAGAGGGTCAAGAACAGAAAACAGAGCATATAGTCGAAGAAATGTTGTTATATTTAGGTTTAGGTATATTTGTCATATATGTATTAGATTCATTTGTGAAAATTGGAAAATATTCTAAATAATTTAACTAACACATGTAGTGGTTATTTTTAATAATATATGAATTATTCGTATATTATTAAATAAGATAGTATATTTTTATTTTTTAGTTTTTCTAACTTTTCTAGTTTTTCTAACTTTTTTAGTTTTTCTAGCTTTTCTAGCTTTTTTCTTCCTTGTTTTTTTAGTTCTTCTTCGTTTTGTTCTTGTTCTCCCTCCTTTACCAATATCTGGAAAATCCCCAATTTTTTGAAGTGCTTCTTCTTTTGCTGCCTTTTTTTTAAGAGAGTCATTAATCATTTTAAAATGTTCCGCTCCCCTACTAAGTGGTGACAAACCTTCTAATTCCTCCTCTTGTTTATACTGGTCCAACATGTATTTATTCTGCTGCCTTTCTATAGATTCGTATTGTGCCTGTTCCCTCATAATCGGGGTTTTCATTATATCCGTTATATCATGAAACTTCTTAATATCCTCATCCGAATCAGAATCTGGTTCCAACATAGATTTAGCCCCTGGACCAAAAAAAGGTTTGTTTTTCTCTACAACGTGGTTAATTTTCGGTTTTTTTCTACTGTCGTTATTCATATATTAACTAAATATAATATTAGTATTCACAATTAATATTACAAGAATCTGTTGTTCGTAAACAGTATTCAACTTGAAAACCCAACGTATATCTTGCTACCAATACTGCTAGTTCATTTTTTTTTGTTTTTTCACCAAATACAAAATCGTCGTTTATTTTATTAATAAGTGGGTGTGTTTTATCAAATACTCCAGTAAATGCGTCTAATATTTTATCATTTTGTTCAATCTTTTCAAATTCTTTGATAATTTCTTCGGGAATTTCTTTTCTCAAGTTTTCCATATTCGTTACTAATTCTTCATAATGTGTTTCTTTGTCTAGACTGTATCCGTGAGAACATTCTTCGTAATACAAACATTCGTCTTCATATTCTTCCGCTTCTATAGCAGCCTCTATATGCTCTTCTTTGGTTTCATAGCATTGTCTACAATAATCTTCATCAACTTCTGCACAACAATTACACGCTTTCCAAGAATAATCGGTGTTTCCCTTAATAGTTACCAAATTCTCAACATCATCGCTGTCTTGAATACCAAACCAAAATTTACCTTGTATACTACCATCGTAAAATCGTCCCATTTTAATATTTATAATTAATAGTTAAAATAAAATAGTAAATCAATTTTATTATATATGCTATAATAAAAATTAATAAATAGCAAAGAAGTTGTGGGGTGGAATGGGAGAGTAAGCAAAATTGTAAAAATAAAATGCTGAAGGAGAAATAGTTACAGGTTTCCTAGTTTCAATAATTTTGTGAATAAGTAAATAGTTATGTGAAATATTTTCAATAGAAAGATATTTAAAGTTTTGAATTTTAAAAAGTTTGAAAATAGCAGAATGAAACCCGTTAACAAAAGAGGTAGTATATTTTTTTGGATTAATACATACAGAAGCGAAACACTCAAAAATATTGAATTTTTTATATTCAGTACATGAATTTCGAAAACAATAAAAGCCAATAACGGTATTATCTACTGTACAACAAAAAATGAAAATATTTTTACTTCGCAATAATTCTAAAATATTACTATACTCAGGAATAATATATATATTAAAAATGTCCTTTAAATACTTCTTGATAAGGTCATACAAAAGAGATAGATTAGATGTATTAATTTCAAAAACATTAAAACCCGTAGATACAAACTCTGGTTTTTTCCATTTTAATATATCAAATAGATAATGATAGTAAATTGTAATAGGAACGATACCGGTTAAATCCGCCTCCCGTTTAAAAAGAAACACATCAATATTTTTATTATAACGTCTAGTATTGTATACGTGTGTTTGAATTAGTTCGGGTGCAATACCTTCTTTTCGATATTCTTTATCAACACAAAGCCAGTCAACATAATTAATATTCATGTTATTACCGTCTATGAAGAGATGTAGTGGTTTGGACGATAAAAACCCAATATTTTTAGTGTCTTCTATGATATTATCCTTTTCTGTTAAGTATGTTTTTTTTTCATAAAACGAGAAGAAGACGCTATCAAAATGGCCAATATAATACGGTTTAAAATTATTAATATTAGGATAGAATTTTGATTTTTTCGTGTTAAGAAAGTGATTTTGTAAAATGGCTAGAGCGTCGGTATAATGTTTATCGTCATCACATGTAATTGTTTTAATATTAGTAAGATTAACAAATTTATTTTTTTCTGGAGGATGATGTTCTATAATACCAGGTGGAAATAACCAATAATATAAGTTATATACATGAAACACAGGTTGATATGCCCAAAATTTAAAAGTTACTTTAATATATGCATATGTGATGAGATAAACAAAAATAATAAAAAATAATGAAAGTATAAGGTATGTCATTATTTTTACAAGAGATCATTTTTTCTGTAAAACAACTAAATATTGGTATTCATATCCGCAACCAACCATGTTAACTTTATTAACATAAGAGAAACCGATGTCTTTAGCTGTACTAAGTATTTCCTGTTGTGGTGTCATATATAATTTATGCCGATTTTTCCTAATATTCCCATCCTTATATTTAAATACTTCTTCAAAATATGCGTTTTCAGTATTATCTTCTAATTTGAATTGAGATTTATAGTCAAAATTATTAAATTTAATAAAAGACTGTGTGATACGTTCGGGTGCATATTTTTGTGGACTAATTAATCTCAAAGGATTTGCTGGTGGAACAATAGGATCAAATTTATTTTTATTAACAACATGTATAAGTAGATAGCCTTTTGGTTTTAACCAATTATAGCAGTTATTTAAAAATCCCCTTTTATCTTGCATATAGTAGATGGTAAAATAGTAACATGTGATATGTGTGAATGTGTGATTATCAAAAATAACACCGTTGTTAGCATCAGCAACAAAGTATTTACAATGTGGATATTGTTTTTGAGCATAAGCAACCATTGCGGGTGATTTATCGATTCCGACGGCCTTAACGTCATTATCTCTAAATGCTTCAACATGATATCCAGTTCCTGAGCCGACATCTAAAACATATGATTTTTTGGTAGGATTAGTTGTAAGAAATGTAGTTTCAAGTTCAAATTCTGCTTTTGTACTAGATGATAGGATTTCATCGTATATATCTGCGTAAAAGAAGTCAAATATTTCATTAATTTTTTCATAAATAACAAATTTTTTATCTTGTGAGAACCCCTCTATAGTTTCATTAGTTAGATTTTGATATATTTTTAAGATAATAATAGTTGATATAATTAATATAAGTATTCTCAATAATAACGATAATTTATTAAAATTTGAATATAAGGTCATTGTCTTATATGTATTATTGGGATTTTTTTTATATAAATTAAGTTTAATGTTGGAATTCGAAATAAATGATGTTAGAACTGAGAAAGAATTCAAATCAATAAGCTTTTCTGGATTTAAAAAGAGTGATGTCACAAAAGAATTGCTAAATAGTTTGATGAATAATAAAGTAGAGTCTGCCTGTTATTGGAGTGCCGAATTAGTATGTGCTGGGCATTATATCGACCTTTGGAATGTATTAATAAATTTTCTAGGTAAATATATTCATTTAGCAAATCCCAAACTAGCAATATATTTAGATAAGAGAATACAAGATTTCAAAAGTATAATGGCTGGTGGTTATTCTGGACAAGAGTTACGTTTAAGAAATATGGAGGCTATGCGTGAGTTATTTTCTGAAGTAACAGCGATATTATGTTTATCCAATCGAAAACCTGCTCTTGAAAAAATACCTAAATTAAAGAATGAAGAATTTGAAATAATTAAAATGACAGAACGATTTAGAGCTCCCGATGCAACATATGCTGAACATATATTTAGACGTGAAGATCCCCGAGAATTATTTCCTGCAATAAATGAATTATCATATAATATTCATAGCAAGGATATAATGAGATGTTATTACTGGATAGAATGGATATTAGAATATGAGAAACTATGTAAATCAAAGAAAACAAAGTGTAAAGTAGATAGACGTGAACATATACCCGTAACTGAAAAAGATCAAATGGATGTAGTTTGGTTAATATGGGATTTAATATTACATTATGTGAAAAATAATAATCAAATTTATAAATCGTTAATAGATAGTTTGTTAAATATATTTTGTTTAAGATACACAAATGGAATTGTGTCAAAAAGAAAGTTTGTAATATTTTATGCTATAAGTGTATTAACTGAGATAATAAATTTCAAAATTCAAGTATTAACTGATAAGAAGGTGGTAACTCAAGTAAAAGCAAAAATTAATTTGATATATAAAGAAATCAAAAAGAATGAAGTATCTCCTGCTACTGATTATTTATTTAATAACAACGTATCTTCGAGTAATATAGATAAGACGATAGCAAAACTTGATATAATGAAAAACTTTTAACATGTTTTTTGTGTTAAAAATAAAAATTAGGAATAAAATAATAAAAATATTATTATGTATATAGTATAATATGAATAGCTTACCGGCAGAATTATCAACATCAAGCTCTATGAGCGGGTTATCATCTCCGACAGAAGGTTTCTTTGAAACAAATACAACATGGAAAATAGTAGGAGTTGTTGTTTTAATAGCTTTATTGGGATTTAATATACTATTATATTTAGGAAATGCCGTAGAAGAAGTAGGTGGTGTAGTAAAACCTTTATTACAAAGAATCGTCAGTATATTCGGTTTTACAATAACAGAAACATCAAAACAAGTAGTCGATGTTTCTGCAGAAGGAACAAAAGCAGGTATCGATATTGCAGCCGGAACACTAAAAAGTGCAATAGATGTAGTAGAAGATATAGGCGAGGGAACAGGTGTAGATTTTGATGGTGATGATGTACCTCCCATCCAACAAAAAAAGAATGGTTCATCAAATGTAAAGGCATCATCAAGTGTTCAGGGTGTATCCATGAATAAACCAAAAACGAATAAAGCCCAAAACTTTTGTTATGTCGGTAGTGATAGAGGAAATAGAACATGTATTCCAGCATCAAATGTAAATGAATGTGAATCAGGTGATATATTCCCATCTCATGATGTTTGTGTAAATCCCAATTTGAGACATCATACAGGAACATCGGAAGGCAGAGCACCAGAGGTATATCCTGCACCTCCTAGTTTTCCATAACTGTTGAAATAAGATCTCCCTTTGTTT
>Ga0209632_10002076_pt1 | contig 19525 bp, 20 predicted proteins | sample COG_10_FD_184754 | JGI IMG/M metagenome (GOLD analysis project Ga0209632, IMG submission 184754) | Pelagic Microbial community sample from North Sea - COGITO 998_met_10 (SPAdes) (version 2) | ecosystem: Environmental > Aquatic > Marine > Neritic zone/Coastal water | place: Helgoland, sampling... | reverse complement strand
CACCACCAGCATCTTTATCATCTGGCTTATCAGCAATCATGGCTTCAGTAGTTACAAGTAATCCAGCAATTGAAGCTGCATCTTGTAAAGCTGTTCTTACAACTTTAACAGGATCGATGATACCTTTTGCAAACATATCAACGTACTCTTCATTCTGAGCATCGTAACCTTGGTTCTTTTTATTTTGTTCTAGTAATTTTCCAACTACAACTGAACCATCAACTCCAGCATTTAAAGTTATTTGTCTAATAGGAGCTTGTAAAGCTTTAGCTACTAATGCAACACCAGCTTTTTGATCATCTCCTTTAACTTTAAGTGCAGTTAGACTTTGTGAAGCGTATAAAAGTGCACAACCACCACCAACTACTATTCCTTCTTCAGCAGCAGCCCTAGTTGCGTTAAGAGCATCTTCAACTCTATCTTTTCTTTCTTTAACTTCTACCTCAGTTGCACCACCAACCTTGATTACAGCAACTCCACCAGCAAGTTTTGCTAATCTTTCTTGAAGTTTTTCCCTGTCATAATCAGAAGTTGTTTCACCAGCTTGTTGTTTGATTTGGGCACATCTAGCTTCAATCTCAGATTTTTTTCCATTGCCGCTAATAATAGTACTGTTATCTTTGTCAACTTTTACCCTCTTACAAGACCCAAGATCTGTAAGTTTAACATTTTCAAGCTTAACACCTATGTCTTCAGAAATAACCTGACCTCCAGTTAAGATTGCAATATCATCAAGCATTGCTTTTCTTCTATCACCAAAACCAGGAGCTTTAACGGCAACAACTTTTAAACCACCTCTAAGTTTATTTACAACAAGAGTTGCAAGAGCTTCACCTTCAACATCTTCAGAAATAATCATTAGTGGTCTACCAGCCTGCACAACAGCTTCTAAAAGTGGAACCATTGGTTGTAAGTTAGTTAACTTCTTTTCATGTAATAAAATGAAAGGGTTTTCTAACTCAGTTGTCATTTTATCAGCGTTAGTAATAAAGTATGGTGATAAATATCCTCTATCAAACTGCATACCTTCAACAACGTCTAATTCAGTTTCTACACCTTTCGCTTCTTCAACAGTAATAACACCTTCATTGCCAACTTTTTGCATTGCTTTTGCAATCATATTACCAATTTCTTTATCACCATTAGCTGAAATAGTTCCCACTTGAGAAATTTCATCAGTGTCTTTTACTTTTTTTGCTGAAGCAATTAAATTAGTTTTAACATGATCTACCGCTGCATCTATCCCTCTTTTAACATCCATAGGGTTCATACCGGCTGTAACATATTTTACACCTTCTTTAACAATAGCTTGAGCTAAAATTGTTGCAGTAGTAGTTCCGTCACCAGCTTCTTCATTTGTTTTGCTAGCAACTTCTTTAACCATTTGAGCACCCATGTTTTCAAATTTATCTTCTAAATCAATTTCTTTAGCAACCGAAACACCATCTTTTGTAATTCTTGGTGCGCCATAAGATTTGTCTATAACAACATTTCGTCCTTTTGGTCCAAGAGTAACTTTTACTGTGTTTGCAAGAATATCAACACCTCTTATCATTGCTGCTCTTGCTTCAGAATCGAACTTTACAATTTTTGACATTTTATTTTCTCCTTTAAATTAATTATTTTCCCGAAATACCCATAATGTCAGACTCTTTCATTATGCTGTATTCTTTGCCATCGATTTTGATTTCAGTTCCTGACCATTTGCCAAAAAGAACCTTATCTCCAATTTTCACATCCATTGGAATTAATTTTCCATCTTCAGTTTTTGCCCCACCACCAACAGCAATAACTTTGCCTTCTTGAGGTTTTTCTTGTGCTGTATCAGGAATAATTATTCCTCCTGCAGTCTTTTCACTACTGTCCAAAACTTGTATTAAAACTCTATCGTGTAACGGTTTAAATTTCATAAATTCTCCTTTTTATATGCGACTCATATAGCTATTAGCCCTACTATTTCAAGGTTAAGTAAAAAAAATATGTAGGGCAAAAAACCAGAGAAATTGTATTTTTTATAAGTTATACCTCCCATAATGACTGAAAATTTAGATAATAAGGGATTAAGATCTATTGCAGAAAATTATGATATTTTTTATATCGATTTATGGGGAGTTATACATAATGGAATTAACCTTCATAAAAATGCAATTAAGGCCCTAGAAGAAATTACAAAAGCAAAAAAACAATATGTTCTTTTAACCAATGCACCAAGACCCAATAAAACTGTAAAGTCATTTTTAGAAGTAATGGGCATGAGTAAAGAAATAAGAAATAATGTATATTCATCTGGAGAAGCTGCACTAAGTTATTTAAAAAAAAACCTTTTAGATGAAAAATTTTTTCATTTAGGACCACCTAGAGATTTTGACTTATTTTTAGATTTTAAAAAAAACAAGATAGCAGATATTAAAAAAAGCTCTTACTTATTGTGCACAGGCTTATTTGAAGATCATAGTAATGACCTAGAATATTATAACGAATTATTTAAAGAACATCTTAATAAAAAAATGATATGTACCAATCCAGATTTAATTGTGGATAGAGGTAACAAAAGAGAATTATGTGCAGGATCTATAGCATTAGTTTTTGAAAAAATGGGAGGAGAGGTTATATATTTTGGAAAACCATTCCCCGCAGTTTATAATCAGTCAATTAATAATAAAGGAAAAAAAGTTTTATCAATTGGTGATAATTTAAACACAGATATAAAAGGAGCAAACTTGTTAAATTATGACTCATTAATTGTATCAAATGGTATTCATAAAGAAGAAATTAAAAAAGAGGGAATAGACATGGTTTCAAAAAAGTATGAAGCTATTGTAAATTTTATTCAAACAGAATTTAAGTGGTAAAAAAATGAAACTTTATAATAATTTTAATATTTCTAAAAATCATAAAAAGTCAATTATTCTAATTGGAAATTTTGATGGTATTCATATAGGTCATCAAAAATTATTTAAATTAGCAAATAGTTATAAGAAAAAATTTAAATTGAATATTGGTGTTTTAACATTTGAACCGATGCCAAAAATGTTTTTTAATAAAAATTTTAAAAATTTTAGAATTTCAAACTTCAATCAAAAAAATATAATCCTAAAAAGTCTGGGAGTTGATTTTATAGTTACCAAAAATTTTGATAAAAAATTTTCTAAGGTTAAATCTGATTTTTTTATTAAAGAAATCTTGTCTAAAAAATTAGAGGCAAAATATATATTTGTTAGTGATAACTTTAAATTTGGAAATAAAAGAGAGGGAAATGTTAATCAATTAATTAAAAATGAAAAAATCTATGGTTATAAAATAGTAAAACCCCAACCATTAACATCAGGCCAAAAAGTTATTTCATCTACTTACATCAGATCTCTTTTAGAGGAAGGTAATTTAAACAAAACTAATAAATTATTGGGAAGAAAATGGTCAATTGAAGGAATAGTTCAAAAGGGTAGACAGGAAGGAAAAAAAATTGGTTTTCCAACCTGCAATATAGACATCAAAGATTATGTGATTGCAACTCCGGGAGTGTATGCCGTTAAAGTAAAACGTAGAAACTCTAATAAATCTTTGAAAGGGATTGCAAACCTTGGATATAGGCCAACATTTAATCAAAAAAAAATCTTATTAGAGGTGCATATTTTTAATTTTTCTGGAAATCTTTATAATAAGTATTTATCAATTGAATTCACAAAATTTATTAGAAAAGAAAAAAAATTTAAAAACGTTAATCAATTAAGAAAACAAATTCAAAATGATTTAAAAGTAGCTAAAAGAAGTTAAAATGAGCAAAGAAAATATAAATTTACCCAAAACAGCTTTCTCCATGAAAGCAAATTTGCAGAACAAAGAACCTGAAATTTTAGACTATTGGAAAACAATTGATCTTTATAAGGAGTTAAGAAAATCTAATAAAGGCAAAGAAAAATTTATACTTCACGACGGCCCCCCATATGCAAATGGAAATATTCATATGGGTACAGCGCTAAATAAAATTTTAAAAGATATAATTGTTAAGTTTCACCAAATGAATGGTAAAGATTCAGTGTATGTTCCAGGATGGGATTGTCATGGATTACCTATTGAATGGAAAATTGAAGAACAATATAAAAAAAATAAAAAAAATAAAAATGAAGTTCCAATTACAGAATTTAGAAAAGAGTGTAGAGATTTTGCGCAAAAATGGATTGAAGTTCATAAAACACAATTTAAAAGATTGGGTGTTGTAGGAGATTGGGACAATCATTACGCTACTATGGGTTTTGATGCGGAAGCACAAATCGTAAGAGAGTTAGGTAAATTCTTAAAAGAAGGAAGTTTATATAGAGGATTTAAACCTGTTCTTTGGTCTACAGTTGAAAAAACTGCGTTGGCAGATGCTGAAGTAGAATACCAAGATCATAAGTCTGATACGATTTATGTTTCTTTTTCAGTTAAAAAAACAAATTTAAAAGAATTGGAAGGTACAGATATTGTTATATGGACAACTACTCCTTGGACAATACCGGCAAACAAAGCTTTAGCATACAATGAAGCTTTAGATTATTTGATAGTTCAATTAAATGGTGACGGAGATTTTAAAAATAAAAAAATAGTTATTGCAGAAGCATTACTAGACTCTGTTCTTAAAGACTGTGATATAAAAAGTTATAAAGAAATTAAAAAATTTAAAGGAAAAGATTTTAAAGATACAATTTGTAGTCACCCATTTTTAGATCTTGGCTACGATTATGAGATTCCAATGCTTGAAGCAAGGTTTGTTACAACTGAACAAGGAACGGGTATTGTTCACTGTGCCCCTAGTCATGGTCCTGATGATTTTAACCTTTGTTTAAAACATGGTATTAAAGCAATAGAGACAGTAGATGGAGATGGAAAATATACTAAAAACCTTCCTTTATTTGAAGGAATGCATATTTTTAAAGCAAACCCAATTGTTATCGAAAAATTAAAAACACAAAAAAAACTGTTATCTAATGGAGAGCTAGTTCACTCATACCCACATTCTTGGAGATCAAAAGCTCCACTTGTTCATAGAGCAACTCCACAATGGTTTATTTCTATGGAAAGTCACGGTCTAAGAAAAAAGGCACTAAAGGCATTAGATGAAACTACATTCTACCCAGATAAAGGTAGAGAAAGAATAAAGGCAATGATTGAAACGAGACCTGATTGGTGCGTTTCAAGGCAAAGAGTTTGGGGCGTTCCGCTACCAATATTTGTTCATAAGACTACTAAAGAGATTTTAGTTGATGACGAGGTAAATGAAAATATTGCAAGTATTTATGAAAAAGAGGGTTCTGATTGTTGGTTTTCTGATGATCCACAAAGGTTTCTAGGAAAAAATTATAAAGCAGAAGATTATGATAAAATAAGTGACATCGTTGAAGTTTGGTTTGATAGTGGTTGTACACATGCATTTGTTTTAGAAAAAAGAGAAGATCTTCAATGGCCTGCTTCGATGTATCTAGAAGGATCTGATCAACATAGAGGCTGGTTTCACTCATCATTGTTAGAGTCATGTGGAACTAGAGGTAGAGCCCCATATGAGTCAATTTTATCTCATGGGTTTGTAGTTGATGGTAAGGGTCTTAAAATGTCCAAGTCTCTTGGAAACGTAATGGCGCCAGAAGATATTTTAAAAAAATATGGTGCTGATATTTTAAGAATATGGGTTGCTTCATCAAATTATGCTGAAGACCTAAGAATTGATTATTCAATTTTAGAGCAACATGCAGACTCTTACAGAAAAATTAGAAATACATTTAGATATTTGTTAGGCAATCTAAATGATGATTTTCAGAAAGTAGATATTAAAAAGTTAGACTTAAATCAATTACCTGAATTAGAACAATATATGCTTCATAGAGTTTATGACTTAAATGAAAATTTCAAAAATTATTTTAAATCATATGATTTTCATAATCTTTACAAAGAACTTTTAAATTTTTGTACTGTAGATTTATCTGCTTTTTATTTTGATATTAGAAAAGATGCTTTGTACTGTGATGCAAAAGACTCGGAAAGAAGAGAAAGTTGTATTCTTGTTTTAAATATAATTTTAGAATCTTTAATAAAATGGTTTGCACCCATACTATCATTTACCACAGAAGAAATTTTTAAACTAATAGAGAAAGATAAAAAAAGTATACATTTAGAAAAATTTTTGGAATTCCCAAAATTATTTGAAAATCAAAATTTGAATAAAAAATGGATTGAGTTAAAAAAAATTAGAGATATTTGTAACATTAGTATTGAAGAAAAAAGAGCTAGCAAGGAAATCGGATCAAGTTTAGAAGCAAACCTAACAATAAGTATAAATAAAAAAAATTTTGACATAGCTACAAGTGTAGATTTTGCAGAATTATGTATTACTTCTAATGCAAAGATTAAAAAAACAGAATTAGATGAGGTTCATGTAATTACAAATAAAGCAAAAGGTGAAAAATGTCCAGTATGTTGGAAAATTAGTGAGAAACCTTGTGATAGACATTTTAAAATTAATTAATTAAATAAAAAAATAGTGAATTTAAAAAAAATTATATTATATTTCATATTGATAAGTGTTGTCTTCTCTCTAGATAGAGCAAGTAAAATTTATATCATAAATTTAGCAGAAATAGAAAGCAATGTAGATGTGTATATTAATGAATATTTAAATTTATATCTAATTTGGAACAAAGGAATAGCTTTCGGATTTTTTTCATCAGAGAAAAATTTATTCTATAATTTAATTACACTTTTGATATTTTTTATTATGGTAGGTATTTTAATATGGATGATGAGAGTCAGTAGTTACAGTCGCATTTACTTGGGATTAATTTTAGGAGGCTCATTGTCTAATTTTTTTGACAGAATATATTATGGTGCAGTACCTGATTTTATAGATTTTCATATAAAAAGTTTTCACTGGTTTGTATTCAATGTTGCAGATATATTCATTACAACAGGTGTTTTTTGCCTTATATTGGTTGAATTAATATCAGAAAATAAAATAAAAAATGAAACTACCTAAAAATATATTTAAGTTTTTTTTAGTCATTTTACTTATGACAAGCTGCTCAAGTGTAAGAGAGGGACTTGAGGGTAAAAAAATAAGAGAAGGAGAAGAATTTTTAATTCAAAAAAAAAATCCTCTAGTGCTACCACCTGATTTTGATAAGTTACCATTGCCTAAAAATGTTAACAATGATGAGAATAATAATATAGAGATTGAAGAAGATATTGAAAAACTCCTTCAGGTAAATTCTGAAAAAAAAAAAACCAGTACTGAGGAAAATAATTCTACTTCTTTAGAAGAATCTATTATAGAAAAAATTAAATAGGATCAATGCTAGCAAAAAATATTTTTTTTAAAAATTTTGCAAATAAAAAAAAATATAATGCTTTAGCTAAGGATTTAAAATTATTTATAGCTAAAAATAATGACGTATTAAAATCTTTGGGTCCTAATTACAAATATAGTTATACAAAAAAACTTATATTAAAATACATAAAACTACCAATAATAAGAGTTATAGGTATGGGTGGTTCAATTTTAGGTACAGAAGCTATTTATGATTTTTTATCTCATAAAATCGTAAAAAAAATTTATTTTACAAATAACCTAAAGAAAGATTTAAAGCCTACTATAAATAAAAATGGATTATTAAATCTTGTTGTATCAAAATCAGGTACCACACTTGAAACAATTACTAACGTAAATTTATTAATTAAAAAAAACCATAAGAATATTTTTATAACAGAAAATTCTGATAGCTATTTAAGAAAACTAGCAAAAAACTTAAAAGCAGAAATTATTGATCATAATAATTATATTGGTGGAAGATATTCTGTTTTATCAGAAGTTGGGATGTTACCAGCAGAGTTAATGGGTTTGGATAAAAAAAAATTTAAACAATTTAATAATTTAATTAAAGATAAAAATTTTGTTAATCAATTAATTCAAAACGTAGGAAGTATTATTGACCTAAAAAAAAGAGGAAAATCAAATTCAGTTATTCTTAACTATGATGAAAGTTCTAATAATTTATTTAAATGGTATCAACAATTAGTTGCAGAAAGTTTGGGAAAAAAATCAAAAGGTATTCTACCTATTATAGCAACAATGCCAAAAGACAATCATAGCACTATGCAACTTTATCTCGATGGTCCAAAAAATTTTTTTTATACATTTTTCTTTGTGATGGATAAAAATACTCCAAAAATAGATAAAAATGAAATTTTTCAAAGTCATAATTATTTAAAAAATAAAAATATTAATCAAATTATGTATGCACAAAAATTAGCAACTGAAAAAGTTTTCTATAAAAAAAAAATACCCTTTAGGAGCTTTGAAGTATTAAATAGAAGTGAAGAAACACTGGGTAAACTTTTTTGTTTTTTTATTTTAGAAACTATATTACTTGGAAGAGCGATGAATATTAACCCCTTTGATCAACCATCTGTTGAGTTAATAAAGATAGAAACTAAAAAGTTTTTATTTAAAAATTAATTTGCAAAAAAAATTTTAGAATTTCCATAGTATTTTGTTTGTAGAATATTCAGATCTTTTGGAAATTCTTCTGCCTCTTTTTTGTGTCTATGAATAATAATTATCCCATTTTTTTCTAACAAATCTGATTTTTGTATAAGTTCTAAAAGTGCCATAATTTTTTTTTGAAATGGTGGATCAATGAAAATTATTTCAAATTTTTTATTTATAGAGCTCAACATATTATTGAAAAATATATCTTTTTTTATAACAGATGTTTTTTCCACATATTTAAAATTTTTTATATTTTTTTCTAGAACATCTATGACACTAGGGTAATTTTCATAGAAATCCACAGAAGCAGCACCCCTAGATAGGCATTCAAGGCCAAATGAACCAACACCAGAGAATAAGTCCAATACTGAAGAATTTTTAATATTTACATCAAATAGGTTTGAATGTTCAATGATATTAAAAATAGATTCTTTTACTAAGTCTTTTAATGGTCTTGTTAATTTATCTTTAGGTTCTAGTATTTTTTTACCTTTTATTTCTCCAGAAATAACCCTCATTAATCAATCACTTTGTATCCAATGTCTTTTCTATAAAACCCATTTGGCCAGTTAATAGATTTAATTAGATTTGTAATTTTGTCTCTACTAGTTTTAAATTCAGATGACAAACAAACGAAGTTAAGAACTCTACCTCCGTTAGAATATATCTTATTATTTAATAATTTTGTACCAGCATGAAAAACAAATTCATTTTCTAATAACTTGATTTTATTAATATTTTCTATGAAAATATTATTATCATATTTGTCTGGATACCCTTTAGAGCAAAGAACAACGCAGAGACTTTTTTTGTTGTGCCATTCAATATTTGAATTTTTAAGATTGTTTGTACAACAATCATTAATTAAACCTAAAAAATCTGTTTTTAATCTGGGAAGAATAGTTTGGCATTCTGGATCACCCATTCTAACATTATATTCTATTAAATATGGTTCATTATTGACTATCATCAGTCCAGCATATAAAAAACCTTTATAACTTGTTCCAATATCTTTTAAGCCATTCATAGTTGGATAAATTATTTTTTCTAAGATTTTATTATCTAGAGCTTCATCGTTTAATCTTGAAGGAGAGTATGCACCCATACCACCAGTATTTTTACCCAAGTCACCCTCTAAAACTCTTTTATGATCTTGTGCTGTTTGAAATTTTTTAATATTTGTTCCATCACTTATAATAAAATAGCTCATTTCTTCACCCTTTAAAAATTCTTCCAACAATACATTTTTTGCTTTACCAAACTTTCCATCAAAAATTTCAGCTACAGCATTTTGAGCTTCTTTCCTATCTTCACATATATAAACACCTTTACCAGCAGCTAAGCCATCTGCTTTTACCACTATTGGAAATTTATTTTTTTCGATGAATTTATTTGCGTCAATAGTATTTTCATAAATACCAAATGCAGCTGTAGGAATTTTGTATTTTTCACATAATTTCTTAGTAAATATTTTGGATCCTTCTAATTGAGATGCAATTTTATTAGGGCCAAAAATTTTTATATTATTCTTTTCGAAAAAATCGACTATTCCTTCAACTAAAGGTTTTTCTGGTCCTACAATAATTAATTCAATTTTATTAGCTAAAATAAACTTTTTTAATTCTTCAAAATCATTTATGTTAATATCAATATTTTCAGATAATTTTGCTGTTCCAGCATTACCTGGAAAACAAAAAATTTTATCTACATCTTTTGATTTATTTAAAGCTTCACATATTGAATGCTCTCTTCCACCACTTCCAATTACACCAACAATCATGTAATAATATATAGACTAAAAATGAATAAAAAATTAGCTAAAATAAAATATTTACCTAATAACTTTGAAGTTATTGAAGATGGAGATCACGTAATTTGTGCCGTTTCAGGAAAAATTATTAGTTTGAATGAATTAAATTATTGGAATGTTGACTTACAAGAACCTTATTACTCCTACAAGGAAGCATTTATTAAAAATGAAAAATTAATAAAAGAAGTTTAATTTATTTCCACCTATTGTGTGACCAAATCCACTGTTCAGGGTTTTTTAATATCATTTTTTCAAGTATAATGTTTAGTTTGTCAGTAATTGATTGAATAGTCTCAGTTTTTTCAAAATTGATTGGATTATTGACTGTTAATTTATAATTAAATTGATCAACACTTTGAATGTAAATTGGTACTATTTTACAATCAAATTTTTTTACTAATTGTGCAGGTATTGTCGTTGTGAATGCCTCTTTATTAAAAAAGGTTGATTTGATACCTTCACTAACTCTTTGGTCAATCATTAACGCTATTGAATAATCTTTTTTAAATAGTTTTAGTACTTGCCTTATACCAGTAAGACCTTTTTTGATTTGATTTTTGCAGATATATTTTTTTCTTATAAACTCCATAATATAATTAATAAATATATTATTTAGAGGCCTATATATTGCAGCTAATTTTATTCCTGATTTTTCAATTTCCATAGCCATAAGTTCAAAATTAATAAAATGACCAGATATAAAAATTACAGGAGACCCATCTTTTTTAATATTTTCTAAAATTTCTTTTCCTTCAATTTTTAAATTATTGTTTAGTGTGTTTTTTCTAAAATTTTTCATAAAAACATAGTCAGATAAGATTCTTCCATAGTTAGACCACATTTTATTTTGAATCATTAATATTTCATCAGAATTTTTAAATGGTAGTGCTCTGCTAATATTACTAATGACTAATTTTTTTGACCTGAAAAAAGGACCAAAAAATGAAACAATAAATCCACTAAATGTTGATGCTTTCTTATATCCAATTAGTTTAAAAATTAAAAAAAAAATTATAATAACCAAGAATTGAAAAAAATATTTAATTAATTTCATATTTTTGATTTTAAAAAATTAACAAATTTTTTTTCATTTTTAATTTGTAATTCAATTTTTAAAAATTGAATATTCTTAGAATTATTTTTACTGAGTCTCATATAATCTTTTTCAGTTGTAAGAATATTTGCATTAATTTTTTTTGCTAATTTTTTAATTTTATTAATATCTTGATTATTATAATTATAATGATCAGGATATTCCAAACATTTTAAAACATTTATCTTATTATTTTGTAAGGTATTTTTAAAACTTTTAGGATTACCAATACCTGAAAAAATTAAATATTTTTTGTGTATGTTAATTTTATTAAGATTTATAGGCATATATATTGCTTCAAACACTCTAATATTGGGAAATTTTTTTTTTATTAAAGATTTTATATGTGAATTATTGCTTTTATTTCCGTTGAGGAACACTGCATCATATTTTTTTAAGCTATTAATTTTTTCTCTTAATGGGCCAGAGGGGATTAGTTGACCATTTCCTATCCAATTTTTTGAATTAAAACAAACAATAGTGATATCATAATTTATATTTTTATCTTGGAGACCATCGTCAAAAATTGCATAATTAATTTTTTTTGCTATTGCTTTATTAAGAGACTCTAATCTTGTATTTTTATTAAATAATAATCCATTTTTTTTTAATAAGATTTGTTCATCTTTTTGGTTAGGGTAGTTTTTTTTTATGAATGCAACTTTGTAACTGAGTTTTTTTAGTATCTTGTGAATTTTAATTGAAATTGGTGTTTTTCCAGTTCCACCCAAATATATATTTCCTACACATATTGTTTTAATATTTTTTTTATAAAAATTTTTTTTAGGTAATAGGTTATTTATTATTACAGGAATTGTAAATGGTAGAAGTATTTTTGCTAAAAAATTTGGTTTATTAAAATCCCAAAAATTTGGTTTATTAAATTTCATTTTTATTTATAAAATAATTTAATTCTTTCTCAGTTTTATTAAGAACATCGTTACCTAATTTTTTAATTTTATCTATTATTAATTTAGAATTTTTTTTGTGCTTAAATAGTTGATTAATAACATTTGTCATTTGATTAATTGATAAAATTTTATAGGACATTTTTTTACTATTTAGTAAGTGATAAATTTCTTTAAAATTATTAATGTGTGGACCGTGAATTATGTTGCATCCTAATCTAGCAGGCTCCAATGGATTCTGCCCGCCATGTTTTACAAGAGAACCGCCTAAGAAAACTGTTTCACTAATATTAAAAAAGAGCTTTGTTTCACCATAAGTATCAACTACATAAACCTCAGTATCCTCAGTAATATTTTCTTTGTCACTATGACAACGCACTCGCAAATCTAAATCTTTTATGGATTTGACCAATGTTTTTGTTCTATGAACATGTCTAGGAATAATTATTGTAACTAAATTCTTATATTTTTTTTTTAGTTTTGTATGAACATTTGCGCATAATATTTCTTCACCATCATGAGTACTTGAGGCACACCATATTTTTTTATTCTTAAAAAAATTTATTATATTTTTATTTAATTGGTTTTTTTTTGGAATTTCAGTCTCTGAAAATTTTAAATTTCCTATTTTTTTAATTTTTGTAGCACCTAATTTTTTCAAAAAATTAGATGTTTCAATATTTTGAGGGTAGGTAGCTGAAAACCCCTTAAAGATAGCTTGAGAAAATTTACTTAAATATCTCCATCTCTTAAAGGTTTTTTTTGTAATTCTTGCATTTAATAGAATATGAGAAATATTTCTTTTTCTTAAGTTTGCTAGCATGTTAGGCCAAATTTCAGATTCTACAAATATTGCCAAAGATGGTTTCCAATAAGATAAAAACCTTTTTGTTAATAAGTCAGAGTCTATAGGAAAAAATTGATGTACAGTTTTTTTAAATTTATATTGGTTAAAAATTCTTGAAGAACTTACAGTTGTTGAAGTTACTAAAATTGAATCTACGTTTTTTTTTCTTTCTAATCTTTCAATTAAAGGAATAATACTTAATAGCTCTCCCACACTAGCTACATGAATCCATATTAATTTTCCTTTTCTTCTTTTTTTTGAAAAAAAACAAAATTTTTCTTTAAATCTTATTTTATCTTCTTTTTTTTTTATAATTCTAAATAGTAATATTAAAGGAGATAAGACTATTATTAAATTAATAAACAGCCTGTAAGATAAAGTCATTATCCCTTATTGACCTGTTTGTCGTAAAAATTTTTATAAGTTGGTGAATTGACTACTAACTCTTTATGGATCCCTTCATCAATAACTTTACCAGAATCTATAACATAAATTTTATCACAGTTAAGAATGGTTGATAGGCGATGTGCAATAACAATTGTTGTTCTATTTTTTGTAAGTAGATTAATAGCTTTTTGAATTTTATCTTCAGTTTCAGCATCAAGTGAAGAAGTGGCTTCATCTAGCAATATAATTGAGCTTTTCTTTAACATAGCTCTTGCTATTGAAAGTCTTTGCTTTTCCCCTCCAGAGAGTCGAGTGCCATTTTCTCCTATTTTAGTATCAAATCCATCTGGCAGTTTATTGATAAATTCAATAGCAAATGAATTTTTTGCAGCTTCCATTACTTCATCCATGGTAGCATTTAAATTGGCATAGCTAATGTTGTTTTTAATAGTGTCATCAAATAAAGTTGTATCCTGACTAACTAATGATATTTGCTTTCTTAAAGAATTTATTTTTAAATCATATACTGATTGATCATCAATTTTAATATCTCCACTATTACAATTATAAAATCGTGGTATTAAGTTTAATATTGTAGATTTTCCAGCACCACTAAGACCAACTAAAGCAGTCATTTTTCCACCTAATATTTCTAGATTAACATTCTTTAAAATATTTTTTTCTTTATCTTCTTCTGTATATTTAAATGAAACATTTTCAAATTTTATATGACTATTCTTAATTTCTAAATTTTTTGAATTAACTTTGTCAAAAATTTTATTTTTTTGATCTATGACTGGTAAAACTCTTCTTGCTGCACTTAAGCCAGTTTGAATACCCATATTCAAAGTTGCAAGGGATCTAACAGGCTGATATGCAAGCATCATTGCAGCTAAAAAAGAAAAGAAACTGTTTATATCTAACTCATTTTTTATTATTAATTTTCCAGAATAAAAAATTAAAATAGCAATCATTGATCCTGTTAATGTTTCCATTATAGGTGATACTCTAACAAAAATTATTGCAGTTTTTTTCGATTTTTCTTTTAAGTGTTCAAGATTCTTATCTACTCTCATATTTTCATAATCTTCTTTTTGAAAAATTTTAATTAGTTTATGATTTCTAAAAATTTCCATAAGATGAGTATTTAATGTTGCAGCACTTTCCATTCCTTGAGTGGCAACCTTACCGATTCTTTTTCCAAGGCTTCGTGCAGCAGTACTTGCCAAAGGTATCATGATTATTGCAATTAAAGAAAGTTTCCAGTTTTGATAAAACATGACTGTAAGCAAACCAATTAAGGTAATAGAGTCTTTGAATAGATTTAATAAAACAACACTAACTAAGTTTACCATCACGCCAACATCATTGGTGAGATTGGTTATAATTTGTGCTGTATGTTTACCATCAATTACCTGAGTATCAGAAGATATTAAATTTTTTATCATATCTGACTGAATGTCTTTTTTTGCACTCTCAGCAACATTAATCATTGTTGACCGTGCAATATAAAGAGCAACTCCTTTGGCAGTAAAAGCAAATATTATTGAAACTGGAATTAAATAAATTAAAGTTTGATCTTTATTAATAAAAATTTTTTTTATAGCTGGATCTAATAACCAGGCCACAGCAGAAGTACTTCCAGCTACAATCACTGAAAAAAAGAAAGCAAAGATTATTAATTTTAAATATTTTTTTGTATAATCTTTATATAATCGTTTTAATAGATCTAAGTCTTTCATAATTTTAAATTTTTCCAATCAAAATATTACATAACACAAGTAAACCTAAAAAGTTGTTACTTTTAAATTTTTTTAGGCAATTTGAAGGCGAATTTATTCTAAGTCCCTTCAATTGATGAATAAATAAGTGAAAAGCAGGTAGTAGCATAAATAAATAATAAAATTTGTTAAAATTCATTAAAAATCCAACAATTAAAAAAGATAAAATAAAAATTAAATAACATAGAATTAAAAAAATATTAGAATTTTTTTTAAATTTCAATGACGTAGATTTAATACCAATAATTTCATCATCTTTTATATCTTGAAATCCATAAATTGTGTCGTATCCTAATGTCCAAAATATGGCTCCTAAATAAAAAACAAAAGGGATAATATTTATTTCTCCCATTATTGACGTCCAGCCTAAAACTAAGCCATAGTTAAATGTTATTCCCAAAAATAATTGAGGCCAGTATGTGAATCTTTTCATTAAAGGGTATGTGAAGGCTAATGGCATGGAACCTAGTGCTAAAATAATTGTTAAATTATTAAAATTTATTAAAACTAAAAAAGCAAATGAACATAAAATAAAAGTATAAAAAATTGCTAATTTTACAGAAATTTTATTAGAAGCTATTGGCCTATTCTTTGTTCTCATAACTTTTTTATCAAAGTTTCTGTCAGAAATATCATTTACTATACATCCAGCTGACCGCATTAAAACTGATCCTAAAAAAAATAAAGATAGATAAAAAAAATAATTATCAAAACTATTTGAAAAATCATAAGCAAGTGTTAAGCCCCATGCACAAGGCCAAAATAGCAACATAAAACCAATGGGTTTCTTCAATCGAGTTAATTCAATAAAAAGGTTTAATTGTTTCATAATAATTTACTTGTAAATAACAAAGGCTAGTTTCATAATCAAATTGATTCGTATGAATATAGATTACACAGTCACAGCACTAATGTTTCCAGCAATACCTTTGCTTATGAACATTTATAGTAATAGATTTCACTCACTAAGTAAGCTTATTAGACAACTTCATGATGAGCATGTGTATGAAAACCACATTCCGCCAGAGTGGAAAAAGCAATTTATTAACCTGAACGGAAGAATAGTTTTGTTGAAATGGACAATTATGTTTGCTGCATTTGGTCTTTTGTTTAATTTATTAACTGTTTTTGCTCTTTATTTAAATGAAATTTTTGTTGCTAGAATAATTTTTGGTTCATGTTGTTTATCTATGATGATTTCAATTATTGTTTTTTTAAGAGAAATTCAAGTATCAACAAATGCACTTAAATGGCATATGTCAGATATGGATGTTGATTTAGATTAATTTGGAATGATTACAGCAGGTCCAGTTAATAATCTTGCCTCTAATTCTTCGTGAGCTTTCTTTGCATCAGTAAGAAGATATCTTTTCGAAATTTCAACTTTAAATTTTCCAGATAAAATTGCATCAAAGACTTTTTTTGCCGATTCAACCAACTCTTCTCTTGTCATTGTGTAATGTGCAATTGAAGGACGAGTAAAAAATAATCCTTTTGCGTTAATATGTTTTTTAACATCTATAGTATCAACGTAACCAGACGCATTGCCAAAAGCGACCATCATGCCTCTAACTTTTAGCGTTTCAATTGATCCATCAAATGTTTTAATGCCAACACCATCATAGACAACATCAATTCCATTTTTACCTGCAATTTTTTCTACTTCTTCAACAAAATTTGTATCTGTATAATTTATCACATGATGACATCCATTTTTTTTAGCAATAGCCTCTTTTTCTTTAGAGCCAACTGTTCCAATAACTTCAGCCCCTAATGCATTAGCCCACTGACATAAAATTTGACCTACACCACCAGCTGCTGCATGATACAAAATTTTATCACCTTTTTTAATTGGATAAGCTCTGTGTAATAAATATTCAGCAGTAATTCCTTTAAGCATAATACAAGATGCAATTTCATCTGAAATTCCTTCTGGAACTAAAACTAATTTTTCTTGAGGAAATAATTGTTTGTCTGAATAACTTCCAATTGGCATTGAAGAGTGGGCCACTCTATCTCCAACTTTAAATAGATTCACTTCAGAACCAACTTCTTCAATTATTCCACATGCCTCTAGGCCAATTCCACTTGGTAAAGGAATAGGGTACAGGCCTGTCCGATGATAAACGTCAATATAGTTAAGACCGATTGATAAGTTTTTTATAAGAACTTCTTTTGGACCTGGTTTTCCGATTTCAATATCTTTTACTTCTAAAACTTCAGAACCACCAAATTTTTCTATTTTAATAGTTTTCATTACTTTACAAATGTACCATTATGATAATCTTGCACTGCTTGCAAGATTTCTGCTTTAGTGTTCATTACAAATGGACCACCTCTTGCAATAGGTTCTCCAATAGGCTTTCCTGATATTAATAAAAACCTAGCTTTAGTTAAGCTAGATACTTTTAATTTTTCACCTCTAGTTAGAATAATTAAAGTAGAGTTTTTAGCTTGGTCATGATTTTGATCTCCAACCTTTATTTCTCCATCAATTAAGTAAATTAAAGAATTATGTGTTAAGGGTAGATTAAAATTAAACTCCTTACCTTCTTCAATCTCTATATCAAAGTAAACTGGCTCAACATTATGGCCCTTAACAGGCCCTTCGGCATTTTCAAATTTTCCAGCGATTACTTTAACTGTTTTCTCATCATCTTTGTGAGTACTCATTTTGTCTGCATCAATATAAATGTATTCAGGTTTGTTCATTTTTAATTTAGCAGGCATATTTACCCACAATTGAAAACCATGAAGTTTACCTTCTGTCATTGCAGGCATTTCAGAATGAATTATTCCACCACCAGTTTTCATCCACTGAACATCTCCTGAAGACATTCTACCTTTGGCTCCAGTGCTGTCTTCATGTTCAAACTCACCACTTAACATGTAGGTTACAGTTTCAATTCCTCTGTGAGGGTGGGGAGGGAAGCCTCCAATATAGTCATCTTTATTTTCAGAACCAAATTCATCTAACATTAAAAAAGGATCATGATAATCAATAAGATGAGTACCAATACTTCTCTTCAATTTAACACCAGCACCATCTGATGCTGCAACAGGTTCTATTATTTTTTCTACTTCGATTTGACTCATGTTTAAGTTCTATTGCCTTTAATCAAGAAATAAATTCCACCAATTAAAAGAAATATTTGCTCACTAGTAAATAATTTTGCCGTAAAGAACCAGTCTTTGTGAGCAAAGACGAGTATAGTGATCATTAAGATGGTTATATTAAGTCCAGATAGTCTTGTGAGTATATTTCCAAAAGGATTTTTAATAAAACCACTTATTATTAATACCAATCCAGTCAACAGTTCAGATAAAGCAACTGTTGATGCTAACATAGGTGACAGACCAAAATATTCAATTAATCCTTGAGGAGGTAATGGAAATTTTTTTGCACCATGAATAATAAAAGCAATACCTATTCCAAATCTTAAAATTAAAGAGGCTAGTGCATCTATATTTGAAAAAAAACTGTTTATCTTATTATTTAAATTCTGCATTTTATCCTTTTGTTATTTATTGTGTGATCCATCACAAAATGGCTGATTGCTAGTTTGTTTGCAAGAGCAAAAAAACATTTTTTTTGTCTCATCTGCTTTATAAGCTAACGGAGTAAACTCAGTTCCTTTATGTGATCCATCACAAAAAGGTTGTTTTGTACTTTTTCCACACGAACACCAGTAATAAGATTTATCCTTTTCAACTTCAACAGCGATTGCACCATCGCCTGCTCTTTGTCCTTTAGTCATATTTACCCTTTCAATTTGTTTGACTTGTTCATAAAGCTTTGTTATCAGTAATGCAATAACGCAAATTAATCATACTAGTATATAAAATCATACCATGAAAAACTTAATAGATTGTCCAGCTGAAAGAGCCGTTTATTTTCTTGGAGGTAAATGGAAAATTAGAATTTTGTTTAGTTTGCTGCAAAATAAAAAAATTAGATTTGGTGAACTTAAAAAAGGATTGAAAACCATTACACAACAAATGTTATCCAAGCAGCTTAAGGAATTAGAAGGAGATGGAATAGTTAATAGAAATGTTATTCGAATAATGCCACCAAAAGTTGAGTATTCACTTACTGAATTTGGCCTTTCGGTTATGCCTATCTTAAGATCTTTTTCAGAGTGGAATAAAAGAAATACTCGAACTATTTCAGTAAAACTAAA
>Ga0209632_10002070_pt1 | contig 19540 bp, 18 predicted proteins | sample COG_10_FD_184754 | JGI IMG/M metagenome (GOLD analysis project Ga0209632, IMG submission 184754) | Pelagic Microbial community sample from North Sea - COGITO 998_met_10 (SPAdes) (version 2) | ecosystem: Environmental > Aquatic > Marine > Neritic zone/Coastal water | place: Helgoland, sampling... | reverse complement strand
AGTAGCCCCCCCATTGATCAGAAGGTTTGCCGATTCGGTTTTTTCTACAAATATTGCAGAATGAAGAGGCGTATTTCCATTATTATCACTAGCATTCATATCAGCATGATTTTTGATCAGAAGGGTTGTCAATACGGTGTTATCTAATCTACAAGCAAAATGGAGTGGTGTCTCTCCATCACTATCTCTAGCATCGATAGCAGCCCCCTTCTTGATCAGAAGTGTTGCCAAATCCATGTTATTTTTCCATACTGCATAATGGAGTGGTGTCTCTCCAAATTTATTTATAGCATCGATAGCAGCACCATTTTCGATCAGAAGGGTTGCCGATTCAGCATTATTTTTTCTACAAGCAATGTGTAATGGTGTCTCTAGATATTTATTGTGTCTAGCATTGATTATTTCACGTGACTCTTTAAAAAGTCTTGTTATGTTTATAAGATGATCCTTAATTACATCTGTCCTTGTTCCAATTTCCAAATCTGCATGTAAAACAGTATTTCCGTTGAACCTATCAGGTACAAGGTATCTCTCTCTCAGCTTCTCCTCCTCCTTCTCCTTCTCCTTCTCTTCTTCCTCACTTGTTACACCGCCTTTTATTTTCTTATAAGACTTATTCCTAGATTTTTTATGAACATTCCGCGTTTCTTTCCTAAATGTTCGTTTTCGAATAGGTTTTTTATGAGAGATCTTCTTGGTTTGTTTCATATATATTTATATGAGACAAAAAAATTAATTCCGCTAATTATTCATGCGTTTGAAAAAATCATCAATCATTTCTGACTCGGAAATGCTCTGTATAATATTTGCGTAACACATATTGGATTTCACGATGGTAGCAATCTTTTTACTATATTTTTGCAATGATTTCTTATTGTAATAATAATGCAACATTTCTTCTAACCCCGACTTGGTTATATAATCCATTTTTATCGTCTTGTCTATGCGACCCACGCGTTTTAGTGCTGGATCGATTGCGTCTAAATCATTTGTCGTGAAAAATACCAGACTATTATGTAATTCGACAATCCCATCTAGAACATTCAAAATGTATTCCAGATTTAATTCGTCACTATTTTGAGCAGATGACATCGGTACTAAAAAATTATCTTCGCATATTTTCTTCAGTTTCTCTTCGCTCAACTCAATAATCGGTTTCGCACCTGTTTTCGTTGATATTTTCAAATTTTCACGTGTTTTTAGTATCTCGCTACTGTTTGCGTCGAAGTCCTCAAATACTATCACCAATTCGCTTTGCTCATATACTCGATTTCCGATTTTCAAAGGACGAAAAAGCGCCACGAATTCACTACATGTTTTCAACTTTGACCATGATACCAATACACAATGTCGACCCGTGTGTTTTATAGTGGATTTTATTAGCGACGATTTACCACATCCAGGAGGACCATGTAACATACATACACCCTTGAATGGTATTCCATAATATTCATACTTTGTCATATCAACGCTTTTACACTTGGATTTTATGAAGGGTTCCAAAAACTCGATAAATTCAGTTTTTTGTTCGAAAAATATATTATTGAATGATTTGTTAGTATTGAACGGCGTCTCGCCAAATGAAATCGATGTACAATCTTCGTCGTCATGGTATGATTTCTTATGCTCGAACACAATTTGCTCATATTTGCTTGTGTCATTCTTATACTCTTTTTCCAAACGCTCCACAAAATTCTTGAGTACTGATGCTTCATTTATCCCCTTTTTGTATATTCGATAGACATACTTTTTCGATGAGTATAGCGATTTGTTCTTCTCTTTGTCGTCCTTCTCTTCTGACACCGAATCATAAATGACCTCAATATTAATGTCTTGGTCCTTATCCACTTGGATAACCTGACTGTCTTTCGGGATCAAAATGAAATCTGATTTGTTTATATCGAGATATACCCCATTCTCGAAATTTATTATTTCCGTCATCGCACTTATCTTGTCAATGTGATATTTTTTCAAATGATGGTTGATTGCGTGGAAACGCTCACTATATAGCGTTTTGACCATTGATTTTTGGTTATATCCCGAATAGATCTTCAAATGAAAGGGTACCACAATTGATGATGTATTGTAGTCATTTGTCAAATAATACTCTATTGTGTCGTTTATATGTGCGATTATATAAGTCGGTGTGGCCTTGTATACCGCATAAATGAAAAAAACGACCAATATATACGGATTTGTTGGCTCGGTCATGTATTTTGTCATTAATGATGCTTGTAAAATATAAAAGGCGTCCATTTTTATATTTTATCATAGGGAATATTTATATTGTTTTCATTGATTTCTATTCCATGTCTCGTCTTACCCAAATTGTTAGATATCGTTCAGTGGTTACATCGGTTATATCTTCGTAACACACATATCTTCGGCACATATATTCACCTACTTTCAAGTTTTTCAACGGTTGGGGCATATTACTACCCTTATTACCTGTTTCCGCAAGTTTTATAATATTTTCTAATGTTTGTACACAATTTGTCTCTGTACTACATTTTGCGAATCCATTCTCATCCCTAGCATATTTAGTTGCGCGTTTCGCACCGTGTTCCTTCGCAAAAATTTCATTCTCAGTCTGCGTCGTGAATGGAGGAGATATGCCACGAGTATATTTATCGTTCTCGTTTACTTCTTTTGGTATGTTTTCTTTCGCATGTGTAACTGCTTGGATAGCAGAACAACCATACATATCTTTCAAAGAATCTACCATTATTAAATGATTTTTTATCTTACGTTCCGTAGATTCGTCTGTCCAATATGTTAGTCCATGATAATTTGGACATTGTGCTATTATACCAGATAATCTACCTGCTTTTTGCGTAGCATCATATGGATCAGTCACGTGACCTAGTATCATATCTGAAAATATTAACCCGTCAATGCCATCAATCGCTATTCTTTCGCCATCATATTCTATATATGGGGCTTCGGGATCCATTATTCTAGGAATAGCATGAAATCCAATACCTCTGTCTACTTTTTTATTTCCAATAATAAACAAGGGTGTGTTTTCTAACTTGTTATATTTGTAAATAAAATATAATATGTCACTACAACGACGACGCTTTATCTTATACTTAATTGGCGCTTTTCCTGGCTGATATAGAATTATACCATTCATGTTGAATACCATTGTTACGAAACCATAATCATTTAGTGATTTTGCTATCTTTACTTGATCACACCTTCTAATATTTGAACGTACAATTACTTTACGTTTCTCAGTTGTTCCTGGTATATCTGATTTAAAATATTCTAGATTTTCCTTTACAATCTTGCTGGCATACATATTATTGCTCATTTTCACTGGATGTTTTACTATTTTGATCTTTGTATCTGGACTATTCATAGAACGATAATTACGCTTGTCATTTTCATCCATCTCGATGTAATGCATGTGCGCGTTCGCGCATTCGGGAAACGCTTCATCAAGAATCTCACCTTCGGTCGCAGTGACGAATGCTATTTCATGTAACGATTTTTTACATGTTGGGCTATTGATATAATCTGCGAATGTATAAAAACTTCCATCTCTCTTTCTAATGGAAGTATTCCTGAAAATTGGGTATGTAGAATCTGCCTCATCTATTATCGGTTGAATTCGCAAAGGATAGTTGAACTCTATTACTCTGTTATCTATATGTTCAATAAGTGCTAGAAGTTTTTTAGATTGTACTTGATTTGCTAATGCTATAATCACTGGCATTTTATAATCTCCAGTTATATCCATTGCCCATGCATCTATATATATTTTGATTGTCTCAAATTCTATCTTTGAATCTGATGATAAAACGAATATTTTAACCTTATTCGAATCGCATACATTCTGTATACCATCAGACGATTGACTGATTAATGCCTTATCGTTCAGTGAGATAAATAGTGTGACATTTTTAATATTTTTGTTTTCACTTGCGATTTTAATCATATTTGCGCAAATTTTAGTTTTTCCTGATTGTGTTTTTTGAAGAATAAATAAAGCCTTTGGATTTTCAACCAACAACAGTAGAATTTCTTTCTTTAATTGATGGTCAATATCGTTAAAATCTGGCCATGTTAAATTATCTTTTGCTTTAAGTATCCTGTCCTCGCTATCCAATAAATGATTTTCTAGATATCCAATATCTATTAATTCATCAATAGAATTATGGAGTTCTTCTTCTGTTATGTCATATTCCTTTTCTTCGAAGTATTCTAACATTTGAGGTATAGTGAAAAATTTTATTCTACCCGAATTATAAACAACTTCAACATCGGGTTGGTTAGATATATTAATTATGTCCATTTTATATAGACATTAACGTAGATATAAAATGAAATCAATTTTTATAATGTCTCTACGGTTTTTCACAACTTGTAGAGTTCGAAATAGAAATATACTGCGATAAACAAAACCAATAATGCTATATTTACTGCGACAATCGTTGATAGCGACTGTTTCGTCATATATAGTGTAATCAACATCACCAATAATGTAAGTGCTGTACCTACTATTGCATGCCGTGTAAAAGAAAACATTGCGTCGCGATTTTTTTGCCATGTTATATACACTAAAAAAAAGTATGTTAATGGAACACCCCATAAATAAGCAGTAATATTTAAATAACTGGGATGCGAATCATATATTGATGCGAAATATGAAAATATTCCCACAAAAATTCCACCAATCAACGCATCTCTCAATATTTGCGGATTCATATATATATTAGCGTTATGAAATATATTTTCGTCGTTTACCATAAAACGAGTCATTCATATATTTTTCCACCGTCTAATTTACTTACGGAAACCCTTATTGAAACCCTTCGGAACAATCTGTTGTTGGCTCTTTGACCCCGTACGTCATGGCTTTATACGCTTTCTTTCGCCATAATTCTCCTGATTTTTCATGATTGATGTATTATTTTGTGTCTTATCATATTTTGATATTTCCAATAAATCACTCATAGTTGCTCGTCTTATTTTGATTTCAGACATTACTATTATATATGATAATCAAATAGTGTTTATATTTATTACGGTAACAAATATAAACCTTAATTACTATATATATACGTAATGAGCAAATATATAGATTTACATTCTATTGCCGAAACAGTCAATGAAATCAACGAGAAAAACGCAGATGAATCGACGCAACATGTGGTTTTTAATAAGGCTTATTGTGGCCAATTATTTCTAGATAAATCTTTTGGTAATAGAGGTAATAAATATTATTATAAATGCGTACCATATGACAAGGATGTTCCGAATTTAATTATTCCATATGAGAAGAAGGTCGGGTTCTCAAAGAAAGTTGAAAATATATATGTTCAATTCAAATATTCCGACATTATTAGTAAACCTCCTAAAGGTTCATTATTACAAAATTATGGTTCTTGTGTAGAAGATGTTAATTATTATAATTATTTATTAGAGGCCAATGACTTATATGTTAGTCATAAGAAAATCAAGGATATACTTTTCAAAAACAATGAAAGCGAATATGATTTTGAACGCATTTTATATCAATATGACAAAGATTATGAAAAAATAGTTGAAAAATCTTTCGTTTTTAGCATTGATGGTGAAAATACCAGGGATATGGATGATGCCTTATCTATTTGTGATATTGAAAATGGTTATAGAGTCGATGTATTTATTACAAATGTTCATATTTGGTTGGATCATTTTGAATTATGGCCTTTTATCAAAGATATGTTCTCATCGATATACTTACCACATAACGCACATACTATGTTACCTCAATCACTTACTGAGAAATTTTGCAGTTTATATGAAAATACACAAAGAATTGTCGTGAAATATTCATTCTTTATTAATTTTCAAGGAGGAATATATGATTTTTCTATTAAAAATGCGCTTGTTAATATAAATGAGAATTTTGTTTATGATTCACAAGAACTAATTGAAAATAATCACTATCAAAAATTAATGGATGTTACAAATATTGTTGGTAACTCTATAGAAAATAGTAAAGATCTAGTAAAATTTTGGATGGAAAGAGTGTGTGGATTCGTAGGTGATAGATACAATACGGGAATTTTTGTCAGAAGACAGCAAACCTTAGAAGAAATTGTTAGTCATATTAATCAACCAGTTTATTTGCGTTCAGGTGATTATTTACAGGTTACATCACCCTTACGTAAAATTGTGGATCTAGTGAATAGTATTTGTGTTGCCCAACCATCACTTTTATCGTGCGTTGATTATTTGTTTTTGGATTTAGAAAGATTGGAACTTATGCGCAAAAGGACAAAGAAAGTCGAAAATGGATGTAAATTGTTAGATATATTGGAATCATGTGGTGATATTGTTAGTAGAGTACAACAGATTAAAGACGACTATTATAAAATAGTAGAATTAGGGAAAATCATTAAGTTAGATCAACCATCTATAGTTAAAATTCAAAGATTCGGGAAAAATATTAAAATATCGAATAATAATTCTATAAAAATATAATTAATATATATATGGATACAAGAATAATACCAGAATATCTTCTACCAATAACGCAGCGTTTAGAAATCGAAAAAGGGCCTCTTAAAGGTAGTCGATATTTGACTGGAGAAAAACTAATACCTAAAGATTGGACTGTATATAAAAGAGAAAGAGGTCAGATTATCAAAGATGGTCATTTAGATTTTTCTAAATCGGGTAGTTCAGATATAAACATGCAACCCCTACCAAAAAACAACAAAACGTGGTATGTAGCAAAAGATAACAGGGCATTGCAAAATACATTTGGTTTACAAAAAGTACAATTGCCAAAGACGCCACCACTATCACCAAAAATGACGCAAATAACGCGAATAACATCACCACCAACATCATCAATATCAAGCCCAAAAAATAGTCGTGGTGGAAAAAAGTCTAGAACTAGACGTAGAAATAGACGTGGAACTAGACGTAAATAATAAAAAAAATTGAAATCTTTTTTTCGAAAATATGGATATGTATAAAACTTGCTCAAAATCATGACACTCTATCAAAAACTCTTCAAAAAGTTCCAAGAACGCAGCGGATATTCATATAAAAAACACCAAGAAGAAGGAATGTTGTGGTGTGTGGAACGTGAACAACATAAGGCACCTTTTCAGAATATTCACGGTGGGTTCATTGCGGACGAAATGGGATGTGGTAAGACATTTATGATGCTTTCACTTATTGTTTGTAATTTTGTCCCACGAACATTGATCGTTGTACCGTTGGCATTGATCCAACAATGGGAACAATCCATTCAAAATATTGTTGGGTACGCACCACTTGTATACTATGGTCATAAAATGAAATCTCAAGCACATCGACTTCGTAGCGCATCTATTATAATCACTACATATGGCGTTCTGTCTAATCAATATGAGTGTCATGGCGAATTATTTCGTATTAATTTGGATCGCGTGGTATACGATGAAGCGCATCACATGCGTAATATAAAAACCAATAAACATCAGGCGGGTTTCATGATATCATCACGAATAAAATGGCTTATCACTGGAACCCCGATTCAAAATAAATTAAATGACCTATATAATTTAGCTACGATTGTTGGCGTAAATAATGCGAAATACGTAGCACATGAAGATTTGATGCGTGTCATTTTGAAACGTACCAAAGAGAATGTCGGTATTAACCTACCAAGTGTACATATACATAAAATACCTGTCCCCTGGGTAAATCAAGAGGAAAAGGCATTATATGAAGTACTCGATACTTTGAAAGGTTCTGGTGATACATTTACTTCTAAAAAGAATGAGCTATCTATGGATTGTGACTCTAAATGTAGTAATATACGAGAAACCGCCGAATATATTACTTCTCCGTGCGATGATATACTTTCTGTATCATCTTGTGACAAAGCCGAATCGAAAGACGAATGTAGTAAAAGCCCACTTGTTGAAAATATTTCACCTCAAGAAAATATTTCGATGAAACTGCTACAGCTTGTCAAAACGGTGTTCGGTTCTTTCAAATTACCATATTATTTGAGAGCACGACAAATGTGCGTTTACCCGAAGTTATTGTCTCAACTCGAATTCAGTATAAATAACTGCGACCTGTATGATAAAACTGCGGTGAAAATGGCGCTAAATAATACAACTAAAATCGATTATGTCGTCAATGCGATTGTCAAGAATGGGAGTAACAATAATAAGAAGATCGTATTTTGTAGCTTTCGGAAAGAAATGGATTTGATCCATACCGAGCTAAGCGCATGCGGAATATCCGCGGAAATTTATGATGGACGTATATCGCGTAAAGAACGCCAACGCATAATACAAAGTATGCCTGATGTGCTAATTATCCAAATACAAATGGGGAGTGAAGGACTTAATTTACAATATGCGAACGAAATATATTTTGTCGGACCTCTTTGGAATCCCGCTACCGAAGATCAAGCGATTGGTCGTTGCTTTCGCATTGGACAGAGAAAATCAACACATGTATATAAATTCGTTATGACAAACGTAGACGAACCCGTTATTGAATCGATGGATACATATATGCAAAATAAAATGAAAATAAAAAAGGAAGTAGCAAATTTCATATTTTTAGAAATGTAGAAGATTGTAAAAATAAACACCAGCAGCTCCGCGAATTAGTAAAAATGGTTTTCGCACAAGGGTAGTATTCCCTTGTTAGCAATAATATGAATAAGTGGAGGAGGAACGGCATTGCCGATTTGCTTGATTTGTTGTTTTTTGTTCCCAAGAAGTAAATAATGTGGTGGGAATCCCTGAATTTGCTTGAGTTCCGTAGAAGTGAAAGGTCGCAAAAAGAAGCCATTAAGGTTGCGTAAAGGAATGAAAAGTCTGGGTTGATGGTCATAAGTGCATATGATAGTTTTAGAAGGAGAACGAATATCGACGACTTCGGCATGAATGGGAGATTCGCGTTTGGCAAAGGACAAGGTTTTGTTATGTACCGCGCCATTATATTCAGAATTGCGTGTTTTAGCTTTGAGTGTTAAATATGGATGTACACAGGAGTCCTGAGAGTCACAGTTGTTCATATCGGTTACAATACATTGAGTAGGGATGGAATTCATATCAAAATCATCAGGTTCAATCCGAATGGCGCCTTCCATTGAAAATGAAACAATATCGATCAATCCAGGTAAATTAGTTTTTCCATCATTCAAAACCGAAGGGAATTGGAAAGTTTTGCCCAAATCATTGCGAATGCCGACATAAACCAAGCGTTTTCTTAATTGCGGAATCCCATACTGTACAGCATGACAAACCTGATACTGTACATTATAACCTAAATCATTGAATTCTTTGACAATAACGTCGATATAATTCTCGCCAGTAGCAGTCTTTCTACTCAATAAACCATCAACATTTTCCCCAATAATAAACTTGGGTCTCACAATTTTGGCAACCCTGGAAAATTCGCGAAATAATGTATTCCGTGGATCGTCGGGCAATTTTTTGCCCCCCTGACTGAACCCCTGGCAATTGTGAACCACCACATTTTCCACTATATAACTATTATCATCATCAACCTCGAAATTATATACAATCTCATCATTAATCGTCTCAGATAAAATGTCAAATAATGGAAACCATCCATATCCATCTTCAATGAATGCTATCTGCTTTCTCATTAGCTGACGCGTATATCCAGATACACAATATGTATCTCTTTGGTTTACCAATCTACCATCAATTATTGTTTGTCTGTCACGAATTGTCTTTTTAACGCCGAAAATGTGTCCCAATTTCAAATATAATCTTTGTAATCCCAGTGCTAAATTGAGTGATACAGTGGTAAATCGAATATTCTCGTTCTGTCTAACACTACCATCGGCACGCTTATATCCTTCAATAAACTCGCTGATTAAATGTATAGGCGCGTCTTGGACCCATTCGGGAATTAATTTATTATGCGCATATTTCCCAAACTTTTTCAAAATATTATACCATAAGAAGTTAGAACATCCAAACTTTTTACATTTTCCAGAATCACATTTAACGTCGTGTATATTCATGACCTCGCCAATTCTTCGCACAACATATTCAATATCATTATCATTAATCGCAAAACGTATTATGTGACGATGATTCCCATTAGATTTTACCGTATCCTGTATCCATCCATTTCCTATAAAATATCCCATAGTGAACCAATAATCTTCTTTGTCCAAATTAATTGAAACTTCTCGCGAAGTAGTAGCATTCACCTTTTTCTCAAATGTAAATTTCGGTACATTCTCGCGATTATTTATTACCATTCCAAAATAATCATTCTTTGTTATTTGTTGTGCCTCTTTCCATAATGGTTTTGAATTTTTATTTCGCACATAAAATGGATGTTCCTTTGTACATTCTATAATATGCGGATGATATTTCACATCGAACTTATACAAAAGATCACTGTAATTCTTTCTTTGTAAATTGACGATGGATTTGAAATTATTTTTATGTGTCAATAATTCATCATCAAGTGTCACTTTTTCTATGTTTTTATAACCATTCTTTGTCAAAACTTGTGTACCAGCGATAAAACAAGGATGGCCTGCGAAAATTAAATCGACTTTATCTTTGTACTCTGCAAATATTGCGTCGGGGATTTTTGTTATATCATTGCGATCTTTTGGCTTCTTTTGTGATGGATCACAGATTAATTTGGATTCTGGAAAATTAGCCATATGTGTATCTATTGCTGCTTTCTCATACTCATTAAATGCGATCACGTCAAATCCGGCCTGAGTCAAACCCAATGTATCACCTCCCATACCCGAAAATAAACTCATTGCTGTAGGTTTTGACATTATATACTGATTTATATAACTACTATTTTATATAAATAATTCAATCAATTTTTTAGTTTATAGATCCCCCCTTCGGGGGGTACTTCTTAAAATTCATATCATAATCAAACTGATATTCTTTATCCTATTTTTTATTTTCTTTGAACATTCACAAAGATTTCATTTAATTCAATGATAAAAACTTAATTACAAAGGGGGGGGCTTACGAGGGAGTATCCCCGTATATGGATATGTCACTCATTTCTGGACGAGGGACATCGACCCTTGTTCACTACCCCCCTACGGGGGGTGTATACACATTCTCCATATAATATGGCAATTGCGGAACATTATCCAATAAGTAACGTAACACGGATCAATATATTCATAAAACTGATATTTTTTATCCTATTTATTAGGTTTCTTTGAACATTCACAAAGAATCTATTTAATTCAAATAAAAATGGAATATTTGATAACAATGATATATCATTGCATGTTACTTGTAAATTTGACTATATTATTTGTTAGAAAACATATAATATAATTACAATGGAGTTCTATAATGAAACCATTCGAAACTCGGTAACGAATTAAAATACGTTATCACTGGTACTTATTTTTTCTCACAATTCCCAGTTTTCTTATTCCTTCTGGTACCATTCTGACATCTTTTACTTTTGTTTTTTGATCCATCCGTTTTCTTGGCGGCTTTGTTCTCGGTGACAGATTTTGCTTCAGGTTTCTTCTTGGTGACAGTTGTTCGAAACATAGGCCATAATTTCTCTTTGGGGGAAGGCTGTTTGGTGGAAGGCTGTTTGGGGGAAGGCTGTTTGAGAACTTCAACATACGCCCACCCTACCTTACTGGCAATTATCTTTGCGGATTTTATAGCTTCTACAACCATCTTATCTTTTATCGAATTATATGCTTTTGGTGAAAACGTTGTACCACTGTAAACTTTTGCTCCATTTATGTCGATGCCGTATAGATTAACATCACCAAATTTCACATCTCTTAAATCTGTCTTCTTAAATTTAGTATTATTTAAAATACAACCATTGGAAAATTCACATCTTTGTAAATCATGATCGCTAAAGTCACTGTTTGTAAAATTACAATTATTGAAACGTAAATCAGTCAAATCTATTATTTCATAATCACTCACGTATTCCCCGAATTGAAGACTTGATATATTTGTAAAATTACAATTTTTGAGCGCGGGGGCTTTTCCATATCCTCCATCTTCTTCGTGTCTAGATGCTATTCTTAGTTTTTCTAAACTTGCTTCTTTCGATAACATTATATAATACATATACATTATTATTTTTCTTTCACAAAGATTTAGATAAATAAAAAATATAATTATATTATATATGCCTCGCAAAGGAGCTAGATTGACCGCCAAGCGCAGAAAAACCCCCGCTGCCCCATCACCTTGGGTACAACATGTTCATGATTGTATGAAAAAGAAAAACTTGACATACAGACAAGCGACACTCGATACAGATTGCCGTCGTGAATATTACCGCGCACAATTGAAACAAAAACTCGCGGATCTCAAGTAAATTATATCATTATTTAACGATAATATAATTATTTATAATCAGCTCATTGACAAATGACAAAACTTGTTATCTATTTATTACTTTCTTTGAACAATGTACAAAGATTTCATTTAAATCAATGATAAAAACTTAATTACAAAGGGGGCTAACGGAGGAGTATCCCCGTATATGGATATGTCACTCATTTCTTCCTGGCATCTGACCCTTGAAAGATTCAAAATTTAATGGAAAGTTGCGAGAAAAATATATTAAAATAATATATAATATGTCGATAAACGGAAGTAATAATGATTTATCATTTCACATATTCAATGTCTCAGAACACAAATACCATCATGATTTTGATGAAATTGCAGATTTGTTTGAAAAATCAGAAAAAAAATTATGTATGCGTCGGGGAGAAAAAGCTATAGATTTATATGAATATTTCGATAAAAGAAGAGGATTTCGATGCGACTACGTATACTATATAAAAAATGAAAAAAATAGAGAGATCATCGCATTTGCCTTTATAAAAAAATATGAGGGGGGCAAAATATATACACAGTTAGTATTTTATGTAGTCACACAGAAAAATATGAATTAGACGATGAAAAGGCAGGAATTTTTCTTTTGAATAAAATTTATGATGATTTTGTATCGAAAGGAAAAGGAGTGTTGCGTATAGAGCCAGCTACTGAACACTTGATACCATATTATACGAAGTGGAAAACTCCTTCATACTCTCCATTCAATAGTGAAGCTGTTGATACGACGAATTATTTGTTATATTTTGAAAATATTGACAATATTACAGATGAAATGTTATATGAACTGGTATTTGAATTAAATTTACTACGATTTGTAAAAAAAAATATTCCGGGAATAGATTCATCAAGTTTTGTTTCAAAAACAGAATTGGAAGAACGAATAGAGGCCATTGAAAAAGATGGAATTAAACAACAATTGAAAAATATATTAAGGGGTATTAAATATTTCACCATTGAAGAATATAGAAATCATATAGGACAATTTGAAAATAATATACGTGCAATAGAAGGTGGAAAAAGAAAATCCCGTAAAAAAAAGAAGTATTTAAAAAGAAAGTCTCGCAAGGTGCGTAAATCACACAAGAGACGACGTTAAAACAATGCTGACGCTGAGAAACCTCCGTCCCCCGTATATGGATATGTCACTCATTTCTGGACGGGGGGTTATCCACCCGTTCACTACCCCCGTAGGGGGTATGTATACAATAATGTTAAAGATCCACTATTATTATTTGACTATATCTTCACGTGTTAAGGTGGCAGAGTGCGCGATTTTTTTCATGACCTTAGGGTATACTTTATCCCTACTATCTCCAGCCATAGAATGCCTCTGGATATGAACACACTTATTTGAAAAATCCGAATTTATATTATTGTAATCATCATTGATCGATTTCCAATCCATCAAAGAACATACACTCTTTCGCGATATTTCCTGGATAGATTTATCGATTATTTCTTTGACAGTTTCCTTTTCTTTGTTCCAATTATCGTCGTTCTTAATATATAATGTTTCGCGCTTCGTATCAGTACAATGTATTGGTCTTTGATATAAAGATAATTGCGAAAGATTATCCACGAAAATTTTGGAAATACCTTCTACGAAACCCAATCGAGCATTGTTCTCCAAATCGTCATGGGAAATTTCAATACGATCAATGAAATCACTGAAATTAATTGCGTCTTTGCACTCATTATTGAGAAACATATTAATATTGAAATTATTTGTATTGTTTGTTATATTTGTATCACCTATTTTATCAATCATTTTTGACATAAGTTCTTCCGTATTTTTGCGATCTTCACTTTGAATTTGAACAACCTCAGCCATTTTCGTCATGGCTTCCGTGAACATTTGTTTGACACAGTCTAGTTCAGGTGTCGAACTCACTATTGCCATACCATTACAATTTTTTTTATGACTCGATAATGTAGAGCGATGTTTATATTTTTTCCCGCATTCGCACCCATATTCAGTAACACATTCTTTGGCATTTTCTTTGTTAGGATTTGTTAGGATTTCGTGCTTTCGAGTGGCCAAATGAGCATCATAATTACTTTTTTTAAAGCATTTAAAGTCACATGGCTCGCAAATATATTTTTTGGCATTTTCCATGTTAGGATTTTGTTATATTAATTCCTAACAAAAAAAATGCCTAAATACGCCGCGATGGATTTTTATAAAAAAAATATGGTGTCGTACCAAAATTATAATTCACAATAATTCACTCGTGTAGCATGTGATATTCAAAAAACAGGAATAAAAGATACTGGATTTTCCAAAAATGGACAATTTTAAGAATGTCCAAAAATAAAATTTTCAAATTTCTATCCAAGGGATTTTTTTCAAAGAAATATTAATATTATTATAAAATATCCAAAAAAAATGAATGTATTTTTATTATTCTTTGTGACTTACGAAAAAAATCCCCCGAAGGGGGTGAAAAAATGTTTATTTTATAACCTAACTACTACTAACTAATGCTTGTTTATTTTGTTTTCTTACCACGCTGGTATTGGAAAATCGGATCGCTCACTTCTTTGGCATCGGCTAAGACACAAAACCCCTTGATTTGCTCCTTCAAATCGGTATCGGCGAAGAGAATGTTGTTGATTTGTACAGGACGTCTGATATACATGGTCTTCTTCTTCTTAGGATCAGTCACCTCTAAGTAAAGTGCCTCGCCAACCTCTTCGATATATTCTTCCTTTGACAATTCCGCGGCTGAATCTGCCAAAACCTCTTGAAGTAGACCGTCCATAAGCTTGTCTGTTTCGGCTTCGATTATCTTTGCAGTTTCGACAACAACTGGGACCTCTTCGACAACTGAGACCTCTTCGACAACAACTGGGACCTCTTCGACAACTGGGACCTCTTCGACAACAACTGAGACCTCTTCGACAACCACTGGGACCTCTTCGACAACAACTTGGGGTTCTTCTGTATCCAACACTGGAGTACTTGGTCTAGTAGATGTCTTTTCATCGTCACTGTCAGCAACAATAGTCGACTCTGCCTTTTTGACATCCTTAGTCATCTTTTTCACGGCCTTTGCTGTTTCCTTAGCAGCTGTTCTTTTAGCTAATTTCACGGCCTTTGCTGTTTCCTTAGCAGCCTCTTTTTCTGCGATTTTTGCTGCCTTCTCGGCCTCTTTTTCTGCGATTTTTGCCGCCTTAGCAGCCTCTTTTTCTGCGATTTTTGCCGCCTTAGCAGCCTCTTTTTCTGCGATCTTTGCCGCCTTCTCGGCTTCTTTGTTAGATTCCTTTTCGACCTTCGTCAAATCCTTGAGTTCTTGAGTAATGGTTGGGATAGATTCTAAAAACTTACCGTAAAATTCATCCTGGGCTTCCTTGGTTCCGTGTAGCTCCTGGCTCTTGATCAATGTATCATAAACCGTTTGGTCAATGATTCCTTGATCCTTGAACGACTTAGCTAACCAAAATCCAAACACTTTGTAGTTGGCGTAATTTCTCTTGGTAGTTTGCTCAGTAGTAGACATATTCGTAATTGCGTTTTAAAGTTCTTGGTATAAATAACAAGGGGTTTATACATATCGTTTCTTTATAAAAAAACAAATCAATTTTTTTTATTTTTACTTATAAATCTCACATAAATTTAAAAAAAATCACAAAAAATAATATAATATATTTATTATATTATATGATTTAAAGAATACCCCACGAAGTGGGGTTGTGGGAAATGTTTATATCCCTCAAAATAGTTCCGTTGAGTAATACATACAATAGTTCCGTTGGGATATGGTTAATATATATCTTACTCATTTCTGGATATGTCACTCATTTCTGGATATGTATATTTATGACACATATATAAGAATACATACAAATGCCATATATTATGGAGAAAAGGGTCGAGGATAGGGGATAGGGGGACATAGGAGGGAGGGACAGTACACCAAATGAATATCAAATAGAATAAGTGATACCCGATATTATTATATCACAATAAATCATACGAATGTTTTATACAGCGTCAAATACATCAAACATACAAACCAGAAACGGACTCGCATCAACCACATGTGTCAGCGTAAGGAATCATCGAATAAAGAATAGACGAGCTAAAGATCACACTGGTTATAGTGAAGGTCCTATTTCCGAAACCTTCAATGTTTACAATAGTGACAGTTGGTATGTTTCATATCCAGATTTCCATGAAAATAACATGACAATAACTTTAAGCAACGGAAAATGGCAAGGTAATACATTAAAAAATGACACGGAAGATGTAAATACTATATATTTCACTTGGTCAGATATACCAACGGTAACACAAAATATATCAGAAATAAACGATTCAAATAATACAATCACATGGAAAACTCTCGACAGTGCAACAAATCAGGCATATACGAATCCAAATACCAACTATATATATACAACAATTATTTGGACCCGACTATAAAGTAGTCAAAAAAAATTCATTTATTTTCTACTCAACATATTTCATAAGAAGTTTGATCATAAAATACAATACCGCACAAGCAATAATGAGCGTAATAGTTTGAACACCAAAGTCATGTAAGTTAATAATCTTTTCATCATGTAAATGTAAGTTCCCAAAAGCCATAGCGACAATATAATCGAACAAAGGTACCAATATATGATTCACTAAACTCTCCAAAAAACTCTGTAAAACGGTACCAAAATATACTGCCAAAGCTAACGGTAACAGATCATGCCATAACAAAGTTTTTAAAAAGTCTTTCATATATATATAATTATATATAATTATATATCAACGTCGTCTACGAGTGCCGTATTTCTCACGCAAAGCCTTTTTCTTAACACGAGTTTTTTTCAATCCCTTCTTCGCCACCAGTGCCCCCTTCTTATTCTTCAACAGTTTCCGCACAATTTTATCAAACGCGGCTTGACGCGCGTCAATAATCCCACGTTGTTTTTTACGAACATCATCATTCTCTCTAAAAACATCATCGCACAAAGGTTCGCTCCCTAATCGCATGCGCTTATGCAAAACATCATCGAGATCTTTATAATCGATATTATCCAAATTCACTTCCATCGGCAAACTGGTAGCATATTCCGTTTGTAAATCCTCTTCGCCGAAGCACTCAATATTTTTCAGATCATAATTCTCCACAAATCCAAAGCGGTCATATGCGCATAGGCCATTAATATTATAGTAGCAACCCGCCAGTTCCAAGAGCCCCTTCTTCAAACCCATTTTTTTCATGATATACAAGTAAGTATACATCAATATAGGCGAAATGCTCAAACTACACATGAGTTTTATCACGGGGATATTCGGGAACATCTTACACTCACCCAATTCAACTAACACCAACCCGACTTTTTCACCAACACCGATAATCCGCTTTCCCCCCCCGTCCAACGTCACCTCGCGCGGCGCAGTGGCAGTAATAAACAATAAGTCATAATGCGTAGGCATATCCATGGCCTTTTTACTCACTTCATCTAAAGCGTTCATTATGTAGCCATCATTAATATTTTTCAAACACGTTTGATACAATATGGTCTCAGGATTCAATATATCTTTGAAATGAATCATTTTCGAGCTATTCGTAATGTGTGTGTCTAAACCAGCAAAAAACGATCCGCCATCATGATCAACGTGCGCAAATCTCGTCAATGCCACTTTATTGCTTTCTAAATATAGTTTAACTTCCCGTCGATTCGAAATTTCATTTATCATTTTTTGAGTGAAGAATACAAAATCCCTTTCGCCTTTTTTCGCACCCTTTGTCATATATATATTATATAGATATACATATATAACGTATGTGGTCATTAAAACTCTACAACCATCCAAATGGAATAATCCTTTTTTGTCTTTTCTTCGCATTATGGGCGTATAATTTGGGACAAAGTTGTCCATGTGATACACCAACACTAACACCAACAACATCAACATTATGCTATAGATACGAGATCTTCGGCGTTCAACCAAACCATTTCATCCTTTTTACATTGTTGGGCGCAGCATTTCCGAATTATTTTATAATATTCACAATCCTCGGCGCAGCATTCGAATATGCCGAACATGTATTAGACCACAATCCAGAGTTTGTCAAAAAATACATAGGGGGGTGTTTGAGTAAACGTCCGACAAACTGGCCACAAAATACGCCGAGTAATTCGTATATATTCGCGCATGAAAAAAAGCAATTACACGCAGTAGACGAATATCTCAAACTAAAGAATTCGACAATCCATGGATGGCATGGGTCGGCAGCCGAAGTCTTCGTAAACATGGCGGGATTTATCGTAGGTATGATGATCAATCGCTTTTTATTATGAAGTTCAAAAAATACATGTAAATAAGTCAATGAATGTTTATTAATGTGTTTTATAATTTTTTCTCGTTTTATTACCACCACGTCGTCTTTTTTCTCCAATAATGGTTTTGGATGGCGTGCGTTTTTTAGAAGTCTTCGAAGATTGCGACGGCGAAAACGACATCGCTTTGCCCTTAAAATAATCGGAATTTTTACTATCAATAGAAATGCTCCCGGATAATTCAGTATCAGTAGACAATTGTGATTCATTGACAACATTTCCAAATTTATCAATATATCGTCTGGGGTGAAAAGTACCTTCCATCCACTTTTCTTTCGGAAAAAAATTCGAGGCAGCTTTCGAAGACCCATCCTTATCGATTTCCGTTTGTAATTTCAAAATTTCATCATCGCATTTATGAATTTTACAAGTCTTTTCAGAAATTTTCCTCTCAATACTTTCGATGTTTTCATTGACTATTTTAAGTAGTGATTCGTATAATTCATCGTTTTCTGAAAGTTGTTTTTGGATTGTTGAAGACAGCTTCAAATTTAATACAATTATCTTTCGTTTTTTCGACACTTCCGCCATATTTTCACTCAATTCTTTTATAATATTATTAAAAATATGAATCAAATCCGGTTGAGGTCTTCGTGTATGGCCGATTGTGATACGCAAATCGCGGTAAGTAGTAACCAACTTAGCTAATCCTACTTTTTCTTTGTGTAATTCATTAATAGATGTTTGTAAATCGATTTTTTTCTTTTCTAAATGAACTTGATCCTGTCGTTTTTTCTTACTTTCTTCCGAAATATTCGTATCTATAAATGTAATAAGAATGATATAACCGGGTGATCGACATTTGACACTTTGTCCAGGTAATTCAATCG
>Ga0209632_10002068_pt1 | contig 19545 bp, 23 predicted proteins | sample COG_10_FD_184754 | JGI IMG/M metagenome (GOLD analysis project Ga0209632, IMG submission 184754) | Pelagic Microbial community sample from North Sea - COGITO 998_met_10 (SPAdes) (version 2) | ecosystem: Environmental > Aquatic > Marine > Neritic zone/Coastal water | place: Helgoland, sampling... | reverse complement strand
TTAAGTTTAATTAATGGACAATAAATCAGCTTTAAACATGAAAAAAACTAAAACAAAAGAAAAGAACCCTTTTATTGGCGCTCTAGCACAAATAGCCAAAAATCAAGATATGAAGTCTTTTAAAATGGTTTTTGATTATTTTGGACCTCGATTAAAATCATTTTTGATGTCCTCGGGTGCAGAGGAATCTATAGCGGAAGAAGTAATACAAGAAACTATGACCATTATTTGGACAAAAGCTGATTTTTATAACCCCAAATTGGCATCGCCTAGCACTTGGATATACACCATCGCTCGCAATAAAAAAATTGATATTCTCAGAAAGTCTCGAAAAGCTGTTTTAGAAAATATAGATACAGCCATCCTTCCTCCAGTCGAGCCAAAATTAGAGGAAGATATTGAGCATGATCAAAGATTTGAAATTCTCAATAAATATCTTGATGACCTTCCAAAAGAACAGCTTGATTTACTCAAAATGAATTTTATTGAAGAAAAATCTCATGGGGAAATTGCGGAAATAACAAAAATTCCCTTGGGAACGATTAAATCCCGTATCAGGCTTGCTATGGAAAAAATTAGGGATCGTATTGAAAAAGATAATAAAACAAATGATCCAAATATTAAGAGTTTGGGTATTAATTAATAATGTTAGATCTTATGGCTCAACCCTCTGTGACACCTGCCAAACTACTTTTTCAGCAATGCGTTGCTGAGAGTTCAATAGAAGGAAATACTCTTAATTTCATTAGAAATGAAATCTCCGGTTATCTTCTGAATAAAGTTAAACCAAGAGCTCTCCGTAAGAATGTTTGGAAAAAAACTCTTGCCTCTATCAAATCTTCTAACAGAAAAAAAAATTCCATCATAACTGATCCCTTTTACAATAACCTGCCTGTTGTTCTTCAAGATTATCTTTCTAATAAGAAAGTCAAATGGAAGAATTATTCAGATGTTAAAGTTGCAATGCTCACACCCTCCAACGAAGGAGATAAATTAGAATTAATTCATGTTATGCCAGGCGGTTCAATTCCCCAACATACTCATGAGGGTAAAGAAAATTTTTTAGTTTTACATGGCTCTTATAGCGATGAATATGGTTTATACAATGCAGGCTCCGTTCAAACAAGAGATGAGGTTCACAATCACAAACCAGTTGGTCATCCAACTACAGGCTGTATAGGTCTTGCTTACACCGATGGTAAAATCAAATTCTCTGGTAAATTTTCTAAAATATTAAATTTCTTTAATAACTAAATTATAAATAAAATATGGGCGGGCATTATCCCTGTTGTTAACATAAGCCTTAAAATAAAATAATCTGTTTTAATAATTTTTTCCCTAAAATAAAAGAAAAAGTCGAAACCAAGAACTACTAAATAACCTAGTATAAGGTACCATAGTGTTGGTTCAAATTTTAAATCGTAAGCAAGTACAAAAAATGCGTAGACGCAAGGAATTACACTAAATATGATTGCTACTTTATTTTTAGTATTAAGATAAAGCCCCCAATACACGGCACCTAAAAAAGATAGAATGACACTCGAATAAATAACAAACATTTCTTTATCAAATTCAAGAAATATTAAATCAATATTATAAAAGCAAAGGTAAAAAGGAATTAAGCCTGGAATACCAATGAAATAAATCATTAACTAAATCTTATCTATTTGTTCAGCTAAATCTATATCTCTTTGTGTAACAACATTTTTGTCGTGAGATATCAATTCAATTTCTACACTATTGTATTCTAATATAATTTTTGGATGATGGTTATATTTTTCAGCTAGTAATGCGACTTGTGACACAAAAGCAAAGCTTTGCCTATAATTCTTGAAAGAAAAAACTTTCTTTAGAGCGCCGTTTGTATTCTTTTCCCAAGTATTCATTTAAGGAGCTGGATTTGGATTTTCATTATGAATAATATTGATTTCTTCTAATACTTCTGCGCTTAGATCAATATTAATAGAATCAATATTTTCTTTTAACTGATCAAGCGTCGTAGCTCCTATAATATTTGAAGTAACAAATTCTTGTTGATTAACAAAAGCTAATGACATTTGCGTCAGTGATAGATTGTGTTTTTTTGCGATAAGAAAATATTCTTCTACTGCTCTAGAAGTTCTAGTGCCTTGGTATCTGGGAAAACTACTTCCAAATAACTTTAATCGTGAGCCTTCAGGCATCTGATTATTTAAATATTTTCCACTCAGAACACCAAATCCTAAGGGCGAATACGCTAAGAGTCCAGCTTGATCACGAATAGAAATTTCTGCCATTCCTACTTCATAAGTTCTGTTGACTAAACTATAAGGGTTCTGCACAGAAACAACTCTTGGCAAATTCAATGTCTCTGAAAGATTTAAATATTTAGAAAGACCATATGGTGTTTCATTCGATAATCCTATATGTCTTATCTTTCCTTGCTCTACAAATTTTTTTAAGACTGTTAGGATAGACTCAAAACTATTCCATTCATCTTCTTTTTTGTCATGCTTATAACCAAGTTTACTAAAAAAATTTGTAGTTCTCTCAGGCCAGTGTAGTTGATAGAGATCTATATAGTCTGTTTGTAATCTTTTTAAGCTTCCCTCAATTGCTTCAGAGATACTTTGCTCATTATATTGTTTGCCTCCACCTCGAATCCAAGAGGGGCCAGGTCCTGATATTTTTGTAGCCAATATTATCTGATCTCTATTTTTTTTTTCTTGAAACCAATTTCCAATCATAGTTTCTGTTTTTGTATAAGTGTCTGCCTTAGGGGGTACGGCATAGAGCTCAGCAGTATCAAAAAAATTAATTCCCGCATCAACGGAGTAATTCATTTGTGAAAAAGCTTCTTCTTGAGAATTTTGTTCTCCCCAAGTCATAGTTCCAAGACAGATAAGGCTTACATCGATGTCTGTTTTACTGAGTTTTTTAAATTTCATAAAATATTCATACGGTTTTACTTGAAATGAATCAAGTTAATAGCCATATTTGTAATATATATAAGGAGAAACAATGGTAGACCTTCGACAAAATACTTATTCACAAGCAGAGTCAAATACAATTGACCAAGGCTTGAGAGAGTACATGCTAAAAGTTTATAATTACATGACTTCAGGTTTGGCAATTAGTGGACTTGTAGCTTGGACTGCTTCTCAGTCTCCTGCGCTTATGAATGCAATTTATGGTTCAGCTCTTCAATGGGTTGTAATGTTAGCCCCTTTAGGATTTATATTCTTTCTTGGTGCTAGAATGCAAAAAATGTCAAATTCCGCAGCACAAATGACCTTTTGGGCTTTTGCCGCTGTCATGGGACTTTCTATGTCATACATATTTATACTTTATACTGGCGCAAGTATAACAAGAGTATTTTTTATTACTTGTAGTGTATTTGCTGCCATGAGTATTTATGGATATACAACAAAAAGAGATTTAACAAAATTTGGATCTTTTTTAATGATGGGACTAATAGGCATCATTATTGCAAGTGTTGTTAACATCTTTATGAAAAGCACAATGATGGAATTTGTAATTTCATGTATTGGTGTTCTTGTATTTGTGGGCTTAACTGCATATGACACTCAAAAGATAAAATCTATGTATTACTCAACAAGTGCTGAAATGGCAACAAAGACTGCTATCATGGGAGCGTTAACTCTGTATCTTGATTTTATTAATTTATTTTTAATGCTACTTAGGTTATTTGGCCAAAGAAGATAATTAATATTAAATTTAAAAAAGGGGAGAGATTAAGCGCTCTCCCTTTTTTATTTTAAACTCCTTTTTAAAAAAAAATACTTCTCTAATATCTTTTTGTGATTAGTTATATTTTTGCACTTAGTGCCGCTGCCATTTGGTCGTTAACAGGCTTGATTAGCACAAGGGCAGTTCGATATTTTGGAAGTTATAATTTTAATTTTTTACGTTTACTTGGAATAATAGTTTTATTTACTCCTTACGCATATATTCATTGGAGTCCAATTTATTTTGAAAATTCTATAATAATTGCTATCGCACTCTCTTCAATTATTGGGATAGTGATAGGAGACACTTTTCTTTATATATGTTTAAAAAGGCTAGGTCCACGTCGTGAGGCTTTGTTATTTTCCATTCAAATCCCCTGTACTATATTAATGGCAGATATTTTTTTGAACGCTCTTCCAAATTTTTATCAACTTTTAGGATGTGGTTTAATATTTATTGGTATCATTGTTGCTATTCAATTTAATAAAACAATTAAAAATGATGATTTAGAAAATATTCAAGGAAACAAACTTGTTGGTCTGTATGCTGGTATTGGACTGGCCGTTTGTCAAGCAATAGGAATAATTATAATGAAACCTATATTGCTTAATACAGATCCTATTACAATTTCTTATCTTCGAGTATTAATTGCTGCCATTGGAATGTTATTGAGTTTTGCCTTTTTACCAAAAATGAATTTATTAACAAAAATGAAAGATTTAAAGCAAACATCAATAGCTATTTTATGTGGGTTAATGGGCATGGGTGTTGGTATGACTCTTTTTATAATAGCTTTAAAAAATGGTAATCCCGGTGTTGTTTCAGCACTCTCTAGTACTATGCCCATAATGATTATTCCGTTTTTATGGATTGCAACTAAAAATTATTCAGGCCATTTATCTGTTTTAGGTGCTCTGATAACATGCATTGGTGCGGCTATAATTTTTCTTAGTTAATCTGAGCCCTTTTCTACATTAACAATCTTTAACTCTTTAGATTTTTTAATTTGAGACTGTAGAATTTTGTTTAATGGGTCTTTGCCTAAGTACTTCTTAAATTGCTTATGGCTCTTAGTAGCTTCTTCTGTGTTTCCATCAGTTATAGCAACCAAAGTTTGTCGAAGAAAATGGAGACCTTTTTGTTCTCTTGAAGTTTTATATTTAGAGTAAAAAGATCTTGGATAAACAATAATTTTAAAAATAAAATAAATAATGAAGGTAATCATGAGCAATATAGAAAGAATGATGATGATTGCTTGTACCATAGGGATTTCTAGTTGCCACAGTCCTAAAACTATTGCTAAATCTTCCTGACCATTAAACAAATAAAATAGCGATGCATATCCAACCATTAGCAATAAAACAATTAATAAAATTCTCATCATCTAAAACAAATTCTCTAAAAAGGATTTTTGTTCCTCATAAGCCTTCGCGATTTTATATGTTTCTTCAAAATAAAATTTTTGATTGACTGTTAAATTTTCATAATTAATGACCGCACTTAAATAATTTTTATTTTCTATTGCTGAAATAAATAATCCAACTGTAGTTGAAGAAGTTTTAGCTACAGATATCTTAAAAACATTTTGTGTGATATTTTTGAGCCAATTTATTTTAGTATTTTTTAAAAATTCTTCTTTTATAAAACGACTTTCATTTTTTGATAATTGTTGTTGTATGAATGTACTATCTGGAAGTGACAAAAGTGATTGAAGTCTGGGTTCTGTGAAAAACATAAACTGACTTTGCAGTTTTGTAACATTACTATTTCTAATTTGCTGGTCATCGATATTGAGTAAAATCATATTCATACTTTTTAGTAATTCGTATGCATCTAAATCTTTTACTTCAATAATATTTTTTTGGGGCTGAACAATCACCGGTTCAGAACTCTTCGTTTGAACTTCCTGCATGGTTGAAGATAATTCTAGAATTAATCTTTCAAGGTTAGCTACTTTCATTTCTAAATCTTTATTAGGGTTAATCTTTTTTGCTTCTATAACTGGCTCTATTACTGGATCGGCCTTAGAAATAGTTTGTATGAAATTCTTATTATTTAAATATAAATAGGCTCCGCCTATAACTAAAACTGTTATAAACACTATAATGAAAAAGTTTCTTTTTAGAAAACTAGAACTAGTTGGAATTTTTTTATTGTCGCTCATGAATTAGAATCTATATTTTTATAATAATGAAAGTTTTAGCAATAGAAAGTTCTTGTGACGACACATCTATAGCAATTGTCGATAGTTTTAGGAAAATCAAGTATATACAGACCATTAACCACCAGAAATTCCATAAAGATTTTGGTGGAGTTGTTCCAGAAATGGCTGCCAGACAACATTTAGATATCATGGATATGATTTTAAAAAAAATATCCTCTCGACAATTAAAAACAGTCGATTGTATAGCAGCAACATATGGACCTGGGTTAATTGGCGGTCTCATAGTTGGTTCTAGCATTGCTAAAGGTATAGCAATTGCACTAAATAAACCTCTGTTACCTATTAATCACTTACAAGCTCATTTATTATCACCGCGAATGATTGCTAAGATTCATTTTCCTTATCTATGTCTCCTTGTCTCTGGTGGTAATACTGCAATCGTACTCATCGAAACTGAAAAAAAATTTAAAATATTAGGCTCTACGATTGATGATTCAGCAGGAGAATGTTTTGATAAAGTCGCCAAATTTATGGGGCTAAGTTATCCTGGTGGTCCAGCGCTTGAAAAGTTGGCGATAGGTGGTGACGCTAATGCTTTCATATTACCAAAGCCTCTTACTAAAACTAAAAACTGTAATTTTTCATTTTCAGGTCTCAAAACATCGGCTATAAAAATCATAGGGTCTCATGAAAATACAAAGGTCTTTCAAAAAGATTTTGCAGCCTCTTTTCAAAAATCTATCTCCAACATATTAAAAATCAAAATCAGTAATGCCATTGATCTATTAGATAAAAGAAATATTAAAGTTAGAGACTTTTCCATATGTGGAGGAGTGGCCGCAAATAAAATTATTAATAAAGATCTAAAAGCTTTTGTTAATAGAAAAAAAATGAATTTTTACCAAGTCCCTTTATCTTTGTGTACCGATAATGCTGCAATGATTGGATGGAATGCACTTGAATTGGCTAAAACTATGAGCTTAAAGAAAAATAATTATAGCATCAGACCAACACCAAATATTTTAATTAATGAAAGCTTTATAAAATAAAAGTAGGGTTAAATTTAAAATTTATTACTTCTAAATTATAATAATAAATTTATTATAAGACTATTATGAAAAAATCTTATTGGCTTATCAAATCTGAACCTGGTACTTGGTCTTGGGATCAGCAAAAAAAAGATAAAACAACTCATTGGGATGGGGTGAGAAACTATCAGGCATCAAATAATTTAAAAGCTATGAAAAAAGGTGATGAATGTTTTTTTTATCATTCAGTTTCAGAAAGAGCTATCAAAGGAATTGTAAAAGTTACAAAGGAATACTATCCTGATCCAACAGACCCTAAGGCAAGATTTGGTATGGTAGATGTCACGTATATGAAAAGCCTCCCTGACGTTACACTTGATCAAATCAAGGAAGATCCTTTTTTTGATGACTTCTCACTTGTTAAGCAATCACGCTTAAGCGTGATGCCAGTATCATTGAAACAATGGCAAAAAATTATTAAGATGTCCTCTCGATGATTAAAGAATTTCCTCTCAAAAAACCTTTACTAACTCAAAATGAATTTAACGAGATGTATCAAGAGTCCTTTCAGGATAAAGAGTTATTTTGGTCCAAAGTAGCCAAAGAGCATATTTCTTGGTCTAAAGAATTTACAAAAGTAAAAAATACCAGTTTTTATGGTGATGTTTCAATCAAGTGGTTTGAGGACGGCGAACTCAATGTTTGCTATAACGCTGTTGATCGCCATGCTGAAAAAAATCCAAATAATATTGCTATCATTTGGGAGGGAGATGATCCTAATCAATCTAAAACTTATACTTACTTACAACTTCAAAAAGAAGTTAGTAAATTTGCCAATGTTCTGAAAGATATGGGTGTGAAGAAAGGCGATAGAGTTACAATTTATTTAACAATGATACCTGAAGTTGCATTTGCAATGCTAGCTTGTGCAAGAATTGGCGCTGTCCATTCAGTTATATTTGGTGGGTTTGCGCCTGAGTCAATTGCAGGACGTATTCAAGACTGTAATTCGAAATTTGTTATTACGGCCGATGAAGGAGTGAGGGGAGGAAAAATTATTCCACTAAAAAAATATATCAACTCCGCTCTTGAAAAATGTGATGAAGATATAAAAACTTTAGTTGTCAACTACACAAATACTCAAGAAAAAATTCTCAAAGAAAAAGACTACTCTTTAAATGAAATGCTAGCCTCAGTTAGTGATGTTTGCGAATGTGAACCTATGAACGCAGAAGACCCTTTATTTATTTTATATACATCAGGCTCTACTGGAAAACCCAAAGGCGTACTCCACACCACGGGTGGATATTTAGTCTATGCCTCTTTCACTCACAAATACTCTTTCGATTACCATGAGGGGGATGTTTATTGGTGCACTGCTGACGCGGGATGGATTACTGGCCATTCCTATTCTCTATATGGCCCCTTAACAAACGGGGCACAAACGCTTCTTTTTGAAGGGGTTCCTAACTATCCAGATTTTTCAAGATTTTGGCAAATTTGCGATAAGCATCAAGTCAATATTTTCTATACCGCTCCCACTGTTATTAGAGCTCTTATGAAAGAAGGAAATGATTTTGTAAATCAATGTTCTCTTTCATCACTAAGAATTTTAGGCACTGTAGGAGAACCAATTAATCCTGAGGCTTGGAACTGGTACGCCGAGGTTGTTGGAAAGAATCGATGTCCTGTTATAGACACTTGGTGGCAAACTGAAACTGGTGGACATTTAATTTCTCCTATACCTGGAAATAGTAAATTTAAACCAGGTAGTGCGGGACAGCCTTATTTTGGAATTGAAGCAATAATTGTTGATGATGATGGTAATATTTTAGAAGGAGAATGTGAGGGAAAGCTGTGCATGAAAGATAGTTGGCCTGGACAAATGAGAACAGTTTATGGAGATCACAAAAGATTTATTGAGACATACTTCACACAATTTAGGGGTAAATATTTTACTGGGGATGGATGTAAAAGAGATAAAGATGGATTTTACTGGATCACAGGAAGAGTGGATGATTGTATTAATGTTTCAGGTCACCTTTTAGGGACAGCTGAAATAGAAAGTGCATTTGTAGAGCATGAGCTTGTGAGCGAAGCTGCAGTTGTTGGATATCCACACGATATAAAAGGACAAGGTATTTATGCATATGTTACGACAAATACTGGGGTTGAAACTTCAGAAGAACTAAGAAAAGAATTAATCAATTGGATTAGAAGCAAGATTGGTCCTATTGCAACCCCTGATAAAATTCAATTTTCTCCGGGATTACCTAAGACCAGATCAGGAAAAATTATGAGAAGAATTTTAAGAAAAATAGCTTCTAATGAATCTGATCAACTAGGAGATACCTCAACACTTGCTGATCCTGATGTGGTAGAGTCGCTTGTTGTCGGATACAAACAAAACTAAGAACCCTGATATCGTTAATGTATTTAACGCTATTCAAAAAATCAATAAAGGACAAAGTGTTGATAACGCTATCCAAGGGTTTGATGAAATAAAAAGATCTTTTATTTTTTTAACCGTACAAGAATATTATAGAAAATACTTGAATACTTTAGAAATTACTAAAAAATTTTCTCATAAAAAATCACATCCAGACGGTATTGTTATAATTCAAATTGCTATAATTATGATTTTTTTTTCGAGAAAACCTGATCATGCTATTGTCCATGATGCAGTTGAATTTAGTAAATCTTATAAGATATCAGGATTTATAAATGCTTTACTAAGAAAGATTCTAAGTGAAAAAGATAATCTTCAAAAAAATATGGAAACACATATGGTTGATAGTGAATTTAAAAAGCAGCTTATTAAAATTTATTCTAGTAGGAAAATATACGATTATATTTTTGAAACCTTAAATAAGAAACCTACCAACTATCAAATATCATACGATGATGATGTAGAGGCTATGTATGATTCAAGAGTATCTATTCTCCAAAATTTTGATGACTTACTAAGTAAATCATGGGTGCAAGATATTGGAAATTATGAATGCATTAGATCAGTCAAACATTTAGTAAAAGGAAAAAAAATTTTGGACTGCTGCGCTGCTCCAGGAGGGAAAAGCTTTCTTCTCTCTTCTTTTGGATGTGAGGTAACTTCTCTTGATAATAATAAAGATCAAATTAATAAATTTTATGAGAATACTAACCGTCTTAACCTAAAATTAAAAATTCAAGAAGATAATTTTTTAACCTATCAACCTAAAGAAAAATTTAATTGCATTCTTTTAGACGCTCCATGTTCCTCTCTTGGAACATTTAGAAGAAATCCAGATGTTTCATTTAAAATTAAAGAAATGGCATTAAAAGATAAACAAATTTTACAATTAAAAATGTTAGAAAAGGCCTCATCTCTTGTTGATGAAAATGGTATCATTATTTATATGGTGTGTTCTTTTCACTCTATTGAGACGATTGAAGTAATTGATAAATTTTTAAAAAAAAATGCTGATTTTAATACAATTAACTTAAAATCTGATAAACTATTAAAAAAAAATGATGGATATTTTATTAACCCTTTCTCCTTTAAAGATTATGGTGGATCTGACTCCTTTTTCATATCTGCATTACAGAAAAAAGTCTAGTCAATGAGTATTATTTTAGCACCCTCTATACTTGGTGGTCCTTTTTCTAACATGGAAAAAATTATAAAAGATTTTGACCAATCAGACGCAAATTATATTCACTTGGATGTTATGGATGGAGATTTTGTTCCCAATCTAACATTTGGTCCAAAATTTATTTCAGACATAAGAAAATATACTAATAAGACTTTTGATGTTCATTTAATGATCAATCGTGTTGATAAATTTCTTCAAAATTATATTGATGCTGGGTCTGATATTATTACTTTTCATATAGAAATTGATGAGGATATAAAAAGTAATTTGCAATATATAAAATCTAAAGGTTTAAAGTCTGGTCTAGCTATTAAGCCCAATACTGACTGGAATACCATAACACCATTTATAGATTTAATAGACCAGGCGCTTGTGATGACAGTCGAGCCTGGTTTTGGTGGCCAATCTTTTATGAATAATCAACTTCTCAAAGTAGAAGAGATTAAGAAGTTATCCCAAGAAAAAAAACTTACTCTTGATATTGGAGTGGATGGAGGGGTAGATAATATAACTGGACCCTTATGTATTAATGCAGGCGCAAATGTATTAATTGCAGGTTCATATCTGTTTAAGCAAGAAAACCTTATAGATGCAACGAACGAATTAAATAAAAATTTTCATAATGTTTAAGTATAAAAATGTATTAATTAGTGTTTACGATAAGACAGACTTAGATGTTTTTGCAAATTTTTTAATAAAAAAAAAATTTAATATTTACTCTACAGGCGGTACATCAAATTATTTAAAGCAATTAGGGTTACCAGTTAAAGAAATTTCTAACTACACAAAACAAAAGGAAATTTTAGACGGACGAGTTAAAACACTTCATCCTAAAATTTTTGGTGGACTACTAGCAGACAATTCTTCTTTACATCAAAAAGAATTAAAAAATAATCAAATGATAAATTTTGATTTGCTTGTTGTAAATTTATATCCTTTTGAGGAGACACTTAAAATTACTAAAAATAATAAAAAAATTATAGAAATGATCGACATAGGTGGGCACAGTTTAATAAGAGCTTCTGTGAAAAATTACCAAAAGACCATGACAATTATCGACCCCAATGACTACTTCACATTTATTAAATCATATAAGACCATTACTGGTAAAAATAAAAATTTTGCCATCAAGGCCCTTGAACATGCTAATAAATATGATCAAAATATTTTAAATTGGTTTAAGAAAAATGGTTCGGAAGAATTAGAAACCTTTGATCTGCGTTATGGTGAAAATCCTCATCAATCAGCTCACGCAAAAATTCGTAAAAATTCATTTGAGCAAATTAGTGGGGAGAAAAAACTTAGCTATAATAATCTATTAGACTTAGATGCAGCCATAAATATTATTTATCATGCACCAAAAACAAATAAAAATATGGTCACAATTGTAAAACATAACACTCCTTGCGGAGCTGCAATTCATAAAAATCAGAAGAAAGCATTTGAATTAGCTTTATCTGGAGATCCAATCAGTGCCTTTGGTGGTATTGTCGTATTCAATAAAAAAATTGAAAAAAATGCAGCAAAAATAATTACTAAGGGATTTTATGAGGTAATTGCCTCGACAGATTTTAGCGCAGAAGCACTTTCAATATTATCTAGAAAAAAAAATCTTCGACTATTAAAAATTAACAAAAAACTTCCAAAGTTAGAAACCAAATCCATATTTGCAGGTTCTCTTTATCAAAATATGGATTTGTTACCAATAAAGGTTAAAAAAATTCATGGAAGAAATTTAAATAAGGATTTAAACATTAAATTTTTTATTCATGTTTTAAAATTTGTAAAATCTAATGCCATAGCTATTTTTGATAATGAAAAACTCTTGTCTCAATGTGGTGGACAGACGTCGAGAATTGACTCTCTACGTAATTCAATAAATAAACTAAAGCAATTGCATAAAATTAGTTTTAAAAAACCTTTGTATTTAATTTCTGATGCTTTTTTTCCATTTGAAGACTCACTCAAATTTATTCAATCAACAAAGTTAAATATAAATATATTTGCTCCTATGGGTTCTATTAATGATCATAAGATTATTACTTATGCTGAAAAAAATAAAATGACTCTTTATGAGTTAAATCATAGACATTTCAAACACTAATGAAAATTATAAAAAATACACCACCTAAAAAAGACTATATTTTAATGAAGCGTTACCAATGTGTTAAAATTATAAAAAAAGTCTCTACAAAATTGACTGATGATTTTTTTAAAGTTTTTCCTGAAGAAAAACGAGGTCGTAAGTCTTTTAAATCCAAAGAGGAAGAGATTATGACTTTAATGGCATACAATGAATTAATCGAAAAAGGTAATAAAGTTATGTGCGATTGTATAGGCAATACGAAAGAACTTTTAAAAAATGAACGACTAGAAGTGTCTGCATCTTTTTATAAAAAAATATGAATTTAAATAATTCTATTCCTCTTTTTGTAGATTTAGATGGAACAATAATTAAAGAAGACATTGGCCAGATAGCTATTAAAAAAAAGATCAAAGATAACATTTTTAATATTTTTGGGATTTTAGTAAGATTTTTATTATTTGGTAAACCTAGCGTAAAATTTTATATTTCTAAAAATTTTAATGTAAACTTTGGTGATCTTCATTTTAATCATGCGTGTATAGATTTTATTATGGAATCAAAAAAACTAGGAAGAAAAATTTTTTTAATTTCTGGTTCCCATGAATTAGTCGTTAAAGTTATAGGAGATAAATTAAATATCTTTGATGGTATTTACGGTACTAGGAAAAATTATAATATGATAAGCAATAACAAGGTACGCTTCATTCACAGTACTTTAGGTTATAGTAAATTCGATTATATTGGTAATAGCTACCAAGATTTACCAGTTTGGGATTATTCTGAAAATGTAATTTACACCAATGTAGAAGAGGACTTACTTCCGAAAATTAATTTAATAAGTAAGAATAAAATATTTATTAAACATAAATTTGACTAAACTAAGTTTTAGTAAGTATATTAATTTGCTACTAAAGATTATAAATTTTGTCTTTTATTGTTAGTCTCATATATATCACTGAGATAAATCACTACAGCTATCCAAATAAAGATAAAACTCAATAATTTAATTGATGAAAATTGTTCATTGTAATAATAAAAGCCAAGTAAAAACTGTAGGGTTGGGGTAACAAAAAAAATCATTCCCGAAGGCCCTAATCCACTAAGTTCAACACCTTTTACATATAAAAATAAAGGAACAACAGTCATGGGACCAGCTAATAGAATTATTAATAATAAAGATAGATCAGATAATTTAAAATCATTTGCACCGTTTTTCACTAAAAAATAAAAAGCGACTAATGCAAATGGTAAGATAAATAAACTCTCCACTAAGAGACCTACATCCGTATCTACATTTATTTTTTTTCTTATTAGATTATATAGTGTCCAAGTTACAGCCACCATAATACCTACCCATGGCAAAGATTTTACACTTATTAATAATAAAAATAAGATCGAAAATATTACTAGTATGATACAAAAAATTCTTTTTTGGTTTAATTGCTCTTTAAAAAAAAAATAACCTAGTAACACACTTAAAATAGGCATGATGTAATAGCCGAAACTTGCGTCAATAATTTTTTCTGTCGCTACTGCATAAATCCACACAGTCCAATTTAAAAAAACTAAAATAGCTGAAAAAAATAAAGCTACAATATTTTTCCATTTAGAAATTATATCCAAGAAAATATTCCATTTAGAAAAAAGTGAAGTTGTTATGATTAAAGTTAAAGCCGTCCACAAACATCTATGTATAACAATTTCTGCGTAACCGATAAAAGCTATATATTTGAAATAAATGACACCTAAAAATCCCCACCAAAAAGATCCTAAAAAACTATGAGTTAATCCTTTATTAAAGTCGCTATACATATTTGGAATATATTGGTTTAATTAAGGGCAAAATGATTTATGTAAATTGTTAGAGTTTTTTTTGATTTATTACCACGTCTACAAGAACAGCAATTAGCAGGTTTAGCATCGTTATTCCACATATTATTATAAAACTAAAAAAGTATATCCATGCCCACCAGTAAACTTCTTGCAGTGGAAGCATGACTTGTTCCCAGGAAGACAATGTTAGAACCTGAAAAAGAGTAATCATAGATACTCCCAAATCATTCCATCTTTGTGGAATATCATTGCTAAATAGTATGGATCCTATGGTTGCGTAAATGTACAGAATGATAAAAAGCAAAAGGCTAACATAGAAAACTCTTTTTACTGAGCCTAGTAATGCCTCGATGATTAGTTTTAGCTCAGGTATTATAGAAATAATTCTTAAAACTCTAAAAACTCTTAACAGTCTTAAAAGAAGATAGCTTGAGCTATTTGGTATAGGTATAAGCGAAATTAAAACAATTACAGTATCAAAGATATTCCAACCACTTTTAAAAAATTCATTTTTTTTTGGTTCACCAATAAATCTGATTAAAATTTCTACGAGAAAAAATATTGTAATAAAGTAATCAAGAAGATTAATAATATTTTTGGTAAATGCACTTAACTCATATGTGGTTATTCCAATTGTAAAGGCATTAAATATAATAATACCTATAACAAGGTATTGAAACAACTGGCTTTCTTTTAATTTAAAAAATTTTTTGTGCATCGTTTATTAAACTTATATTGCCGCTTGATTACAGACAATTGAAAAAAGCCTAAGGGATAATAATATTATTGGAGCGGGCGAAGGGATTCGAAGCAGACGCCAACTCATAATAATATAAGTAATACACTATTTTTTGACAAAAGTACTTTGCAAGTACTTTAACCTTTTTTTGTTTTTGTAAAAATTAAATTTTATAAAAGTGGCATGGGGTTAACCGGTAAATCAAAAAGTGAACTCATAAAAGATATAAAATTTCTTTTTTAGATGAATATAACAGTTTAATATGAAAAAAATGAGAAAACTATTAGAGGCAGTTAATTTATATTTTGAAGGTATTCACGAATGTGATGCATCTAAATTAAAAGAAGTGTTCCACCCTAAATCTAGTCTTTTTGATGCTGATAACGGAAAAATTTTTGTAGAAACAATAGATAGTTTTATAGAAGATGTTTCAAAAAGAACTTCTCCAGCAAGTGTTGGGCAAGAGATGAAAGCAGAAGTTTTAATGATTGATTATTTGTCTGATATTAGTGCTACTGTAAAGATTAGAATCCACGCACATAAAAATATTTTCATTGACCATTTGGCATTTGTTAGAGACACCAATGATTGGAAAATTGTTTCAAAGATATGGCATTTAGAAAATGCACAATAAAAATTGAAATCACTATTAACACTTTAATAAATTATAAATAAAATTAGATAAGAAAGAGCAATTCAATTACAAGAGCGTATCTATTCTAAAAGAAAATAGTAAGAGTACTTTGCAGTACTTTGCAATCATTCCACAAAAAACAAGTAAACACTTAGTGTTTGGAGCGGGCGAAGGGATTCGAACCCTCGACATCTTCGTTGGCAACGAAGTGCTCTACCACTGAGCTACGCCCGCTTAGCGTGTTATATTTGATATCTAACCCACAACTACAAATCAAGACTTATTTTTTTAAAACCCTTGTTTTATTTACATAAACTACCATTTATATTGTATGAGTTTCGTTAAAGATATTAACCAAGATGAGTTTTTACAAGAAGTTGTTGAGACATCTAAAACCACCCCTGTTTTAGTAGATTTTTGGGCACCTTGGTGTGGGCCATGCAAACAACTAACTCCGTTATTGGAAAAGATAGTTAATGAACAAGATGGTAAAGTAATTTTAGTTAAAATTAATGTTGACGAAAATAATGAACTTTCTACAAAATTAAATATCCAATCCATTCCAACTGTATACGCGTTTGTCGATGGCAAACCAATTAATGCATTTCAAGGCGCTCAACCAGAGGGGGAAATTAAAAAGTTAATTGATCAAATGTTAGAAAATGCACCAGGAAATGAAGTGCCAAAATTACTCAAAGAAGCAGACGAAAAATTTAAAGCAGAAGCATTTCAGGAAGCACAAGCTATTTACGAACAGTTACTTGGGATGGATTCAACAAATGTGAAAATTATCATTGGTCTTCTAAGATGTTATTACCAATTAGGAAATATTGAGGGAGCATTAGAAATTTATGAGTCACTTACAGATGAACTCATGGCAGATGAAGAAATAATAAAATTAAAAAAATTATTAGACACTTCTAATAATGAGAGTGTTGATGAATCAGTTTTAAATTCTCTTAACGAACAAGTTCGAGATAATCCTAAAGATAAAGACAAAAGATTTGAGTTGGCAAATACTTTATTGGCAAATCAAGATGTTGAAAAAGGATTTGAGCACTTGTTAATTTTATTTGAACAAGATCCCAAATGGAAAGAAGAAGCTCCAAAGAAAAAATTACTAGAATTTTTTGAAGTCCTTGGGTTTAATGATCCTAATGTAATTGTAGCAAGAAAAAAATTATCGAGTATAATGTTTAAATAAATTATGGAAGAAGATACAAAAAAATTATTTGAGATTGGCGTTAACGAACTGCCGAGTCATATACCCTTATTCCCTCTAGATAATGTCTTATTACTCCCCTTTGGAAAAATGCCATTAAATATATTTGAACCTAGGTATATAAAAATGATTTTAGACTCACTTAAGAAACAAAGGCTAATTGGAATTGTACAGCCAAAAGATAATAGCGGTGAATTTTTTAATGTTGGTTGTATGGGTAAGATTACTTCCTTTATTGAAACCCCTGATAACAGAATTGTTCTTAACCTTGACGGTATCTGTCGTTTTAAGATAACAGACAGTCAACTTTCTCAAGGTGGCTACTATAATGCAAACGTTAAAACTATTGATTTTGTTGAAGATATTAACGTTGTAGAGCCTATGATTGACAGAGACAGTCTTATTAAGAAGTTTGCAAACTTCTTTAAAATCAAAAAATATGATCTTGATCTCAATATTATCGAAGAGACATCTAATCTTCAGTTGCTCAGTACTCTTACAATGTTAGCCCCGTTTAATAAAATTGATAAACAAGCAATTTTAGAAGCACAAAATTTGATTGATAGACTTCAAGTTGTAAATTCGATTTTAGATTTAAATACTTTTACAGTTGTTGGTAGCAATTCTCGACATTAATTAAGAATTTTATTAACGCCCATCGCTTGCTTAATAAATAAACTTCTCAGGAAACTTAATCTTTTTAAAGTTTTTAAACTTGCTGCTCCAAAAAAATTTGATAATGGAGTATTGAGTTGGAAAGTTTTATTAATGATTTCTGTAAATGAAAAGTATAAATAGCTTTCAAACTTTCTTCTAGAATAATAAATAGAATTAAAGTCCTCAGAATTAAGAGATTTTTTTTCAACAAGGTTTAAAAAACTTTGAATATCTTTTATACCCAAATTCCAACCTTGTCCTGCAACGGGATGGATAGATCTAAAGCTATCGCCCATAAATATAAGATCATGGTATTTATTTTTTGGATTAAATAAGTAAGGTGTTATTGGATAAGAAAATATATTTTTAGCTAGGTTAATTTTACCATGGGACTTGTTAAAATTTTTATCAATTAATTTTTTCATTGAAGTGCTAGATACCGTTTCTTGTGTCGAGTAAATAAAAGTAGAGTATTTATCCGTTTTATGCGGTGCTGGTAAAATTGCCAGAGGACCATTTTTTGTAAAATTCTCATATGCAATATTTTGATGATTTTTTTGATGATTAAAAAATCCAACATATGCTTTATGAATATTATCTCCTTTAAGAAAATGATTTGTATCAACTTGATTGATAAATTGTTTTCCACCCATTATGACAATTTTTTTAAATACGTATTCCTTATTTTTAATTTTAAAATTTTTACTTGATTGAAGTTGATCCAATTGCATAAAAGTATTATCTACAATCGATTTTTCTTTTATTAAAATTTTATGGGCTATTAATAATAATTCTTTGTTAAATATGACACTACCCATAGCGTCTTGTTCCTTGAAAATTAATTCATCTTTGTTGAGGTAAGTTTTAATAGAGATTTGACCAATATCAACGTGTTCATTGTTTAATTTATCCCATAAATCGATAGATTTAAGGAAATTTCTAGAATTTGCATTGACTGCCAGTGTCCTTTGATCAGAAAATGCTCCATCAGACAAGCCTTCTTTTTCTAGAACTAAAACTTTGTATTGTTTCTTTATTAAAGAAATTGCTAGTAAAGAGCCAAGCAGGCCTGACCCAATAATAAGACAATCATATTTAAGTATTTTATTTTTCATTCTTGTGCATATATTAAATTTATATCATGAAATATAAAATATTTCCAAATTCGTTATCGCTTGCAATGTCAAATGTTTATAGATGGATTTTATTTTTATTATATATATCGATTTGTCTCACTTGCTCAATTGCAATAATTTCCTTCAATCAATTTGATACCTCACTTTTATTTATATCATCCGAGCCTACAACAAATTATTTGGGAAATTTTGGTTCCTATATTTCTAGTTTTATCATTTATTGTTTTGGAAGTTTTTCAGTTTTTATACCTGTATTTTTTTTTATAGCTGCCTTGCATCAGATTTTTAAATCTTATTTAAAATTTATATTCCTTCGCTTTTTTGTTTTTGTAATATCAGTAGTTTTGGTTGAACAAATATCTATATTTTACAATTATCAAATGAATATTTTTGGAAAAGATTTTCTGTGGGGCGTACCTGGAGTTCTTCTAAGTAACATTCTAATAAATGAGTATTTAGTTATTGTTATCTTCTTAACTGGTTTTATTGGTATAATTTTCTCTTTAGACCTTCCCTCTTTAGTAAGATTTAAATATTCTTTTAAAATTCCAAAATTTGCATTCACAAAAAATGTGGAACCAAAAATATCAATAAAGAAATCTGAACCTAAGGTTTCAAAAAAAACAGCCTCTAGTTTTGTAACATCGAATGATGAAGAAAGCTCATTGCCTATTAGAAAGCAAAG
>Ga0209632_10002066_pt1 | contig 19553 bp, 18 predicted proteins | sample COG_10_FD_184754 | JGI IMG/M metagenome (GOLD analysis project Ga0209632, IMG submission 184754) | Pelagic Microbial community sample from North Sea - COGITO 998_met_10 (SPAdes) (version 2) | ecosystem: Environmental > Aquatic > Marine > Neritic zone/Coastal water | place: Helgoland, sampling... | reverse complement strand
GTATTGAGACGATTCTGAGCAATTCCAAGCTTGTCATCAATTTTTTCTAATTCTTCCGTTAAGTTAGCAACTGGTTCGTCCACTAACTCAGAAGAAGCCCTAAATCCGTCTTCTAAAGAAGAAATTCTTTTTTCCAAAGCCTCTTTTTGTGCATTAACTTCATCAATAAGAGAATTCGTATCCTCCCTCTTCTGGGCAATACAAAGTTTAGAACTTAATTCCTCTTTTTGCTTGGACAACTCATCAATTGCCCATTTTAAAGATGATAGTTTTGATTGCATTAATTTTCTTAAGATGAATTTTTAGAATTGTCCAACATATCTTTAGAAGTTGTGATGTAACCATCAACATGTGTCAGTTCTGATCTTAGTGGTTTTAGAGTCAATTTTAAAACATCTAAATTAGATTTTGTTGATTCTAATTCCTCTAAATTATGTCTAGCATCCAGGTAGTCTGGGTTCAGGTTTAATGATTTTTGTAGAAGTTTGAGTGCAATATGTGGTGTTTTTTGCGATTTGAGCAGGCACACGGCTAAATTATTTAACGATTCTGTATTTTTTGGACAATTATTACAAATTGATTGAAATGAACGAATTGCTCGAAGATATTCGCCTCTAAGAGCGAAAATAGTTCCTCGCATAAATTTTTTATCGAAATTGTCATCTGCAACCGTTGTTAATTTTTCTAGAGCTGTTTCGTGTTTGCCAATCGTGAAGTAATACCAGGCAAACGAAATATTTAACTCATCTGTGTTCGAGTGTTCGAACAGTTTGTCGTAAATTAGTTCGAAGTCGTAACTCTTTAATATCTTTAAGACGTTTTCCGTCGATTTAGAAAGTTTTTTGGAAGTATTTTTTTCGTGTAATCTGTATCTTGCAAGGGGCGAGTCTATGAAGTGTATAAGGCTTCCTTTGAAATAATGCTTGAAGTACCAATCGTAGTCTACTGCTGAAGATAATTCTTCAGCGAATTTCAGTTGGGCGGAGCGGCGGGCGAACAAAACCCCGCTCCACAAATAACTTCTTTTTAATTGATGTAAAAAGGTGTTCTCGTTCGTCATGCTTGGAGGGAACCCACGAGTACTGAATTCATTTCTTCCATTTGAGTTATGCCAAAGCTCGCAATCCGAATAAACAATGTCCACTTCTTCATTTCTTGCCAAGTAAGAGAGCGGGAGTGAAATTCTATCGGGGAATTGTATATCGTCGGACCCGGCAAAGAAAAAGTACTCTCCACGCATTTTGCTCATGCCTAAGTTCTTGGCGCTTGAGATGCCGGAGTTGATTTTATTCTTAAAATGATGAAAGCTAATGTTTGGGCAATTGGTATTTTCAATATACTCCCTTGCCACAAGCTCCGATTTATCAGTGGAACCATCGTTAACCAGTATGACCTCCAAGTTGGAATGTTCGATGCGTACGATGCTACCGAGGCAATCAACGATGGTTTTCTCTGAGTTGTAGAAAGGAACGATACAACTGACTAACTGTTTGTTTGGGTTTATGATTATGTTCCTTTGGTCTTTTCGGCAGAGGGCACATATATCTGAGCTTCGCCGGTGATGACCAATTCGCCTCCGGTCTCGCAGGTGGTAAGGAATTTAAGCACTCTTCGGTTGATGTTGATTGAAGAGACCCTCACGGTCGCCGTAATTTCGTCGCCAATGTAAACGGGTTTTTTGTATTTAAATGACTGAGACATAATCAGGCAACCTGGTCCCGGCATTTTGGTCGCATATATACCTGAAAAAATAGAAGAGGAAATCATGCCGTGGGCAATGCGTTTGCCAAAACCCATTGCCTGTGCGTATTCGTCTTCGAAATGAATGGGATTGAAGTCATCCGAAATGGCAGCGAAACCGGAAACGTCTTGGCTGTGGATAATCTTTTTGTGAGTCGCTTCCATTCCAACTGCGATCGACTCGAGAGGTATAGGAAACGCCTGATTCATCTCATTAGATTTGCCACCTTATTACTTCGAATGCTTCGGCAAATTCATTGTTGACCTGCGTCCCCCGAACGCGGGCAAGTCCGGTAATGAAATCCTCGTTGAAATAGAGCCTTTTAGCAACTAGTTGGGTTTTGTAAAACCCTAGCATTTGGACTTTCTTGTCGAGGTGCACCTTATCAATTTTCGAGAAAAGTTGTGTTTTGAAATCGACGTGATTCCAAGGGAGTTCATACGAAATTATGCTGGCGCTTGTCTTGAACGCACGGATCATTTCATTGGCGACCACCTGATGGTCTTGATGGAAGTCGTTCAACGAAGGTCCGATCACTACGTCAGGTTTAAAGGAGTCCCGGGTTTTTATTAGGATTTCCAATATATCCTGCCTAACCTCGGAAAGCTTTCGAACGTCATACTTTAAAATTGAAGATTTATTGGGGGCAATTTGCAGGAATTTCAGAACCTCCTTGAATTCCTTTTCCAATGCGTCCTCCGGGAAACCATCAGGTAGCGAATCTTCGGCAGTTGAAAAGCAAATCCAAAAAATTTCCAATCCCGCTGCAACGAATTTTGAAATTGTTGCACCACATCCCAGTTCGGCATCATCGGTGTGAGGAGATAAGATTAAAACCCTGTCATTCGAAGAGAACATAATAAGCTACTTGTTTTTTTGAAATTTGAGAAATTCTTTGACGGGACGAGCAGGGTTGCCGAGATAGGTTTGGTCACGGGGAATGTTTTTTAGAACAACGGAACCTAGTCCGACCGTCGATCCTTCCCCTATTTCCATTTGGTTTAGAATCGAAGCCGAGGGTGCAATCCATGAGTCGTCCTTGATTCGGACGCTTCCGGCAATCATCGAATTTGCAATTATAATGACGTTTTTGCCGATGACGGCGTTGTGAGCGATATGAACCAAGTTGTCGATTTTCGATCCATTACCTATAACTGTGTCGTCGAGGGTACCTCTATCAATCGTCGTGTTGGCTCCGATGTAAACGTCGTCGCCTATGGTTATGCCGCCTAATTGGGGAAAGCTTTCAATTTGATTCTCTTGGTTTTTGTAATAGCCAAAACCTTGTGAGCCCAATATCGCACCGTAATCTATCAATACGTTCACTCCGATCGTTACTTCGTCGCCAATGATGGTATTGGCCCTGATTTCGCAATTTGCTCCAATGGTCGACTTGCCTATCACACAGTTTGCTCCAATGCCCGTTGAGGCATGCACGGACGCCTCCTGTGATATGACGGCACTTTGGTGTATGGTCGGGGTTTTACGTCGTTCGAAAAACTTCCGGCATATTCGAGCGAAGGTCAGTTTAGGGTTTTCGCTAAATAAAATTACCTTGTCCGCATATTGCCTTGGTTCAAGTTCGGCAGTTTCTTTAACAACGACAAAAGAAGATTTTGTGGATCGAATCTTCTCTTGAATATCTTTACTCTTTTTGATCCAAGTAATCGAGTGCTCGTTTGCACTTTGAGGCGAAGCTGGATTGTCGAAGAAAAGACCAACTCCACCGCCTATTTTCGAAATGAGAAAATCCGCATGCGGGTCTAGATCATTGGTTTTGATTTTCACCCTTAAGTATTGTTCGTTCGATTGTCGGCCAAGAGATCAAACATGGGGGAGGTTTCATCCGGGATGTTGTTGTTTTGTAGAAATCCGACGTATTGGTCTACTCCTCTCTTCAATTCCAAACCGGGAATGGAGGTGGTATCTTCGTTTTCAAGCAAGTTTTCCACCTTAAGCAAAATGTCGTGGTAGAAAAGTTCGATTTTGTTGCCGGGTTCAGTAATTTTAGAGGCAAAAGCTTTGAGATACGTTTCGTTCTTTAGAATCTTCGAATATATCACTATTCCGATGGTGTTTAGATTCTTTGTGAGCGCGGGGAGTGCCTCCATGTACGAGTCTAGCAAATCAATGTTTTCCCCACCCTCGTCTTCGCAAAGGCAGTAGGAGATGATGGGATAAAAGTTATAGCTAATTTTTTCAATGGTTGGTCCATCCATTCTCCCGTAAATTTTGTTTAAAAATGAAAATATAAGGGGCTTATGGGCGCTTTCCGCATAGTCTAGTTTTCTGTAGTAAGATATGAGCGAGTTGCAAAAGGAGTCTCCGGAATCTGCGTAAATGATAAAAGGCAAAAAGGAGTCAAGGTAAGACGAGGCAGTGTCCTTGTCGAAATTTCCCAAAAGATCGAATGTTCGAATGAGAGCGGCTTGATTCTCGAATGCGATTACTCGGTATAAGTTGATGTAAAGCAAGGGAGCTTTTTCCATCAACTCCAAGTCAAAAATCTCTTTATATTGATCTTTGCTTACATCACTAAACGTATTGTTTGCAATATAGGTTGCTTTGGCCCGAAAACTTTTTTTCCTGAATAATTCAAGATTGAAAAGCGTGAATCGAAAAATCGAATCGTTATCGAGACCATCCTCATTAATATCGATGTGATTAAGCAGATGAAGGCTGCATTTTCCCTCAAGATAACGCTTGTAAATATAAGTACAGCTATCAAGGCAAGCGGAAGACAATATGATTGTTTCGTGGTCCTTACAGATGTCAATGATTACTCCTTTTTCTTTCGTAACTTGAGTAGTGAAATCATTGAATATTGATTTGCATAAAATTTCTTCAATATTTTTTGAGCTTTCCGTTATCAGCACAGTATTTTTTTCAGAGGTATGATTTTGAGCTTCCATGTTGAATAGTTTTTTAAAAAACTTTTGATAAGAACGTGTTTATTATGACTTCTCGAAGAAAATAACTTAACAGCATTACAGTTGGTTGGAAATTATGAACGGCTTGAGCGACGGCAACTTGAGATTTTAAGACTGGATAACTCTAATTTTCCAGATTCTTTCTCCCAGCATAAGGAATCGGCCGCTTTATGGCTGGCGACCTTCTTTAGGTTAATCATAGCCGGGGTTAAATGATCAAGAGTTTTAATCATTGATTCAACGGTGAATTCTTCCGAAACAAAACCACACTTGTATTTGTAGATCAGGTCCGACATGTCCGGTGATGGACTTATTGCAACGGCTATTCTTGCTTGGATATACTCGAATAACTTATTCGGAAGACAATGCCGAACGTTAAAAACCTCACTGTCATAAAAGATAAGGCCTATGTCATAGTTATTTAGAGTGGGAACCAGGTCTTCAAGTAAGACGGGGTGTTTAAACTTAATCCTATCACAATCAACTGCCAAAGCTTTTAATCTTTCTATATACCTCTCTGATCCTACGAGATATAGATCGAGGGTAAAGCGTTTCCCGAGACCTTTCGCTATTGCAATAAGGTTTTCCAAGTTTCTATTTTTGTTGACCACTCCATGGTGTACCAAGCGTATCTTGTTTTCAGAAATTGCTTTTTCCCTCACCTTATACTTGGCGGGCGTGTTCCTGAGGACCGTTGTCTTGATTTTGAATTCCTTCAAGTACATGTCCCTGAGCCCGTCGGAAACCGTGATCACCTGATTGCACTTGGTGAGAAACTCATTGCAGAGATAGTTTCTCATCGGGTATTCGAACAATTTAAAATATAAACTTTCTGAGAATTGCCTCGTGTAATATTCGCAGGCATCAAAAATTATAATCCCATTATTCCTTATTCGGAGGGCTAATGGGAGTAGTTGAAGGTTTCCAACCAGAATAATTCCATAATCCTCTCTCTTCAAAACCGATTCATGTCCGGTACAATTATAATGACGGTCATTGAGCCATACGGGTAGCTTCTTAAGCTTTTCGCATAACAGGATTAACAAAGAAGGTAATGTTCTTGTTATGCTTCTCATCCATTTATGATTAAATGGAAAGTTGGTGACAGGTATCGTGAATTCTTTTCGGACCGCCAGTTCGACGTTTGTTTTGTAGCTTAAAGAATCGACCACGAAACCCTTTTGGGAAAAAAAACTTAGAAAACGATCATTTCGCGGAGACGCGTTTATTCGATCCAAACACATAATCAAGGCTTTCTTCATATATCGATTCTTCTTAAGCAGTTTCTTATGAAGGCGGGCATACTTTTGGTTCGGCCTTGTGCCTCTCCCTAAGCGCCTTGACTTGATGGAATGAATTTCCGCTGATTTTTCTTTGAGAAATGATTTTAGCAGTTTCATTCATGATTTCCTCTACGAACACTTTTTGCCTCAGCCTAGGTTCTGACAGGATGGATTCTTTTGCTTCTTTTCTGATTTTGTCGACTAAGGTTCTATCTTCCATTTGTTTAATAACGACGTCTACGTTGGCGCAGTTCTCGTCCAGTGAGATGTAGTGAATACCGGGTTCCATCATTCCTGAATATGCTCCCGGGGTCGCTATTTGAATGGTTTCCGCGAGAGCGGCCTCTACGTTGCGTGGAGAGATCGCAGTGTAATAACCTTTCTTGTCCAAATTGCTGAAGCAACTCGATTCAACTTCATCATAGCTTGCAGATGGATTTTCCCTCATGAAGGATTCAACCCTTCTTCTGAAGACCGTCTGAGGGTCAATCAAGCTACTCCCTGAGGGAGTAGCTAGGCAAAACTTTGAATCGGCGAGAAAATCATGCCACATGATGCCTGGGATAAGGTCGGCGATCTTATTTGAAATATCGAGAGCAAGGGAGGGTTTTGCAACCATTGCTGCGTTCTTGAAACGGTCGGCGATCTCATACTTGAGAGTCCTCAAGTAGCATCTGTTTACGTCACCGTTGTGGGTGCGGTAGGAGACATCGATATTGCGTAGTTCGTGCTTTTTCGGGTTCTTCCATCGATCGATCCAGGAGTCTGGAACGTAGGTAGTGTAGCCGGGTAGTATTTGGCAGGTTTGGGCGGCCTTTAGGTAAAACGAAGCTCTTTGCTCGTAACAGACGGAGTAGATGATATCAATGTTCCAGTCGAACATCCAATTGTCCAGGATTTCAGATGAGTCGTATTCGTCTTGGGGCAAAGCAATTTTGCATGCGGGAGAATCTTTTATGAAATCAAGCTTTTCTAATATCTCACCAAGTTGCTTTGGGAAATGCCGGAAGCACAGAAAGGTAGGGCCGAGAACGATAAGGTGATATTCCACATCCTTTAAATATGACGGCAATGGCAAGGAAGCATCATGAACAAAGCAATTATGTCTTTCACTGCCTAGGTGTTCAGGAATCATATACTCAAGAGTTCGGACAGCTTCTCTCCTGTTTTTAGGGTCTCCCATCCTATGGAGAACGAGAATATTGAGATTCATTGTTTGAAAGCGCTTCTCAAGAAAATATTGAGTGAAATATCAATTAAATGAATTTTTATTAAGTATGGAGTATATCGTATCGCAATGAACTGGTTCGTGTTTCTTTTTACGGTACTTGAGGCGATCCAACGCTTTGGTTGAAGTCAGTCTTTCATACCTGACCTTTTCTTCCGTATTTAAATTCGAAGAGATAAACTTTCTAAGAATTTCTTTTTGCTTTTTTTCGACTTCATGAGAGGACCAAGCTCTGTCTTTATGGTACAAATCTTCTCTTACATGAACGAGCCACTTTGAAATGTCGACTTCGTACTCAAGGGAAAACTTTTTCTTGAGATTAGTGTATTCGTATAAAACACAATTATTTATACTCGAATATAGCTCATTAATAGGCAACTTAGAAATCATTTTTTTACCATCTTGCATAGATAAAATGCTTTTAAGTGTTTTACTATCATCAACTGAACAAGTTCCGCCAGTTGAGATATTTGTATTAATATGCACAATACCAGAATGACTTATTTCATAGGCATTATTTGCATAAGAAAGTCCAAGAATCATTGAATTATAATCAGGTGTGTAATAATGAAAGAGACTTCCTGTGATTGATTTTATTCTGTTTATTAATTCTCTACTATACAATCCAAAGCAAATCTTTCCTCTGGTATACTCCGAACTGTTTAATTGTGTTCGAGGCTTATGGCAGGTTGCTTTTTTCTGCAGTGCTTCTTTAGGGTCATAGGGACCGGGCAAATATTCTTCACCTTCGTAAAAGAAATTTTGTCCCGAAATATAGAGACCAGAATCAAAATAATCATCAAATGAATCAGGGTTGTACCTGTCGTAAATCCAATTTAGAATGTCATAATATTTATTATTAATAACATCACTTATAATTTGGAGTGTATTTGGCAAAAGAAGCATTTTGTCCGTGAAAAACGCAACATAATCGCCAGTAGTATGTTCTGAGGCGTAATTCCAATTTTCGATCACAGATAAATCCCTATCGGGTTTGATATATTTTAAATTTCTGATGTTTGATTGATCGCAGTAGGATTTACAGGATAAGGATTGGTTAGTGTAATTGTCAGAAATTATTACTTCATAATCCTGGTATTTTTGAAATTCTAAAAATTTCAAGACGCAGTTTATGAAATTTGGTCTGTCTTTTGTAGGAATAACAAGTGAAACTTTTATAACAGTAGAAAGTTTAGATAGTAAATTTTATTTTAATCATTCATTTCCTTCAATAATACTGATCTTGAAGGTTTACAATATAGATGATCTCACTCTGACTTACAACATGGTTTGTGTCATTACGACGTGTGTTTATAAAATTTTTAAATTTCACCAAATTTCAATAAAGTAATGCCAAAGTCCAGTAAAGAATTGAGGCGGAAAATACTTCAATTTATTGTTCTATGTAAAGATCAGTCACATTGATGAACCGAGTTCCTGAATCTATTAGATTTTGATTACTTTCAATAATCGAATCAAAAAAATTCCAAGCCAAGACAATTACAATTTCTGGTTTATTAGTCTTCAAATATGATTTATTTTTTATTGGAATATTAACACCTGGAATGTATTTCTCATGCTTCAATTCATTATCTTCAACAATATAATCAATATACTTATCGTTTATTCCAAAGTAATTGAGTGCTGTTGTTGCTTTAGCCGGTGCTCCGTATCCTGCGATTACGGAGTGTTTTTGCTTGAGTAGTTCTAGGTTGGCTTTTACATTTTTTTTTACGATTTGAACTTTAGCCGAAAAATTTTTGTAAAAATCAATTTTTTTGACGCCAATTTCTTCTTCTCTTTGCAGATACTCTTGAACGCTTTTGTCTTGTGCTGAAAATTTTTGAATATAAACGCGTATTGAACCTCCATGGGTATCGATATTTTCAACTTCATTAATAAAGAATCCTAAGTTTTGAAAAAAGTTATTCAACGATGTCACTGACCAGAAGTTGACATGTTCATGATAGATATTATCAAAAGTCATCTTCGAAATTGTGTCCACTAAGTATTGAACTTCGATAATGAATGTGCCTTCATCTTTTAGAATGCTGAAGACATTTTTTGTGAATTCCCGAAGATGGTCTGAATGGGCAAAAACATTCGATGCAGTAACAAGGTCAACTTCTTGAAATCGGTCTTTTATTTGAGCAACCGCATCTTCTTCAAAGTATGAATTAATAGTAAACAAATCTTTTGAATTTGCGACCCTAGCGAGATTGGACGCAGGTTCAACTCCGACTACCTGTACTCCAAGATCCTTCATCGGCTTTAATGCGACTCCGTCATTACTGCCAATATCTACTAAAACAGATCTCTCATTTAACTTGAAACAACTTTTATATTTAATGGCAGCTTTTTCAAAATGCCTGACGAATTGCTTAGATGTCGACGACACATAAAGATAGTCGTCGAACATTTCTTTTGGCTCAACGACATAACTTAACTGACAATTATGACATTCTTCGCAGTAATCCATTTCAAGAGGGTACTTGCTGTATTTCTCATCAATATCATGAAGTAAGTTATTCGCCAGAGGTGATTCTCCAAGTGAGATTACTCTTGAGAGATTTCTTGAGGAACAACTGCGACATTCTGCCACGAAGGATTTTCTTAGTAAAGATGACATCTCTAAATCAACCAGTGGATACGGTATTGTATGCGTTATTCCGAACTTATCTTGATCACGGTCACCTCTCACTAAATTCAGAAAGATCGAATCCTTTGTAAAAACCATAGTATGAGCTACATTTGGTTTTATAACACTTAAATCACCTTCATTTACAATCTGGGTAACAATTTGTGCATCATTATTAGTAAGGTCTTTGATAACGCTGATGTACTGTCCTTTAATCAATAAGCACTTCTGTTCTTGAATCGGATGATAATGGTTAGCTCTAATCGACCCTTTTTTTGAGGTAATTTGACCAACTAGATTAATCGGTTCGGTTAGTTCGTAATTTCCTATCTGCCCTCTCTCATCATTAAAGTGGTCATGGCTTTTTATCATGTATTCAAGTTCGGGGTGAGCCTCTTTTCGTGACCATTTCTTAATCATGTCTGAAATAGAGTCTTCAATGTTATGTAAAAACTTAAAACCTGTAGATAGTAACTTTTTATTTGAAATAGTGTATCCGAGATTAGGTATCTCGTCATCGGTTTCTATCAGATTTAGTTTTGGTGCTAATTTCTTGCATATATAAGCTACTTCCTTGACCGACATCGACTCTTTAGAGCAATGGAATATTTCTCTATTTATTCTTTGATTTTCCGCCATAAATTTAAAACAACGAGCTACATCAAAAACCGGAACCAGACTCTTCATTTGAACTCCTCCAGAATAAAGCTTTATACTCCCGTTTTGAGATGCTTTGGATGCAAAAAGATTTGGCATTATTTTAATTCGGGTAGATTCACCTGAATCTCCATAAACAGAGGCTAATCTTATGATGACATAATTTTTATCCGAGTTAAACAAGTCTATCTCAGATTGAACCTTGCCCTTTGCGTAGGTCAGAACTGGTTGTGGTGGTACATCTTCATCAATATCTATTTTAGGATCTTTAAAACCCTCAAATACGACATGAGTGGAGGGAAATAAGATTTTTCCTCCTAGAGGGGTACACTGAATTATTTTTCGTGTACCTAGAACACCAATCCGGTGAATTTCATCATCTAACTTTTTGTTGGATTCAGTTCTTGTGTAAGCAACATTCGTAATACCTGCTAGATGAATCACAATATCGGCTTTGTCTAAAGTCTTCTCTAATAATTCTACATCTAGAAGACTTCCGTGTATGAAATTGATACCCCAGTTGCGTAGTTGAGAAACTTTAGCGGACGAAAAATTACTATCCAAAACCGTTATGTCACGATACCAAGCTTCTCCTGAATACAACTTGCAAATTTCACATCCTAAGTATCCAAGGCCTCCTGTAATAACAATTTTTTGTTTTTTCATAAATTTAGTAGTTTGTTCTTTTCAAATAACCATCAGGAGCAACGGTGATTAGTAGTTTGTTCTCAATATTCTTATCAATTTCGAATTCAGAATGTGACTTAAGAAAGTCCCAAACTGCAGTTTTGGGGTTGTTTCCTTTACCCCAGGGGCGATCGGGAAACATATTTGGTGGGGCATCTTGAATTAACGTATCAAAAACCACACAATAACTTCCTAAACTAGTAAGGTGAGCATAAGCTTCCAATTCAGCCAAGACATGAGAATGCGTATGGTTTGAATCGAGGCAAACCATGACACGATTGTAACCTTTTGCTTTTTCTTGGACTTTTTTAATTGTATCAGGCGATACGCTTGATCCCTCAATCATTTCAATTCTGGAGGACATTGGGTGTGCTTCGATTGCTTCCCGATTATGCTTCCGAATATCAATATCAATTCCTAATACTTTTCTATTCGATTCCTTTGGGTTCAATATTTGATCAGACTCAATCGCCTCACATAAATCTATCATAGCTAGCATTGAGGAACTCATAATCAATGAACCTCCGTGTGCGATGCCGGTTTCAATTATCAAATCAGGTTTAGTTTGCCAAATGAGTTCCTGCATTGCCACTATGTCCTGTGGCATCTGAATGATCGGGCGTCCCAAATGCTCAAAATTATAGACATATTTATAAGCTGATGAAGCGAAAATCATTTGTTTAGCTACATCTTGCAAATCTGTATCTGCTGCCATCTCCTCTATGTTTTTATCTGATATTTTTCTAGGATTTTCACTTGCCGTGGTCATTGAAATAATAATGGGTTGAGGATTTTAAACAGTATAAAAAGTTTTGCTTTTAAGAAACTTAGTCGTTCTTCGAATAGCTTAAACTCAATTGCACTAGAATTTTTAGAACAATAACTTGCGAGGTTTTTGCCATTAAGCTAAGAAGATCTGCTCACAAGATTTTGGTGAAAACTGATAAGCTTTCGATCATTGGGAAAATACTCTAAATAATGGAGCAACCCTCCTTTTTTCTTAGATTTTGTATATGAAAGTGATTTACTTTTCATAAGCCAATAATTTTTCTCAGTAATGCAAGTGGACTTATCGTATAAAATTGGCGGAGCATTTTGTCCCAAACATAAGGTGAAAAGTGTCCAGCCGCGATTCTCATTTGTAAGGAATTCAACTTCAAGCAATCGATCTTTGCAGGGGAGCGATGCAATTTCGTTATAAGTGCTGTGAAGCTTTTCCATAGTCTTGTAGGCGGCAAATTCATCAGCAGCATAACATCGTGCATTATGACCTAATTTTAATCGAAATTCCGGGTTCTCAATTAAAAATGAAACAAGATCTGCATACTGATCAATAGATGATGCGACCAATCCTGTGCGACCATCTTCGATCAAGTATGTTTCAGCGTGATTGTCGAGAACAACTGGAGGAATTCCAGCTCCCATCGCCTCAAGTAAAGCTTGCTCGGCAGTACCATAGTGATCAGATTTCAAGGGGTATCCGAAAATGTCCGAGTAGCGATGAAATTTTGCTATGTCATTTACTTTAACTTGAAAGTCAAATTGCTCAGAAATATTGAGTGAAATAGTTTCAGATTTTAAATGGTCACTGGTGTCATTAGTAGCTATTTGAAATTGAGTATTGGGATGTCGTTTCAAAATTCTGTTGCAAGCATAAATGAAATTTGGATGAAGCTTCTCATGCCCGGCTGTTCCAACATAAGAGACAACAGTCTTTTCATGAGGAACAAGCTTTACTTGAGATGTTCTTGAAACTCCCCCAAGTGCAAAAATAACAGAATTTCGCTTTAGAATTCTTAACAATTTCGGATCATCAAGAGATGACGGTCCTGGAAGTGCGATCCAATCCGCATAATTTACAATTGCCTCTGGAATTATATTAGGTGGAGCATTACCGGCGACGAACGAGTATAACAAAACTCTAACATCTCTTAAAGGGTTTTCATTTAAAAAAGAAAGTAACGCCGGGTGATTCCAAAAATCTATTTCAACTATAGAAGACAAACCTACAAGTGAGTTTAAAGTTTTCGAATTTCCGTCCCATAGTTGCCAAGAGATAGAAGTGGAACTTAGAAAATCAGGGTTTTCTGGAGGCTCAAGCAATAGAAAAAGGTGATCATTTACTCGATCACAAGCTAATATATTTGCAAAAAAACGACCGACTCCACCGCCCAAGTGAGGACATATGTGAAGGATCTTGTGAGTTTTCTTTACCATTCCTCTTTGAAGAAGTATGTTGTTGGTGTTCCTACCCAACTTAAAGTTTGCAGTTTGGGAAGTTTCCACCCTTTTTCCTCAAAGACATCTTTCATTGCCATGCTTTCACCGGGCCAGTCTATGTGAGCGAACTCATCCAATACAACCAAGCCCCCTGGAACTACTTTGGGGTACAATTGCTCTAGAGCAACAGATACTGGGTCGTATACATCGATGTCCAAATGTAGCATTGAAATCCTTAATCCTGGGTTTTCCTTGCAGTACTTGGGAATTGTGACGGCGACATCCCCTTCCACGATTTCCATTCTTGGAGACCATGGTGCAAAAGCATCATCATTGGCGAGTTTTAATAATTGAAAGAATTCGTCCCTGAAGTCACTTGGATCAGTACCTCCCTCATTTCGAGTTACACTACGGTCTTCGGGACCATCTTTTATATTTAGAGGACCAAACCCTTTAAAACTGTCAAACCCTAAAAGTTTTCTTTGCTTATCCCCCATAGAAAATATTTCTAAAAATCGTCCGAGTGCAAAAAAAGAGAAACCTCTGTAAATACCACATTCGACTATCCATCCTGGTACATCATTAACTAGTTTGAATAATTCATAATAAGCAAGGAATCGTGTCAGCAATTGCCTACGAATGTAAGCTGGAAAAGTTTGAGCTATCTCCTCGAAAGGTCTTTGTTCAGACAATTTAGTAATTTTCTTACTTATTTCGAGATCGTGCTGCGACGACATACCAAGTTTCATGTCCATTTTAGAAGATAGGTTTGTATTTATATGAAAATATTGTCTAGAATTTCAATTCGAGAGAAAAATAAAGTCTAAATCCCTACCACAAAGGGTGGGTCAGTATGATTCATCGGTCGTGTCCCGAAGCGTAATAAGTCTCTTCTTCCATATTCATCAGCTATTTGGTTAGCAAGTTGATTAACGGTAATCGGAATCCCAGAACAAATATTTATGGGGCCTATATCTTGATTTAAGGCTGCTTTGACAATTTTTTTCCCAGCTTCAACGGCATCGAGGAAATCCCTTGTTTGTGTTCCAGCCGTAAGCTTTGCGGGAAGGCCTCTCTTAAGTTGATTTCGTATATATGGAACTAGTCTTCGACTATCCTCACCTTCGCCATGTAAGTAAAACAAACGACACCAAGCAAAATCGATTGAACTTTGCGGTAACCACTCTGACAAAATGTTGAAAAGTGCAGTCTTTGCCGAAGCATAAACAGAAGAAGGTTTGAGCGGTGTTTCGATGGATAGTCTCCTTTCAGATAAATCATATTCAAAGCATGAGCCAATCCCCACAAACCGTTTTACACCAGATTCCATTAAGCCTTTTGCAAGAACTAGAGATCCGATTAGGCAATCTATATTTTTCGAAGATTGCAGATAGTCTGCTGGGTTTGTGTACCAAGCCACATGAAGAACAATATCAATATCTTTGCACTGTTCTTTCCACCATGTTTCATTTTCTTGGAAGATATTAGGAGAGGAAACAACTCGCTCAATGTTAGGTAATTTTTCAATTGAGTCCTCTTTACCGAATCGAACAACTGGAATGACTTTGCAATCGAATTCAGATGAAGCACGAAGAATATGTCTGCCGACAAAGCCTCCTGCTCCCGTTACCAGCATTCTAGTCATAAAACACTTAGATGCTTCATGGTCGTTACAAATTTTACTCCGTCTTTAAGAAATTTAGCATTTTCATACCTCACCTCCTTAGAAATGTTCCAAGGCAAAATCAAAACATAATCCGGATTGGCTTTTGCGAGTTCTTTCTGCGATACAATGGGAATGTGACTGCCGGGCATGAATTTGCCTTGTTTGGATGGAGCTGCATCACAAACAATGGGCAACAAGTCGGGCTTGACTCCTGCGTAGTTTAGCAGCGTATTGCCTTTTGCTGCGGCTCCATATCCAACAACTTTCTTTCCTTTTGCCTTTTGTTTAATGAGAAAGGATAGAAGAGCATCTTTGATTTGATCTGCCCTGTCTTGAAACCCCAGATACGTCTGCAAGTTTTGTAAGCCGTTATCCGTCTCTTCATTGAGCATCGAAAGGACGGAGTTATTATTTTCACGGGCATCATCTTCATGACAACCGTAAACTCGTATGCTTCCTCCATGTGTTGGAAGGTTCTCAACATGCCAGATTCTAAGCCCCGCGGTAGCAAAAATTTGACACGCTGTGTAAAGCGAAAAGTAGGAGAAGTGCTCGTGGTAAATGGTATCAAACTGGCATTTCTCCAAGAGATGCATAAAATGATGAAACTCTAGCGAAATTGTGCCTCCTTGCTTGAGGGCAGCTTTCAGTCCCAAGGTGAAATCGTTTATGTCAGGAACATGGGCGTAAACATTATTGCCCATGATTAGATCCGCTTGCCTTCCTTCGCTTCGGAGTTGAATGCCAAGAGATTCAGTGAAGAATTCTCGAATAACCGGTATTCCCAATCTCTCTGCGACATCAGCAGTGCCTGTCGTCGGTTCAATACCTAAGCATGGAATTCCCGCCTCCTCGAAATTCCTCAGCAAGTAGCCGTCGTTTGAAGCGACTTCGATTGCCAAGCTGTTATCGTCGAGCCGAAGCTTTTTAATGATTTCCAAAGAGAATACACGGGCATGGGCAAGCCAAGTACTGGAAGTACTTGAAAAATAAGGGTAATCATCTTGGAAAAGATCTTCTGTATTAGCAAAATCTTCCGTTTGTACAAGCCAGCAATTTTCGCATACCATCACCCTCAGAGGGTAGTGTCTCTCGGGTTGGAATAATTGCTCTGGAGATAGAAGAGCGTTGGAAGGAGGGGCAAAGCCCAAATCAAGGAAAGAATGCTTGAGTGGGTTATTGCAATGGCGGCAATTCTTCAAACTTCTAATCCCCTAAAATCATTTTCGATCATGGGATGCTTTTTGTCTCTTTCGGACAATGCCTTAACTGGCAATGGCCACTTTATGCCGAGTTTGGGATCCATTGGATTAATTCCACCCTCTTTATTCGGAACATATGAATCACTATGTAAATATAGCAATTGACAACATTCACTTATGGTTTGGAAGCCATGAGCACATCCTTTGGGCACATATAAGCTTGTTTGGTTTTCAGAACTCAGGATTTCTGCATGCCAATGCAAAAAAGTGGTCGAATCACGCCTGAGGTCCACAACTACATCCCAAATCTCTCCATTCAAGCAAGAGACAAATTTGCTTTCACAATGAGGGGGAAGTTGGAAATGAAGCCCACGAACCGAGCCTTTTCCGTTAGTAAAGGTATAGTTGATTTGAGATGGTTGGTGATCAAGTCCCATTTGAGAAAATTCCGATTCGCAATGTATACGGGATAAGAAACCGCGTTGGTCCACAATTGGTTTGCGCTCAATTCGATAAAGACCGTCAAGTGGGGTAATTACTTTTTTGAATCTAGATTTCAAGTAAGCAAATCCATTTGATAGTCGATGATTTGTTGGATGGAGAACTCATACATATTGTCTCCGCCATGCAATTTCTTATACCAGATAAGTGTGTTCTCGACAGCTTCACGAAGGGTCCATTGAGGTTTCCATTCAAGTTTGGTTTTTGCTTTTCGGCAATCCAATCTCAGGGAGTTTGCTTCATGCGGTTGATTCGATTCTCCCCTGCAAACCCAATTTGCTCCATCACCCCAGCTCTCAACCATTAGTTCAGCAAGAGAACCAACAGTTTTTTCATCGGAGGCTCTAGGGCCGAAGTTCCATGCTTCGGCGAACTGGTTGGGTTGATGGCAAAGCTTTTGGCAGAGAAGGAGGTAACCGGACAATGGTTCGAGAACATGTTGCCATGGTCGAACTGCTTTTGGCTTTCTAACAACGAAAGGTTCACGATTGATGAAGGCATTGACTGCATCAGGAACCAATCGATCCCTCGACCAATCACCACCTCCGATGACATTGCCAGATCTCGTTGTGGCGACGGCGATTCCATTCTCAGCAAGAAAGGATCGGCGATATGCCGATGCGACGATTTCAGCACAAGCCTTGCTACTGCTGTAGGGATCATGCCCACCAAGAGGGTTTTCTTCGTCATACCCCTCCTCCGATTCCATGTTCTCGTAGCATTTATCGCTCGTTATGATCAAAACTGCCTTTACAGAAGCATTACCCCTTGCAGCCTCTAGCACATTCACTGTACCAAGAACATTGGTCTGATAGGTGGCGACTGGTTCTTGATAGGATTGAAAAACCAAAGGTTGTGCGGCCATGTGAATAACGATACTGGCTTGGGACAATTTCAGGGCTTCTCTGAGGGAAGCCAAATCACGAATGTCTCCGCGAAGGTCATTTTCTACGACCCTTCCAATGGAAGCTTGGTCAAAAAGAGATTGTTTTGTCGCCGGCGGTAAGGAAAAGCCAGTCACTCTTGCTCCGAGGGCACTCATCCACATCGCCATCCATCCCCCTTTGAAGCCAGTATGACCGGTCAGCAGTACTTTTTGATGTTGCCAGAATGAGGATGTAATCACCAGTTTTGCCAAGGAGCCTCGCCGCTGTTCCACAATTCGTTTAACAAGTTCTTTTCTCTTAGGGTATCCATCGGTTGCCAAAATCCCTCGTGCTTGTAAGCACAAAGCTTGTTTTCATTTGCCAAGCGGGAAAGAGTTTTTCCTTCCCAACTTGTATGATCTCCCTCTATCAGATCAATGACCGATGGATCCAATACAAAAAAACCGCCGTTGATCCAACTATTATGACCTTCAGTTTTTTCTCGGAAGTCGATCACGGAATCCTCACCGGAAAGCTTCAATGCACCATATCTTCCTGGAGGTCGAACGGCAGTAAGGGTAGCTGGTTTGCGATGCTTACTATGAAACTCGATCAATTTCTGGACATCAATGTCAGCAACTCCGTCCCCGTAGGTGAAGCAAAACTGCTCGTCTTGGCCAAGGTATTTTCGTATTCTTTTAAGTCGTCCGCCCGTCATGGTCGTTTCCCCCGTATCAACAAGAGTAACTCTCCAAGGTTCGACCTTTTTTTCGTGAACATGCATTGAGTTGGACTGCATGTCGAAAGTTACGTCAGACATATGAAGAAAATAATTGGAAAAGTATTCTTTGATTAGATAACCCTTGTAACCACAGCATATTATGAAATCATGAATGCCATGTGAGGAATATGTTTTCATTATATGCCAAAGAATGGGTTTCCCTCCTATTTCGATTAAGGGCTTTGGTTTCAAATGAGACTCTTCACTGATTCGGGAGCCAAACCCGCCTGCCAGAATAACGGCTTTCATAAGGCAAAACTCCTTTTAGATGGGTGAAATGCAGAAGGCTTTGAAATCATGGTTACGCGTGTCATAATGCGTCCAGCTGGAATTTGTAGGAGGGGTAACTTGTTCATCAAATTGATTTTCATGAAATGATATGGTATTTTTTTCCTAGTAATTGGTCGACAAATAATCCTATGTAATTTTAATGAAGAAGTAGATGGCAATTGAGAAAATAGTGGTGGTGGATGACGAAATGATGATTCGGAAGGCTTTGGAGACGCAGTTGCGAAACAAACGCTATTCTGTTGCATCCACAGGAGATTTGAAGGGGGCACGAAAGATTTTGTCTCGGGATTCTTTTGGTTTGATATTTTAGACTTATATCTGCTAGAGGGAGGAAGCGATTTGATAGAAGACATTACATCAAAAACAGATGGTCATGTGTATATAATGATGAAGTGTGACGGGTATGTTGAATTTGCAATACATTACATACATAACTGTAAAAAAATACTTTACGGGTACAGCTACCGCAGGACAATTATTCCAAAAAATTTAAAAATAAGAGCCAAATGCAAGAAGTCGGATGACTGCGGGAAAGATGTCGATAGCAAAGCAATTACTATGCCTGAATTAGAACGACTTGGATGAGTTTTGGAGAATCAAGGTCGACACGACAATATTCTTAAATTAACTTACTTTAAAATGGCAATTGAAAAAATAGTGGTGGTGGATGATGAGATGATGATTCGTAAGGCTTTGGAGACGCAGTTACGGAATAAGCGTTATTCGGTTGCTTCTGCTTCAGATTTGAAGGGGGCACGTAAGATTTTGTCTCGGGATTCTTTTGACTTGGTATTCCTGGACCTTCGTCTACCAGATGGTGAGGGGACAGATCTGTTGGAAGAGATTACCGCCAAGACTGAGG
>Ga0209632_10002065_pt1 | contig 19555 bp, 12 predicted proteins | sample COG_10_FD_184754 | JGI IMG/M metagenome (GOLD analysis project Ga0209632, IMG submission 184754) | Pelagic Microbial community sample from North Sea - COGITO 998_met_10 (SPAdes) (version 2) | ecosystem: Environmental > Aquatic > Marine > Neritic zone/Coastal water | place: Helgoland, sampling... | reverse complement strand
CTATTGATGATTCTGTTCCCGAATCTGGCGATGCTGATGATTCAGCGGCCCCAGAGTTATCAGTACCTAGTGTTGAATTACCTCCGGCCCCACCATCTTTGGATTTACCCCCGGCACCACCCAGCCTTGGAGCAGAAGTACCGCCAGTGCCACCTGCTGCGACTACTGATGATTCTGTTCCCGAATCTGGCGATGCTGATGATTCAGCGGCCCCAGAGTTATCAGTACCTAATGTTGAATTACCCCCAGCCCCACCATCTTTGGATTCACCCCCCGTTCCACCGAGTCCTGGTTTGGAGGTTCCTTTAGCCCCGCCGGCTCCTGCTTCTGTGGAGGCGGTCGCTGAATCCGAAGACACTGAAGGAGAATCTGCCCCTGAGCTTTCAGCAGTGAGTGAGACCCCTGGTGCGGAGTCACCCCCAGCCCCACCATCTTTGGATTCACCACCCGTTCCACTGAGTCCTGGTTTGGAGGTTCCTTCAGCCCCACCGGCCCCTGCTTCTGAAGAGGAGGTTGCTAAAACCGCCGGTACTGATGATGAATTATCCGCGGAGGCACCAGTAGCTGAAGAGGTTGCTAGTGAAGAAGTACTACCGGCCCCGTCAACTATCGATCCTGAAGCTAGTGAATCAGATAATAAGGATGAAGAAACCAGTTCGGGAAGTTCAAATGATTCTGACCATACTTTTTCTGAACTTAGCCGTCTTAAGGCTAAGGTAATACTTCTAAATTCAAAAATTGGATCTATCGAAGATCTTTCCAGTCGTGTTACAGAGCTTACTGTAAAGGTGTCTGATTTTGAAAATACTTTATCAAAATCAGAAGATTCTATCACAGAAACTGCCGTGCAAGGCATTGTTGAGAAAAATTTAACAGCTTTGAATGAAACAAAACCTAGAGGCTCTGAACTCGAAAAGCTTAACGAATTAGAAGAAGGGCTGAAGTCGATTTCACTTACAACCGCAGAGGGTCTTGAAAAAATCAACAATGAAGTCGAGGAATTAAAATCTTCTTTGTTTGATACTATATCTAAAGGAGAAGAAAATAAGAAATCAATACTTTCAATCATTGATAAAATAGATGCTTTCAAAAACGAAGAACCATCACCACTAGAAGGTCTTTCTAAAGGTACTGACGAGCTTCGTGCCATGTTTGCTGAACTAGAAGAAAAACTGACTAAAGTTGCTGACGAACAATCTAAGATTACGGCAAAAGTTCTTGAATTTGAAGAAAGAGCCGAAGATGTTCCCCCGCCACCTCCACCAGCACAGCCTGAAAACCCCAATGACTCCTTAGCTGAGGAAGTTGATAAACTGTCTGAAAAATTTAGCAAACTTCAAGCACCCATTGCAGCAACTAGTGGATCTGATTCTTCAGAACTCATCCAGGAAGAATTGGAAAGGTTAAAAGTTCAGATTAATGATGAAACTGAAGCTCGTCAGGAAAACAAAAAAATAATTATTTCTTTAATGGATGAAGTTCATGGCTTAAAAAACGCTTTGGAAGAAAAACATAACAATGAGTTAATAACAAAAGCTGAGTCCGCCGAGAATGCAAAAGACATTACCTTGGAAGAGAATCAGTCGAATGAACTCAATCCACCTGATCCTTCCTCTTTAGAAATTGAGAATATTCTTGACGAACCCATATCTAACGAAGAAAACAAGCTCGTAGTGCAAAGAAATATATTAATTAGTAGAATAAACATTTTTGCTTAATTCCTATCTAAATTCTAAACCCCTAAAAGATACACACATGGCTGCTGATAAAATTAACAATTCGATTAATGCCGACATTAGAATCGATAAACTCATTAAAAACTTAACTGAGTTTGCTGATAAAGTCGTTTTTACTTCATCAAACGGATCCTCAGTTATGGCGTCTGCAGCAAATGTTTTGATCCAAAATGTTGAGCTTACTCACACCTCAGACAATTTTGCCTCTGTCGAAAAGATTTTTGAAAGAAGTCAGGATTTAGTTATCCGCGGAAAACAAGCACAGGAGAAACTTGGTCCTAGTCCTTCCTTTAGGGACGCCAACTCGAATGATGTTGAAAAAGGTTATGCAAGAAGTCTTGGTACATATTCTCAAGCTACCTCGGACTTATTGTGGAAGAAAGAATTTAGTGAAGGCACAACCATACAGGTTGCAGATCAAAACTCTACTCTCAAGCCAGGTTCCATTAACCAGCTCTTACTTGAACGCTTCTTGTACAGGGGGACTCTTTATCATTCTCTATACAATGCTCCAGCACCTGAACTTGAAGCTCTTTCAATTGAAGACCCATACCAAGTCGATTCTCCTCAGTATGCTGAAAAAATGTACACTACTGAGCAAAAGCTTGAAATCACTACATGGTTGCTTGGCAACCTTGACAACAGTGATGAAGATCTTAGAAGTCTAGTTTTTCAGACCGCAGAATCCAATATTTCTCTAGAGAAAAAGAATGCCAGAAATGTGGAACTTTCAGACAGGATTGAGTATTATATTGTTCAACTATTGAGTTTGAAGACTGTTATCAGTGAGCTTGAACACAAAGAAGCTTACTTGAAGTTGATCAATAATCATATCAAAGAACTTGAGTCTTAATCCCCTCTTAATATTTTTATGCCAGATATAGTTGATGTTTTAAAACAACTCCAAGCTGCAGGACTTGGCCAAAAGAAGAGTTTAACTCAACCTCAACAAGTACCTGGGCAAGAACTTCGTAGAGATGCTGCCACAGGTGAGCTAATGGAGGTCAGAGATATTTATTCTCAGGGAAATCATGTTGCCACTCTTGACTATAACAAGTCCACTGGTGCTTGGTTTTTGGACACTCAGGAACTTGTGAAATTGTCTCGAGTGCCAAATGTTGTAGACCTGATCCTCGCAGAGGAGAGAAAATAGCTTCTAGGTGTCCTTTCTGCGTAGATTATTTGCTTTCCTTTTTTCTAAAGGAAACAAGACAAATAATGTTGAGCCTGAAAAGGAACTGCCTAGTGCTTGTTTTTCTGCGGCACCTACCAGCATTCAGGATGGTAAACCTAAAGTTGGTAAAACTAATATGTCCAATCCCGATACTAGGATAGATAAAGCAAAAGAGCTTCAAGGAGGTAGCAGTTCCTCCAAATCAGGTGATGATAATACTATTGCTCCTGAGCCTGCTTGCTCCACTGGTGAACAAGTTTCACCCCCTAGTTCCTCGACAGGTTTAGGTACCACACATGTTCAATCTGTACCAAAAAAAGACAGTTCTGAAGAAACCGGTAGTACTTTGATTGACTGCAATAATTCAGAGAATACGGATAAGGTAATAGACTCGAATATCTCAAATATAATTCTAACAGAAACTCCCAAAGCCGTATCTCCGGCTAGAACTATTCAGCCTCCTTTAGAAACAATTAAACAACCCAAAGTAACATCCCATAATACTATGAAAATTTGTCCGAAGACTGGTGAGCATATGAAAGAAATCGAAGTTCTTGGTGAAAAAATAGACGTAAGTTCCGCCGGTTGCTACTTTGACAGAGGTGAATTAGCCCGTATTCTCGGAAGCAAACCAAGTTTTCTTCAATCCGTTGGGAATTTTCTAACCGGCAGGGGGAATCCTTATGAAGCTGCGGATCGTGGAGCCGATGTCATGATGCTGCAACAGGATATTCAAAAAAGCGAGGCCCGTTTAAGGACTCTTCGTTTGGGCTCCCCTGAGTACGATGTTGAATATACCAATCTCAAGAGTTTGAACGCAAAAATGCAAGGATTGAATCGCTAGGGATTCTTTCTTTACTTTAATTTCTACAACTTAGCCGTGCTTTCCGACGTATTGGAAAGATTGTCTTTTTTGTATTTTTATGCGGCTAATTTTGAAGACTTTCTAGTCGATGCAGATGAACTTAGGAAGATAAAACTCTTTTTAAAGGAGTGGGAAGGCCAAGATTTTACCTATCGTGAAAATTATTTATTACTTGCGAGGAACCATTTTTCTACTCTCAGGAAATCTAAAAACCCTCGAGGTTTCTTATCAGAAAACTTAGATTTTCTTTCTCTGTACTTATCCATAGAAAATAAGATTGCCCTAATTTATGATCTTCAATCCTTTAAAAAAGGATCTGAGGATTATATTGACGATTTTAAAATAGATCAATTTCTTGTAGATTATTGGGAATTAGATCCTGAATTTGATAAGAGTGAGGGTTCCAAAATACTTATTTCTGGTAATTTTTGTAATTGGTTCAGGGTGCAAAGAGAGACGAAGGCGAGTCAATTATTCCGTGAAACTTTCCAAATTAGTTCCTTGTATGCATTCATAAAATCTACTGAGTTAAATTTAGCCAACGAAGGTATTCAGGAATTTCAAAAGTATGCATATCGTTCTAAAACGACTTTTTCTCCAAGATTGGAAAGACTAATTGAAGAAATTTGCTCGAAATTGTCTATCGAAAACCGTTTTAAAACATTCATTGAAAATAGTTCAATTCATAATGCGTGTATTTTACCTATATTTAGTTCTGAATGTGATAGCATTATTATACTAAGCTCAAAACTCGTTAATGAATTAAATGATAATGAACTAAAATTTGTTCTAGGTCATGAAATAGCGCATTGGCTGTTTAATAATAATGATATTTCTTATGTTTGTAATAATTCTTTTTCCGCAAATTCTGAATTTCCAAGCCTCTCATTCGAATATCTTTACTCAACTTGGTGTAAGTTAGCAGAGCTTTCTGCTGATCGTATTGGCTTGCTTGTTTGTGGATCAATAGATGCGGCAATCACAGCACTTTATCGTGTGCATACTGATATATGTCCGGAGAAAGTAGGATTCGATCCACAAGCTTTACTTACAGAAATTAAAAGAGAAAATATATCGCCGGAGAATTTCAGTTTTGCCAGAGAGCATACACATCCGCCACTTTATCTTAGAATAAAAGCCCTATCTTTTTTTGACTCTTCTCAATTGCTTAGGGATTGGCGTATCGAAGGACTTTTTCGTTCCCACGATACAAAGCTAAGTAATCAAATGGATGAAATTATTGGTTTGTTAGACTATATCGATGAAGATTTAAATCATTTCAAGATACTTCAAGCCATTGGCCTAGGTGGGGTCTTACTTGCTCAAATTGATGATGAAATATCCCAAGTCGAGTTGGATAATATTCACAATATCCTTCTTTGTTATGTTTTAAATCCCCAACCTGTAATTAATTTCATTTCAAACTTTTTAGAGGAGAATGAAGTAAACCCCAAAGAAGTATTCCTTGACCTCTTAAGACAACTCTCAGTTGAACCAAAACAAACAAAATATTTATTATTTCAATCTTTTCTTGAAATTGCTCTTAGCGATGGTGCTCTCAAGAGCAGTGAGACTATAATGCTATTGGAAATCGGAAGCGTATTAGGCATCGAATATAACGAAACCTACCACTTAATCATAAATTCTTTTGGAAATAAAAATTTCATCGAAAAAAATACAATGAATCATTTTGATACTCTATTCAAAAGAAAGGACCCTTTTTTAATAGGTAATCGTGATGAAAAAATGGCTCTAGCATCTGATACTTCAACATCTGTTGAAGATCTTATACGTTTAGGAAGAGATCTAGACCCCAAAGTAAGGATGGCTGTATTAATGAATGAATCCACTCCTCTTGAAGTAAAAATGGAACTAATGGATAATTGTATCAGTTCCTAAAGTTCAAACCCGCAAGCTAAAGAACTTTTTCATATTAATCTAAAAAGATGGATGACCCAAATGCAGTGTATTCATCAGTGCCATAATCGGTAATCAGCCATAAGAGTTTACACGGCGGTTTAATCGTAGGTTTATCAAACCATCCATCAGTAAGAAACAAACAACCGTCAATTAACCCTTTCTTACGATATTCCCAAAGATATTCAAAAGCCGGGTCACAATCATTTCCACCCCCACCTTCTACAAATTGAGGAGTAACCCCGCTGTAATCGTAGGTTTGGTGTACGGTTGAATCGCACTCGATAATGTGTACTTGTGCACCCGTTTTCCATATGGCATGTATTTCTGCAAACAGAGATGATACCACATCGTCACTTACCATTGAGCCAGATGTGTCCACGATAATGGCCAGTTTTTGAAATCTCTTTATCCGAACACCCGGGTTGGGTGCTCCAAATCTCTTACTGTGCCTTTTCATGGTCCCTTTAATTTTGGTGCGGCTTGCATTACATGCAAAAATCCTCAGAGACCTTTTCCAGTCTACCTTGGGCTTTCGCCTTGCCTCAATTCCATCGATGTGGTCCTTTAACCAGCCTGGTGCACCATGCCAGTCTTCTGGTTTCATACGATCCTTGGCTTTTGTTACAGCATTGTCGATTTGCTGCCTGGAAATTTCATCCAATGGATCATCGGACCATTTCGAGTGGTCATCCGTCCAAATATTAGGGTTATCTCCTTCCAAAATATCCTTCATATTTTGCCAATCCTCGATTTCTTTTTCCAGCTCTTCTTTCTGGGCCGAGTCGCTTGATCCTTCTAATTTTCCATTTAAGGTCTTCAGCTTTTGATCACAGGAAGATTTGGCATCAGTCAATTTTTCATAGTAGTATGCCAAGTCTTCTTCTGGCTCTAAGTCCAACCGAGGGAAAGTATTTAAGAGGATAGCACCTTCTGGCAGAGGCCATGGGTCAACATATTGGTTGACAACCAAGTCAGCGGCTAAGTTGTTTATATAGGCATTACTGGAATTCTTTTCGCCAATAAAGCGATACAAATGATAAAAAACCAAGTGAAGAACCTCGTGCTTGAGAATTGCAATTCTCTCTTCTGGAGTTTTTAAAGACTTTAAAAAGAAATCAGGATTTACAAATAAGCAAAGATTTTTGTCTTTCAGCCCAACAGCTGCAGTGGGAACATCTGTGGTTATAATTCGCGTAACTTGTCCTAGGAAGTGAGCATAGAAGGGCTCATCAAGCATAAGCTTGATGATGGCCCTCGACAGTTCGTCTTCAGCCTGAGCTGCCATGTTTTTACATCGATTCGATTAACAGCTTGGCAACTTCTGAATCACTCCGAAGCATTTCTCTAATTGTATCTGAGGCCTGCCTACTAATATCCATAGCGAGTCCAACCTTAAGATCTTTGGGTAAATTCTCAGATTTTAGAAAAGAGCATAGGTTTTTTTGATCGGTGATTCCTGGCTTATAATTTTCGCGAGTTAAGCAAATGAAAATACGAGAGCAGATGGTTGATAATCGATCGATTCGACGGTTCCCTTTTTCATCGGTTCCAATCTTTTTTAGTCTTTCTTCAATTTGTGAAAAATCATTAGCTTCCAAAATTTCTTCCGGATCGATTAATTCAGTGAGATCGTCACGGATGAAATTGAGAAAATCCCCAACGGTCACATCGTCTAATGTTCCCATCCCAAGCATTTGCACAAGCTCCAGATTTTTTTCCAAATCATCAATATTTTCGATTTGGCGGAAAAATTGTTCAAGGGTACGGGGAGTTGTTCTTTTAAAAGTTACGGTTTCTGGGCGGTTGAGGATGAAAGTAATTCCTCTTTTATCCAAGCCAGCAGAATCGGCCCATTTCGCCCATTCCTTGGCATCGAATGTTAGAGACACATGGATCATTCTGGTAAGCATAGCATCATCCAATGGAGTTACTGAATAGTCTCCACCTTCTGGATTTGCCGTACAAACGATTTGCCATTTCGGGGGTAGTTTCCACGAAGTAAGTTCGAAATTTTGAAGAAGTTGCATGATACCTCTCAGAATCCGATCATCCGCCCGGTTAAAATCGTCCAGTAATATCAGGCCTGGCCCTTCTTCTGTGGGTACCCAATCTGGCGGGTAGAAATAAGTGTATTCGTCGCCACTATGTGGTTCTTCTGGGGTTGGGTCCACTTTCTCGGGCATGCCATGTAGGTCACCCATCTCCTCAAATTGGGCGACAGGAATGTCACGGAACTGCCAGCCTCTTTCCTTTGCAAATGCCTGAGCAATATGAGTTTTCCCAAGGCCGTGAGATCCCCAAATACACACAGGAGTGCCTGGGCCTTGCCTCTTATCGTTTTCAGTAAAGATATGTTCTAGAAATTTTTTAAGTTGGTTCGATTTTACTTTAGTTCCGTACATATTGATTTTGATGTTTAAAGTTTCAGCGAATAGGGCAGGAAGTAGCCATTTTCAACATAAGTTATTAAGTTCCTAGTTCAAAAGGTCAGTCAATCTGATAATTAAATAGTTTACTTAGAAGTTTGCACTTCATTGAGTCTGTTTCCTAGGCTGTTCGATTGTTTTGTACCCTTTTGAATACATTTAAGAATGATTGATCGCTCTCCCAAAAGGATTACTTTTTCTTTTGCTCTGCTGCTCGCAACATAGAGCAAGTTTCGTGACAAGATTTCCGATTCTATGGATGGAATCACAATCATAACTTTATCATATTCAGATCCTTGACTTCGGTGGATTGTAATCGCATATGCTGGACGATGGGGAGGAAGCCTTGACGGTGAGATTGATCTATAGCCGTTCTTTTTGTCTGGAAACCACGCAAGCAATTGCGAGTTATGAGTACTTTGCGGTAAAATTATACCGATATCTCCATTGAACAGGCCTAAAGAATAATCATTTTTTTCAACAATGATGGGAAGCCCAGAGTAGATGGATGAACCAGATTCATTTTCAGTTTGATAGAAAGAAAAAGCTAACTTATTCAGTGCAAACTCTCCAAGTTCTCCCTCATGGGTGGGGCACAGAACCTGGAATTTTGAGAATGCTTCATGTGCTTCTTTGGGAGTTTTTGCATTTGTTAAGTCTTTATATCCGTCAAGTAGTCTAACCTTAGCTTCTAAAATTTTTGAATCACTGATATATTCAAAATCCTCTTTGGTAGGCTCTTTAAGTAAGTGATCAACCTCTTCCACATTACCCGACGAAATCCCCCTACATAGCCGTTGAATTGAACTATCATTTCCAAATCTTCGATTAATTTTAAGGGAGGAAAGAATATCAGTGCGACCAGCTTCACTAAAATAATTTGCTATTGAGTGGTAGGGAGTACCGGCTTCGACCGGTGCTAATTGATCAATATCTCCGATTAGTAAAAGCCTTGAAGTCTCTGGAAGTGCCTGAACTAATTTTGCCATGAGAGGCAAATCAACCATGGATGCCTCATCAACGATTAATAAATCAAATTCCAATTGAGTTTTTTCATTCCTGCGAAAGTGAATAGATGGTGGTAATGGCCGTAATAACCTATGAATGGTTGAAGCTTCTTTGGGAAAAGCAGATAATTGTTCTGAAGACAGATTGAGCAATTTGAGATTTTCAATTATCGATTCTGATAGCCTGTGAGCTGCTTTGCCAGTTGGGGCACAAAGGCAAATTTTCAAGTCGGGAAAATCTATCAAAAGTGCAGCAAGCATAGTAATAACCATAAATGTCTTACCAGTCCCTGGCCCTCCTGTTATTAAAGCAATTTTATTGGATATTGATTTGATAGCAGCATCTAATTGATCAGGAGAACTTCCCAGGTGTTGCTCAATTAGACCCAGGGCCATTTTAGAAGGGACTGGACCTTTCAAATTGGATTTCAGCCATAGGTTTTGGGCTAAGCTTAGCTCGTATTGATAATATCTACGAAAGTATAAATCTCCCTGTTCAGTTAAGACGATGGGCCTCTTTAATATTGGCCTACCAACAAGCTCTGACTCAAGAGAGGGTAACAAATTCTCATCCAAATCTTTTGTATTCAAAGACGCACGACCTGATCGTAAGGCCTCATAAAGTTTTGTGATAAGAGTTAGACTTTGGTCGTTGGGAGAGATCTGCATCCTCCTTATGAAGAAGTCCATCATTTGCTTGGGAAATAGAGTGCTAACTTCCTTCAATTTTTACCTCCCGTTTTGTCTGTTAAGAAGGAATCGAATGTGAGCATCACTTCCTTGGGTGGCTTGTCAAAAAATATGCCATCATCAGGAGCAACAGGTTGGACTAAACCTCTGAGAAATAAATAGTACGCACCACCAATTGATTGGTCATAATTATAATCCGGACATTTGGAGCTTTTTAAGTGCCTGTGCAGGGCGAGGAGGTAAAGATGATATTGCAGTATATAATCTGCTTCTTCCATTTCCCCCAGTAGTCCCTTTTGGCCGAATGAATTCTGCTCTCCCGAGAGAAGGTTAGATTTCCAGTCTAAAACATAATATTTTTCATCATGTTCAAAAGTTAGATCAATAAATCCTTTAAAAAAGGAAATGTTTAAGGATCGTTCCACTTTGCTTTTTCTTTTTAAGTAGACTGCAAATTTGCTCTTTGGATCAATGTCGTTGATAACGGTTGCCAATTCTTTGTAGCAAAAATCATTACCTAAAAGATGAAACTCAATTTCTGGTAGTCTTTGGGGTGCAGAAATATTATTAAGTTTCAAGGGAGTACCTTCGTGGGAAGCTAGGTTAGCTCTTAGGGTACTTAAGATTATTTTTTTTGCATCTTCCAAAAGGCTATGAGCCAAGCCATGTTTGCTTAAGATTTTTTCCAGAAGTGAATGATCAGGTTCCTTTCGATAATCGATCAACTCGAAAATTTCATGAAAGAAATTTCCCGCCTGCGTACCTGCTGGGAATTTATGTGCTCCCAGTCTTTTTTCAGAAGAAACAATTTCTTTTTGATTTTCTGATTCATCGTGATCTTTTTCCGTATAACCTCTCTTAATTTTTTGAGAAAACGAAGAAGTTATTCTGCCCAAGGGTATCTCATTAGTAAAAAGGGAGGGTTTAAAATCTGTGGATTCATTGAGTTCACAATAATCATTTTCCAACTTTTTATCATTAATGTTTTGCAGGCTAAAATAGGATGACAGCCTGGATAAATAATTCTCTGCGATTTTAAAATCTTCTGGTATGCATCTACTTAGTGCGGATTGGGAGAAATTCCTCTTGGGTTCTTTATGATAAAGATACAGCCTAGAAGTGGCTCGGGTAAGTGCAACATATAGAGCCCTAATTTCTTCTTTTTTATCGTCTAACCCTTTTCCACTACTGGTTCTCCAACTGAAGGGTATAAAAGTGACCGGGAATTGTAACCCCTTAGATTTATGAATGGTAAGAACTTTGATCGCATCCTCATCAGATTCAAGCCTACAGTCCGATTCTTCGATCTCAGTTCTATTTTCAATTTGCTCCAAATACCATAGTAAAAGATTTCGAGGTGATGAATTGGCTCCATTAAGTTCTGCCTGGTAAAGAAGTTCTCCCAAATGCAGGTAGTTAGTCATTCTTCTTTCACCTCCTTTTGTTTGGAGAACTGTGGCTTGTATTGGTGCCTTTTCCAATTCTAGAGAAGCTCCCTGGCTATTAAGTTTGCTTAAATCATCAAACGAGTCAGATAGCATGGCCTGAAATGCGTAACTAAAGCTCTGAGTTTTCCAAAGACTGGACCAGGATGAAAAGCGATTAGCCCAAAAATCCCATAAGTTTGTATCTTGAGAAAAAGTTAGAAAGTTTTCTGAATTAAAAGAAAACAGGGGGGACGCCATGACTCTACGGATCAAAGTTTGATTTCCTGGCTCCAGCAAAGCTTGCATCAAACATTTAATATCTTGTGCTTCTTGACTTTGAAAAATAGAGCGGTTGGCAAGTAATGTACAGGGAATCAAATGTGAAGATAGTACTTCATATACTTCATCGATTTGTTTGTTGCTTCGGCAAAGAATGGCGATGTCCGATCCTTTTATTTGATTTCCTCCAATATTGGCACGATTCTTAGGATCTAGGAGTTCAATGATCTCTCTAGCCATATCGTTCAGAATCCTCTTTGCCGTTTCGTCAGGAGTTTCCTTTTTATCTATGAGTTCAGCATACCGAAGGTTAAATGTGGCAGGAGAAATACTAATGTTACTCGTATTAAAAATTTTTGAGTCGGCAAGATCCTCGTCTCCGGTCGAGCCATCAAAAGAGATTCTGGAATCAAGAAAGAGACCACCCTCATTCTTTTGGTTTTCTTCCTTTGAATCCAATTTTTCTTTGAGCTCCAGAAAATTATTAACCGCAGTGACTAACGAGGGATGACTGCGGTAGTTTTTAGTGAGTCCAAATATATTTTTTGGATCTAGTGAATCTTTAATTTTCAAATAGTTATTAAGATCGGCACCCCTGAATTTATAAATCGATTGTTTTGGATCACCTATGTAAAAAATAAGCTTGGATGTTTGCATACCCTGCTGCGAGAAAAGCATTCTGAGTATTTCAAACTGTACAGGGTCGGTATCTTGAAACTCATCCACTAAAACTGCATCAAACTCTTCAAAAACTTTTGTTTTTAAGGCTTTTCCTCTTTTGCCTGTTAGACTCTCAGCAACCAAAGTTTGAAGATCATTAAAGGTTCGCAGGTTTAATTTAGCCTTCAGTAAATCTAACTTTGACTCAGAAAATTTATCAAAGATAACCAATAAGTGACCTTCAATCTCTTTGCATTGATCTAAAAAGGAATAAGACTTTGAGAAAAATGATGGTATCAATTGAGTCCCAGCATTTTTCTTAGCTTTGATTTCTTCCTTTAATGCAATTCGAAGAATTCGAATGAGCGAAAAGTCAGGAACTTTTACAGAGCTTTTAAACGCTTGCAAGAAGCGCATTTTTAACTCTTCAAAACACTTTTTGACTTCTGCTCCATTGGCTGAGTGTTGAAAAAGAAAGGTCTCTATTTCTTTTAATTCTGATTTCCATAATCCGACCAAACTGAAATATTGTTCTGTTGCATCCTCACAGAGTTCTTCGAGGTCTTGCTCTTCGGAAAACTCTGATGAAGGCTTTTGATCATTTCTGTTTTGTAGGTTTTCTGTCGTTAATCCTCCAGTGAAAGAGATTGCTGCGAGAAATGGATTACAGTCCAAAAAAGTTGCCCTCCTGAAATCCAAAGCAACCTGTTTTCTGAGGTGTGTATCGTCTGTTTGTAGATCAGATTCGGTACGGACCCCGCATTCAAAAGCAAAATCTTCGAGCAATCGTTTACAAAATGCATGTAAGGTTGAAATTCTCGCTTCGTCAAAATTACCGATTGCACGGGCCAGCATTGCATGCTCTGAACCTACACCTTGGGATAGCTTAGATTTTCGATCTTTTAAGTTTTTTCTTACCCTTTCACTTAGTTCTTCTGCAGCTGACTTGGTAAAGGTAACCGCTAGAATTCTTTCTACTGGAATACTCTCCTCGACAATCAATCTTTCTATAATTTTACAAAGGGTATAGGTTTTTCCGGTACCCGCATTTGCTTCAATCAAAGTCTCGCCAGCAACAAGAGGAGTTTCGTCAGCTAAAAAACTTTTTAGATTCACAGGATAACTCCTCCGAGCTTGCTAAAGTGACTGACCACTAATTTATTTAATTCTATTGTCTCCTCTAATTTCCAGGGGTTTTTTGGGAAGCAAATTTTGTTGGAGAACTCTTTTCCTTCTCCACCAAATTCACTAGACCAAGACTGGTATGCACATGATAGTTCGCTCTTGCGTGCTCTGCTATTTTCTTCACTAAGTTTAGCTGCCTGAGTCATCCATGCCAGTGTACAATTTGGAAAAAATGGAATCGGCTTTTTCCTCCCTTTGGCAAATAGGTTTACAAGATCTTCGAGAGCTTCCAGACAAGCATTTCCTTGGGGTGGCTTAAGTATATAGGACCTGTCAGTTGCACAAATCATAGTTTCAAATGCACCCTCTGGCTGACCAAAGAGATTGGCAAATAAATGCAGGATCAATCCTTCCATGCAGTGCTTACCCTTCAACTTTGAAGAAGATAAAATCAGTTGCTTATTATTGATTGCAGTGATTTTTCCTTCGATTTCATAACCTCTAATTATTCCTCTTGATGATTGGGTTTTGGGAGGCAGAGAAAAATCTTCTCCTGAACGAGCAAACAACATACTTACTTCTGCGTGTAAAGAGGAGTATAAAGAAGTGCCTAGTTGACCGGGTAACAACAGTCCTTCTTTTCTCGCCTTTTCAAAATTGTCATCCTTATTGAAGCTCGATGTTTCTGCTTCTGATACAATATTCAAAATACTGTTTTTCAATTTAGAGTCCTCAAGTGGTGAGGCATCCAGTCTTTCATTTTCAGGTAATAAATTTTCCTGATCCCAAATACAGATGCCTATTCGACGGGCAATAAAATAGGCAGATGGGTTTTGCCAAAACTCCACGAGATCCCTGAGCCTAATGGGCGACTCTTGGTCCTCAGTTAGATCTTCAAGCCCCTTCGACACAAAGGGGGTTGAGTCTTTTTTTGGTAACATAAGGGTGCGGGCTGCCTCGCAATTTCGAATCGAAAAAGATTTTAGTTTAAGAGATTTTGTATCTAGGCATTGTTCATTTCCTGAGGCTTGGGTGAAGTAAGACCTACCAAATGCTTGAAGTGGATGTTTGTAAGTAAAGTACTCGCTTGGTTTAAGTTGAACGGACGAACCCTTGAGAGCTATTGTGACATCAATTTGTTCTTTTATTTCATCTATAACAACGGATGCAGGCACTTCCTCATTGTTCTTATCGGATTGTCCCCTGTAGCTGAAGTATAAGCACTCCCTGGCACATAAAATTGTTTCCAGTACCAGAAGCCTGTCCTCTTCACTTATATTTCGATCAGTTGGTTGAATAAACTGTCTGGATAGGTCGAAGCTCGTTCGATTATTGGAAGCAGGGAATTCTCCACCATTCAGTCCTATCACACAAATTACTTTTGCTGGTATTCCTCGGCCTGATCGCATAGAGCAAAAAGTTACTCCATGAGTTAGATGTCTGCTAAATAGGGACTTTTCTCGAAGGGTTTTCTCAAGATGCCATCGAATTACAGATAAAGGTTCCAACTCTGTTTGAGAATTCGTCTCATGAACTAAAAAGTCCAAGGACTTTCTTATTTCCACTAAATCTGCATGGCTTTCTTTGTTGTCATCAAAAAAAACATCGAGACATTTTTTAAAAATAAGAACCTTCCAAGTCGCAGGTTCTTGAGGTCTGGAAAATGAAACTTGCATATCTTTGAGGGAATTCACTAAGTCAGCAAGTGTTGAGAATAAATCCAGCTTAGTACCCTCAACTTCATCAACCGCAAATAAATCATCGAATCCATCAAGGGTCTCTTTACCTGAGCAAAATCCAAGCATTAATCCATCCAGTGCATTTTCCCATGTATTTTGATCTTCAGGAGGTAAGTCTAGACTTTGCTTATGATTGCGATCAAAGCCCCATGCTACATTAGTCTTTTCAAGCCACCATTTAATGGTTTCAAGATCTTGATCGTCCAATTCAAATTTATCTCTTATTGGCGGTCTACTGATTAAGGTGTAGAAATCTCTTGCCGTGGCTCGGGATTCTGAGAATTCCAACAGATGGTAAAAGGTGTCAATAATACGACTTTCACTTCGCCAATCCCGATCGCAAAGGCCATAAGGTATTTTCATTCTTTCGCTTTCTGGATTATCGAAGACCGCCCTGATTAATGCCGAATAGTTTTCTAGTTGGGGGCAAAGAACTAAAACCTCTCTTGGATGTGGGGGTTCTGGCTGATTAAATTGATCAAGTAGAAAATCATTGAGAGCCTGGATTTCCCGGAGTTTGCCATGACAAGAGTGAAATTGAATACTTTTATCTTTGGGATTACACAGGTATGGCTTTGAATTGTTCGAGGTCTCTACTTTCATTAAGCAATCCTGCAGAGCACTCAGGCTTGAATTTACTGCATTAGTTTGTGGATCCTTAAGAAATTGGGGGTCGAATTGATCAAGATCGTCAAGCTGACGAATTGTCTTTTGCCAGCCTCTGCCCAGTGCACCCAAGAGAGGAGGCCCATTATTTGGGGTTTGTTCATCCAACTGTGTTTTGTTTCTACTCGAAAGTATATCATCCCAAAATGTGTCTGTTGGTTGTAACATAAACATGAATATTTCATGAATCTGTGCCTTTTTCAAAAAAGCGTGTAAGTGAAGAGGTGGTAATATTCCCACTCCGAAAACAAATACTGGTTCCACGCCCTGAGTTCCATAGTCCCGCTCTTTGATAAGATCTGCAAGCGGAGGGCAGGGCATCAGGCTGTCGATTCTTTTCCATAGTATGGATTGCCATTCATCCCCTGTATGTTCTGCCAGAATCTTACCGTCCGACCATTTACTAATCATTTCTGGCCGATAATTGAGGTAGCCATCAAAAACACCTGCTATTTCCCAGCAAAGTTGGATGCGCTTTAAAGGATCTCCATCTTCAAGGTAAGAAATTATTAGATTAAATTCATCAGGATGATCGGATATAACACCAGGCAATACCTCTCTGATCTTCCATGCCATTCTTTCCTTGGAAAAGGGGTTTCCAATTATTGTAAAGTTTTGTGGTAAAAGAATTTCGCCAAATTGCCATACCAATTGCTCAGGTGAGAAGAATTGAAGGTTTGCAGAAATTCCATTTATTCTTGCCAGCTCTTGCTTAATCCAATTTCTAATGCCTCTTCCTGAAGTAACAATGCTTTTTGTTTGTAAGGGACTAAGTGTCTTACAAATATCAGAAAATGCAGTAAGTAAGACTTCTTGTTTATTCGAAGTAAATAAATGGATGGCCATATCTAAGTTTTGCTCGCTTCCTTGCTAGTTATAGAAATCTTCTGGCCATGGTTCTTCGATTAAAGCTTTAGCATTAAAAGAAAAAGAAAGATCTTCTTCTTCCAATTCCAAGTTTCCAATTTCAAGAGCCTTTTTTACTCTATTAGATACCTTTAAAAAGCAGGTGGACTCGGGTTTCATTTTCAAAACCATTTGCAATAGTTGCTTTAAATTTTTGTCGATAAAACATTGATGTTCTTCCATGCCTCCATCAATAATTTTTTGCCAATTGGTCTCTGTAAGTTGGCGCACTGCTTGGAGTAAGCAGTAAAGTCTTACCCAGTGCATTGAGTGTAATGCTTTGGTGATTTCTTCTTCAAATAACCATATTTGACTGAGAACCTGTTTGGTCGCTTTTGGGACCGAACTGGGCGTATCTAACCCCCCCCCCATTCCTGCTTCATTGTTCTCGAATATTGGTTCCTGCTCTTTTTGTGCATCTGATCGAAACCAGCGAGATACAATCCAACCACCTAATAAAAATGTCCAAATCGATTCGCACCACCCATGACTTTCAGACTCGAAGGCACAATCATTAGTGCCTGAGCTTACCTCATTCGCCAGATCATTATCCATATCTTCAAATTCGAGCATACCAATAATCATAAGTTATGCACCGGACAAATAGCGTCCAATTTAATATTTTGATTCATTGTATAAATTGAGTGTTTCATTGAGGTCATTGGTTAAGTCATCAACTAAGATAGAAGGAGAAAGCACTTTGGCGTGCTTCCCCCAATTCATGATCCATCCTTTGATTTCAATCAAATCAATTACAATGATCTCAAATTCAATTTTTCCATCTTTCAAATTTCTAATCTTTTGGGATGAATTCCATTTCCGTTCTCTAATGTATGGGGCTGCATATTCATCAAAATGTATCTTCACTGTGTGAAGAGTGTCACCGTGAAATATACCAAAGTGGTGTTTCATAAATTTCTCTATGCAAAATGGAACACTTTCAAATTTTGTAGGGTGGGCCCGCAGTGCCGATATCCGAGCGATCGAATAAGGAGCCGGGTCCTTTTTGTTTTCGCTTACAATCAAATACCATGCACCATCATGGTTTACCAAATGAATGGGCTTTACTCGTTTCTTTAAAACCTTTCCAGTCCACGGCTTATCATATTCGAAACTGACAAATCGTTCATCCCTGCATGACTTAGAAAGTTTATCCAGAATTGAGTATTTCCCTTTGGCCCATCCGGCTGCTTTAAAAGAAATATACTCTTTTACTCTTTTGATGTGGTCTGAATGGGATATTTGCAACTGATCCACTAATTTTTCAAAGAGCTTGGAAAGTGGTTCGGAAAGATTAGTGCCCTGGTACCGCTCAATCGAATTCCTAGCAACTAAAAATGCAAATATTTCTTCTTCTGTAAGCTTCACTCCAGGGAAATCTGTTACTATTTCATCATAATAGTAACCACCCATGCCTCTGTCATACTCAATGGGTAAGCCCCATATCTCTTTCATGAATTTTATATCTCTTTGTATGGTTCTGTTAACCACATCATGTTTTTGGGCCAAATCCTTAGCCTTCAGAGGTAGGGTGCGGCCGAGTTGCTGACTTTGCAATGCAAGGTGGATGTCCGTCATTCTTTTAAGTGCCGAATGAGTGGCAGTACCAAGGTCAGATTTCGTTGATTCACGACTCTTTTTCATATGAGAGAATTTTACAGAAAAATTCCTTTGTCAAGAAGTACACAGAGCTTGGTGCAGGCAATAAAATATAAACGCTATCGATAATGCAATTTTTAGTTTGATTTTAGAAGGATAAGTAGTTGTCCCACTTAGTTTAAAATTAAAAGTCCAAACTTTTTAATCAAACAAGATGCAGACACTATTTGTCGTTTGTTGGGAGTATAGTAATTATTATCCTGAACAATCAAACGAACAATTTTAACCCTTTAACTTATTGGCAACAAATTTTGTCATTTTGTTTGAAAAGAAGAAGTATCTTTTGCCCCTACAAACAATTACCACCTGTACATTATTTGTCGCTAAGTGGGTGTATGGTAAAAGATCAGTCTAATAATTTTTTTCTTCCCCCTGTAGATGCGTAAACAACCTTACATCTTATTTTTGAAAGTCTTCGGATTAACCGCAGTTGTATTGTTGTTATGGTTTTTTAGGCCCAACCAAGCAGATCAGTCAATAGTCGATCCTGTTGTGAAAAAGCCTCAGGAAACTCCTTCATTGATGAAGCCGGAAGATCCTAAAATCACCCTTATGTTCGAACACCCAAGCTCTCATTCTGCAGAGGAAGAAATGCTTAAAGGAAGATTTACTCTCAACACATCCATTGTAAAAAATTCAACCAAAAATGAAGTATATAGACAAATGTTGTTACGGCAGGGCATTCTTATTTCATTAGATAGGAAAGGAAATTATTATTATCTAAGCAAGAAAGAGAGAATTCCTCTGGGTAAACAAAATCATCAAGTTCCCAACCTTAAACATTATGCTCTCCACAGACCCAGGAAGATTAATCCAGTAGATTTTGAGCATTTAACTATCGAAACTCTGCCTGGAGATGAGCTTTTTCTTGTCATGCCAAACAATTTTGAGACAGGGGTTTTTACGATGATTGAAAGAATCTTACCCAACCCTCTATCTGAATATTCAAAAGCAAATCTTTCTCTAGGATTATCCAAGGCAAACCACCTTAGTTTTATTATTAAAGAAGTGTTCACAAAAGATGGCCAAACTCAAATTCTTAATCGTTCTTTAAAAGGGCTATGAAATTTCTTTTTATTACATTTCTAGTTTTAGGTTCTCTGTATTTCATTTTTTCAAAGAAAGAATACCTCAAAAAAGACGATCAAGAATGCTCCAAGGTAGTTGCCCTGGAAATGTATTTGGAACAACTAGAAGAAATGGAAGAGCGTATAAAGAATGCTCAATTGAAGCTTGATGAATTATGGCTTGATCCATCTCAAAAAAACGAACTTCA
>Ga0209632_10002064_pt1 | contig 19563 bp, 11 predicted proteins | sample COG_10_FD_184754 | JGI IMG/M metagenome (GOLD analysis project Ga0209632, IMG submission 184754) | Pelagic Microbial community sample from North Sea - COGITO 998_met_10 (SPAdes) (version 2) | ecosystem: Environmental > Aquatic > Marine > Neritic zone/Coastal water | place: Helgoland, sampling... | reverse complement strand
ATCTTCAGCCTAAAATAAATAGGCCTATGTCCCTGTTGACCCATTTGGAGAGAGACCCTCTATTTGAAATTTTTTTTTTTTTTTATTTTTTTATATATTACGTAGTTGGTGCTATAGCCTGTATAGTATAACAGGTAATAGTATGTATGTTATTCGATGTTTACTCAAATTAGCAAAAAAAAAGTTTTTCTCTGAGTAGGGTGCCCTCTCCAAATCGCAATACAGGCACAGAGGCCTATTTATTTTAGGCTGAAGATAGTGAGCAGCAGGCGATTAGTGGGAAACATATGGGAATAGCATTGGATATAAAACAATAAGTTTGATATATATAAATATACATTTATTTTCTAAATGACAACTAGGGAAGAATTTGTAAATTTATGGCAAAACAAATGGGTAAAACTGTCTTATTCCGAGGTTGGTATGAATCAGATGGATGTAACCGAATATCAGGTGGTTACTAAATTAACGTTTGTGGGTGCGGATGTACGCCTTAATTGTTATTCATTTACACGTAGCGGCTATCCATCTAAAGAAGATGGATTAGAATTTATCGGCGACAAACCATGGACACGTGATACCGTTAGACTGGTTTTGAAGTTGAACGAAGAAGAAGTATACGATTTCGACACCGATAGGAGCACAATGGAGTGGAAACTAATGCTCGAAACGGAGCAAGCTGTAGAGATAGAAGACTTTGATATAGAAACAATAGATTCTAGTATTGTAATGCCGTCACCAAAATATTCTGGAATAAAATTTTAAAGTTCTTTTGTTTTAGTGGGTAGCTGATAATGGTCATGTGTCCGTTTATCCCATCTCTGTTTTAAATCAAAAAGTCCAGCCCAAACCCCTACTACAGCGAATAATAGAAGTCCAATAACCCACTTGTATAAGTTTTTGGTTACGTCCATGTAAAAAATAGTACATCTATTGTGGCCACATATATTCAGATCTTCTGCTACATTATATAAAGCAGCAATAAACGGTGGTTTTCTAAGTATCTGCTTCGCTTTGTCGCATAAATTGAACTCCCCCAAAAAGGATTGAAGCCTTGGGTTTGTGCACGTTTCCGATTTGATATACAAAGATGCTTTTTCGTATTCTGACTCTCTTTCATTCCAGTAGTCTTGATATTTTCCTATATATGTTATCGTAGAAAAAAGAATAAGCGAAGAGATAGACGTAACTATCCAAGATTTCATTGGTAAGTAGTACAAACGATTATATACCATTAAATTATTTTAAGCTTATGATTCGCTTTATACACACTAATTGCTTTTGATTACTATATATGTACAATTTAGCCACCTTAAATGAAGACAGTTGCTTTGTTAATGTTACTCTCAACTGGTGCATATGGCGCGTTTACAACCGATGGACCACATGATGATGGCCGTTTTCTAGCGCACCCTATTTTAATCAACGCCAAAGCTTGTCCAGATGGCCAATTTAACATGTTGACTGTAGATGGAGCTGGAACTGGACTTACCAATTACGACGACGCAACTAGTGCGTATACACCACAATGCACAGCGTGCGCGTCTGCTACCTTTAAAGGAATTTACACCGTACCATTGTCTGGATTGGCTGGAGACTATGTTAGTTTAAACCGTGGAGAATGCTGTTATAATTCGGATCATGTTTCATGTAGAGAAGAGGTACGAGCATACAAGGAAGGTTGCCACACAACCGGGGCATACGATGGAACAACTAATGTAGAAGGACATGGTGGAGGTACTTGTACTTAAAAATTATTACTTTATTTTATCTTGGACACCCATGATTAAATCAACTTAGAATTCGATATACGGAACATTTGGTTCGGACGAATTCGATTGAGACGCTTTCTTCACTTGGTAAATAACCACAATGTTCTTTCCCAAATCGCATGATACCCCATACATATTGGGAGTGCTATACGCTCTGAACCCAACTTGGTATTTGAGTACAGATCCTTGGGAGATGTATTTGACATCCATCTTGTCCCATCCGGTTTGCGTACGACGCCAAAATACCGGACGGTTATCGGTATAATCACCTGCTTCATTCTTGTACTGCCCGCGTCTGGCGCAAACAAACATCTGTTGGTCGTCACCGTCTTGGTCAGTGTATTCCTTGTTCATGGATAAGGTCGCACCATTGAGGAATTCTTCCAGTGCCGGTTTCTTGCTCTTCTTCGCGGCCTTGGTTGCCTTCTTCTTGTGGTTTTCCATGCACCCGCTTGTTTCGAATGCTTTGGTCAACATGTCAGTGCATGTGTTTTCAACCCATTTCCAAAACGCGTCCTGTCTTTTTTCTTCTTCAGGCATCGCCTTAGATACCGCATCTGCTAGTCCGCGTACCGATTTGACATTGTACTTGTAATTGGTCTCGTCTTTTCCGAACTTACCGGTATCTCCGCCTGCCTTCAGGTCGTTAAACTGAACAGTCATGCATGGGGTATTAAATTGTGCCGCAAAGGTACTTTCTTCTTGTCCCTTAATCTTTACCTTGGGAATCAATTCACCTGCTCGATCTTTCTCAACGATGATAGATGCTGGGTTGCCGTCGGCATCGAATTCGACCGGCATCCATGGTCCCTTTGCCTTGCGGGCCTTTTTGACCTGTTGGGTGGTGACCGCTTCGGCGGTAAGTGCTTCTGATGCGGTGCGCTTGGATGTGTTTGCTGACATTTCTTTAACTTGAGAAAACATTTTATATTAAGATTTTTGATTCCTTTTATACTTCTTTTTTTATTTATTAACATTTCTTTTTCTTTTCTCCACATGCGGTTGTCCAGATATACGCAACGACCCGTTAGAGCTGCTGTATGGCATTGTAGCATACCACTAGTGGCCCTACCGTAACCAATAGTCGGGCCAATGGCGGTATATGGCCCAATTCATATCGGACCATAAAATATTAACTTAACGCTATCCAATGTAATGTAGCCCAACCCATGTGGGTCCATTATGTATATACAGTGTACTATCTTCATAGGGTTTACATATATCTCCATAGCATGGAAGAATGAATGCACCATATCGTGTCGCATTACTACATCGTTGTAGTATACATCGTGCGTGTCAGCGAACCGATAGAAGATGTCGGTCAATCGGTCCATTTGTCATACAAGCTGGAGTTTAAATAGTGTTGATACCGTTTGGTTTGTTCCCGACCATCCAATACACTATATCCAGCAAAACATTTATTTGAAATAAATCCAAATAATTTTATTTTCAAAGTATATAACCAATTTGAAAACATTAAAATGAGTGATTATTTACAAGCAGCGAGTTTTATTCATGCGGGAAAAGACTGGTCATTTGACGCGACCAACCATCTAGTCGATATCAGTATCAAAAATTCGGAGGATGCAAACAACCCGAAATTCATCCATATGGTATATTCTCTGCCTAGGAAGTACATGCGATCCAATGCGGCCACATTTGCGGACTGGCAAGACAATGAAGAAGGGGCACAGGAATCACAAGCAAGAAAGGCAACACTGTGTTGGTTTATTGAGTTTGTAAACCGAATATGTACCTATACTCCTAAAAAGGATGCACCAAGCGACCAGCGCGATGGCGACGGCGTTATCGTATTCTTTGAAGTTGTAAAGGGAGAAGAGAACCGCGTAGTAGGTGAACGCATTCACCTGTTTATCAGGAGAAAAGCGGTAGGGATGGGCGAAATTTTCAAAACAATGTTATACATGGCACAAAAGAAGGACAATGCAAAAAAGAAGATTTTCAAAGAGTGGGAATACCACCAAAGACATGTCAAAACCAAAGAAGAATATGTTTTGCACATTTGCAATACGTATTTAAACAATACATCGTTTACTCAGCATATTTACGATACAAACGAGTTGATGAACGACAACACGATACGTACACATGTGTGTAGTCCATTGAAGGTATTTTCACTCGATAATTTCCGAATCGAGGGCGCATGTGCCCTACAGAATGACCAAAGCAAATACGTTTCATCTGCGACAGGATGGAAATTTCCAAACGAAAAATTGGTGGTAAAGCGGTTCTGGCACCAATTAAAACCATCGTATTTATGGAAAAAATACCTTCCTTCGCATCAACATGTATGGGTCGATCTACCAGAAGTTATCATAAAACCGAATGATTCGTTGTTTAACATATACGTGAAACCATGCCCGGCACGTTGTTTAATCGAAGAATACATGAAACCACATGAGAAACAGTTCATAGGCAATTCTTGGGTTGGTATACACGAAGATGTATTGGATGGGTTGCGTAAAGTTGCAAAAGGGCGGTTTATTGTGCACGAGCACAGAGTAGAAAAAACTCCTATTATTGTTGGGGACAAAAACGGAGACGGTCATATCACAGACCCATGGATGACCGCAAACACCATGTACGATTCAGAAATGCATCGAAACCATGGCGAAGAGGGTATGGAATATACCGAACGTCTGAAAAGTAAATATCAAAACCAACACAGTATAAGCGCCTTTGATATGATCGAACTGGAAACCTCTTACCGAATGCAATTTTCTACCAATCGAAAAAAAGTCCAAACTCTTATGGTCGAAAAATTCAAACAACAATGCGTTTCTGGTGATGCGGACATTTCTTCGGCGGGAAAATGCATTGCAAGGTGGTTCAAACACGTGCGACCAGAATCACACTCTAAATTTGGTTCCTTCGAGTTTGAAATTAAAGATTCATCTTTATCGCCATTTGCAAACATGCAATATTGGTTCTCTCAGGGGTTGGATTCGTATATGTGTGTAGCAAGTGCCCACCCGGAACTTATTAAATTGCATTATGCGGTATACGATGCGTACAGACAACATGGAATTAACCAATTGCACTGGAACGGCATTTACACAGGAGAAAGTGCAACTTCCAAATCATACATATTTGAAATGATGCAACTGATGTCCATCGCGGGAACTATTACAGAGATTACGTACCAAACGACTAGAGCGGACGCCGTAGACGGGGATCAAAACGACCATGTGACGGTGTTTAACGAAGCGCCACCCGGTTTGTTCCAAGCCACCAACAAAGGAGAAGATGCACAAAAGGCACTGTCTGCCATGAAGGAGAAGTTGACATCGAATCGAGTTCGAACAAAAGAATTTGTTCGGGATGAAGAAACGGGCGAGCGTAAAAACCGAATTGCCATATCGTCACAAATCGGGTGTTATGTAGGAGCAACGAACGACAACCCGGCATTAGCAGAAGAAGCAGTCAAAAGTCGTTTCCATTGGGGTGAATTCGATAAAGTGTATCGTCCAGACAAAAGTATTGCGGATTACCAACGCAAAGCGTTTGAAATGGAGACTAAACCGGAACTCAAGAAGAAATACGAACAGTTTATTTACTATTGTCAAGACCAACAAATGAAGGTCTTTTACATATGGAAATTCATATTTTGCGGAATAATACGGGATGTCGATTTGGACGCCGCGGACATCGTTCTTGGTAACATTGGTAAGCAACTAAAACGGCACGATATTCGTATTCCACCGCGTACAACCGAGCGTTTTCGCATCCTATGTCGTATTTTGACCATGACAAACGCATTGGACATTATTTTCAACTTTAAAGGTGGAAAACACAATGACAAACCATTTGAGTTGCATCTACTATTGGATGTGGAACCCCTGTTGTATTGTACAGAAGAAATTGCAATATGTGCCTTGAATATGGTAGCGGTAGAAATCCCACAATTGTCGGTGTCCCGTTTGAAAACACTTAGGGCGATGTGGCGTTTGTTTCAATACAATCCAATGTACAAGAAAGACAAAGATATGACCAACGGGTTAACCGAAACCATCGATTACAACTACATACGGTTCACTGGTGGCATAAAACAATTGTGTGTCAAAATACAGAATGCGATACCGTTTTACGAAGGTAAGCCATCCTTACACAACATTAACGGTGTTATGAAAGAACTGTCATCGGAACCATTTAAAGGATGGTCGTACATGAGCCGTGAAGAATTTATACAAGAGAATTCTGGGGAAGAAGTCCCTTTTCAGGATAAATTCGTAGTTCCATTGAAAAAATCACGCAAAAAAACAGCGGTTGGGTTTTCTTCCGGGAACAATTTTCACGATGTACACATTGGTTTATTTGAAGATATACGACTTAACGACCCCAACAAAGGCACATTGATGACCGAATGCATCAAGAACATCACGCATATCAAAACAAAGAATCGTAAGATAATAATAGGTGTTCCAGAGCGTAAGATGAACGGCGTAATCGAATTCCCTCAGTTCATGCAAATCATTCATATGCAACCAAATGTTAGCAAGAGACCACCAAAAATCCGAAATACCAACCAAGAAACGGATGGTGTGAAGAACATGATGGGAATGTCTGACAATATGTTAGGAAAACACGATAGCATACTGATGGACTGCGATACCGATACATGGGCATGGTCGAGACGTTGTATGATTTTCTTGGGAATGAACAAGTACGGGTCGTTTGAGTATCACCCTCGTGCAATCGAAAACGACTTGGGAGTCTCCGAACATATCATGACATTTCCCGATGATCTAAAAAAACAGCAACATGAAAACCAAGACGGTCAATACTTGGAAATAAAGGCGTCTGACAACATTGGGGTTGATTTGGATCAAATGTTTCAAGTACACAAACGGAGGCGACTGAATTCCGACGTCGTAGGGATGGCAATCGAGTAAAATAATATATAAATATATATACATTACGTCTAAATGGATAAAATTAATATACCCGCATGGAATCACTTTCCATTTCTAGGATATTTACATTACAAAAACACGACCGCTATTAAATTTGTACATAAACCTCAAAAGCTATGGTTACCCCCTCTCAACCCATATCTGGGGTTTATCAACCATGCGATCCCTGTACAAAAAGACAAGAAAGTCGTGATAGAGACCAGAGAGATAGGCACACAAACCGAACCAGATAAAGCCATGGAGCTTGGTCAACAAATAATAGATAAAATGGGATACGACTAGTATAAATATCGATGTGTACATAATTAAATGCCGAGTTTACAATGTTGTAAATGTGTTACAAACATGTTCGGACAATGTGGAAGTAACGAAGAAAACAAAACGGGGGATACCATAAAACCCGGAAAAAAGAAACGGCGAGGGAGTGTACTAAAGAATGGTATAATTTATACACAAACATCTGATGATGAGATTCCAGTACCAATTGGAACATTTGTAGATAAAGACAAAAAAGTAACGTTTGTACAAGAACCAGATATTGGGTTTTTATGGGTGTTTATTACCGATGTATTTCGTTGGTCCACGTCGCCATTGGTATCAAGTGTAGTCGTTTTTGTACTGTCATTTTGGTTTACAATGATACACGTTGACGCGTTCAATGAATGTAAACTAAGTACGGAGTTTCGTTTGGATGGTTTAGAAATTAAACAACAGTGGAGAAATTCAACTATGCGTACAACCTATGGAGAAGAATGTTCCATGCAACAAAATCCTATTCTGAGTAATTTGGGAAGTATCATGGTGTTTTTTCTCACAATTGCTCTAGGAGCAGGTTTAGACAAATACAAAGAAACCCTTCGCATGTACGAAGAAATCACAGGTGACATTAAAGCAATGGGAATGCTTATGGTGCATTTGACATTTGACCATGAAAAATATTGCTACGAAAAAGGTAAGGGTCTGGTTTTCAAAGATAACGTAGAAACGGTTTATAGAAAAATACGTTATCTTCTTGCATCGCTAGGACCAACGGTAAAGAATACGCTAGCCGGAGGCGAGTACGAGATACCGTATGAACCTAACACTTGGTCGTGGCTTGACTTCACCAGCTATATGGAATGTGGGGGGAAATACAACCTTCCCAGATTAGTATGGCTAGATCCATTTGCCGCAATATCTGACCGCAAATATTATGTAGTGCGTAAGGATCTAGATTGTTGTTCAAAACTTTGTTTTTCGACTACGACAGAATTCAGTAATTACTGGAAAGATTCCTATTCAATGTTTACAACTGAAAATAAAATTACCAAAAAGTTTTGGAAAGAACGGGGATATGAATGGAACGAAAAGACAAAAACACTAACTGAATTGAACCCCAACACTGCCTCCAAAAATACATTGAACACAAACAAAAGATTATTGAAGAAAGAAATAAACCACTTTAAAGAAGCCAAAGAAGCAAGAGAGCGACTATCGAATGAATTGGACGGGAATATAGACAGTGAAATACAGTATGCGCTTTACTCGAAAATCGAAGACATACACGATAAAACGGACATGGACGCGTTTGAGTGTACAATGACGGTTCTTTTGGATGAACTTATGCGTCTATTTGAAAACGGTCTTGGTTTCGGTGAAGATGAAGGTTCAGCCATTATTTCCGCTGCCATCGAACGATGGAATGCTATTTACGCCACTTGGGGGACTATGGCATCCCTAAAAACATTTGCCGAACCAATTGCTGTTAATACGTTTCGACTTGTGTTGGTAGGGACTTACGCTTATTTCGTACCGATCGGATACCTAAAATACGTCGGAACCGGTATAGAAGACCGTATAAGGTGGTACGTTGCCGCAGAAATGTTTATATTCTGTCTCATGTGGTGGTTGGCATTTGCCGTTAGAAACCCGTTTAAACATTCATGGGTGATTCGAAACGTAAACAGACTTGCTTATTCCACACAGTTTCAAGTGCTTCATTTAATGGCATACCAGCGAATTTTTGACAGTACAGACTATGGATCGAATTCAAAATATGGCTATTTGACAAAAAAGGACTCCGATGTTACAGACAGATATGGGTTTTTCAGTAAAAAAAGATGGTCCGAAGAAGAAGCACTAGAGAGACTAATAAAAGCTGTCAATAAAAGAAATATCACCGTGAAAAACGACAATCGTGGACTTGAACGTATCATTAGTGAAGCGTTCACGCGGATGAAAAATGATACACAAACGACTTTAAATGAATTAAAGGAGATCATTACAGGAATTATGACAGAAATCAAACAGTATGACCGTGATGCATTAGCAAAAGAACTGGATATCATTATGCGAAATAACAAAACTGTTAAGGGTACTAAACTAGGGGGACTAGGAACAATTAAAGAACGAGAAGCCGATGCAGAACAACAAAGGATAGGGACAGGAGGAGGAAAAAGAAATTGGAAATCCCAAATTCGGTCCAGAATACGGCCGTCGCAACGATCTTCATACCTAGCGTTTTAAACCATATAAATATAATACAATATGTTATCATATGTTACCTCTATACCTATGTTACTTTACCTTTGGGTTTTGTTTGAGCTTTGGTGGTATAGCCATGAATTTTGAAATGATGGACAACCTTCTTTTCACACCGGTAGAAATGACCCTAAGTGTTGGAGTTATTGCCACCCCATGGTGCATTAAACCCGTGTTCGGAACCATTTCGGACAAGTTTCCGGTAATGGATTGGGGTAAACGAAGACCATATATCTCCTTTTGTGGTATAATTCTGGCGTACATATACATTATGATCCCAACCTTAATATCTACCAAAGCTGGTATGGTAGCAACCATGACGACTGTATCGTTATTGATGTGCTTTACGGATGTATGTGCCGATTGTATAACTGTAGACTACGTAAAAACCGAAAATGAAAAAGGAAAAACACAGGCTAGCTGTTGGACAGCGAGGGCATTTGGCAGTGTTATTGGTTCAACGTTTGGAGGGACCATGTACGCGGCATATGGAACAAAAGTAGTCTTTCAAATCATGGCAATTCCATGTCTTGTCATGGCATTATCGATATGGGCACTGCCACCAAACACATCCAACAGCGTGGATAACATGTGTCATAAAATTTGGAAATCGTTATACGAAAAACGCATGTTGGCTTTCTCTCTTTTTATGTTTAGTATTGGTCCCAACTACGCCCCGTTCTACACATACTTTTTACGTCAAGAGTTGCGATTTCAACCGGAAGATTTTCAATGGATCACAATGGCATCGGCTTGGTCTTTTTTGTTAGCTACATTTACTTATAAGACGATTTTGTTAAAGGTAAATCCATTGAAACTGATCCGCACATGTATTTACTGTGGTGTATTGTGTGAATTTGTTCAAGTGTTGGTCGTAACTAAAACAAGTACCAATATGTGGCTTATTGTTATCGATTCAGTAGGAACTTCGCTATTCGGCATGTTAATGATTATGCCACTCATTGTTATGGTAGCTCATCATGCCAAAAACGGCATAGAGGGAACCTTTTATGCGCTATTGATGGCGGTATCGAATTTAAGTGGGGTTTTAGCAGACGAATTTGGTGGATTAATAGGCAATGTTTTAGGTGTTACTAAGGAAAACTTTGACAATTTAAAATATCTTGTTATTATATGTGGGGTTATGGACCTCGCATTTGAATTGTGGATGGTCAACAATAAGTCTTTCTGCGCTTACTTTGAGGAATTACCTTCGGATCATGTGCATTCGGCGAATAACACGTTGGAGATCCCGGAGGTGTACCCGGATGATACGCCGGAGACGTCGGGGTCGAGACCTCATAGTCTGGTGCCACTGGACTATGAGGATCATACTGCGGAGATTTAGGGCTATACCTAGGAGATGTCGGACTATAACAAGGCGATGTCGGACTATAACAAGGCGATGTCGGACTATAACAAGGCGATGTCGGACTATAACAAGGTGATGTCGGACTATAGGCAGGCGATGTCGACTCCCGTTGATATTTTGGGGCAACTGGGCTTTTTGGTTTGGGTATCTGGATAGTAAGTGGTTGCATACCCATTTGCATACCCGGTAGTTGTGGTTGCATACCCATTTGCATACCCATTTGCATACCCGGTAGTTGTGGTTGCATGCTTTGAAACCCGAATGGTTGCGCTTGCATGCCCATTTGCATACCCGGTAGTTGCGCTTGCATGTTCGTTAGTGGTTGCATGCCTTGAAACCCGAATGGCTGTAACATTGGGGGCGCTGCCGTTTCCCATGCATGTCTTTCATCTGCCCATGGATCAATTATTGGGTTTGTACCGTAAATAAGTTCCTCGTCGTCTTGAACCCAAGTTTCATTTTCTCGACAAGAATCAAACATAGAGGTTTCTTTTGGGTATGGTTGTGCGAATTTTTCAACAATTCCCTCGTCGATAATCGTTCCGACTACATTCGTCCCCAATTTAGGCGGTGCTCCAGTGATAATACATTCGGATATACCATTTAGTTCGTCTACTTCCTTTGAACACGCTGCTTGGTTGAATACATCTACAACTTCTTCGAATGTACTCCGTTTTAATGGCGAGGTGTCCATACGACGAATACCGTGTCGTGTCAACGGAGTTAAATTGCCAATCCATGTCATCCAGTCCACTGCTAGTGTGATGTGTCTCATGTTAACATAAATTCCGTAATACGCTAAGATTTGTCTAATTTCACGTATCAGAGTACCTCTTGCCGCCTCAATCCCATATACTTTCGCAACCGCATGAATGTCGTTGGTATTTATCGTGTTTAGATCGATATTTTTCAACTCCATAACTTGTATTAAATCGGATAACGAAGTCTCTACGTGGTATACATTTGAACCGGGTGATTTTACTTTGATGGTTTGTTCTCCGCCCTTCATTCCGCGTATCGTTGCTTTCCGAATATGTTGTTCGTAGTACATCCCAATATCGCTGTCGTCTTTTAACTGGATGTGAAAAATTGGGTTTGGCCCATCTGTATATTCGCATGTAACATCCGGCAATGCTTCCTTTATTGCCAATACATCGTACCATTCTTTAAAATATAAGACGAGTGTTTCGCGGTTTGGTGCATGTGGCATATAATCTCGATCTGGAAATATATGAAACGATTCCACTTCGGTTTTATCCGGTGTTTTGGTTATCTTAATATGGTCAACAAGATCCTTGAATCGTATATGCCTTATCATTTTCAAAATTGTATCTGGATCATCCGTTTGTATAATGGTCAGTGGGGTTTTCATCCTTTCACTTTTAGTACAATTGATGAGTTCTTCCAGTCTGGGTACTCCAAGAGTGACATTCATACTGGAAACGCCCGCAAAATGGAAGGTGTTCAATGTCATTTGCGTCGCTGGTTCACCAATACTCTGTGCCGCAATCGCACCTACTGATTCGCCAGCTACGGCGCGTACTCTTTCGTATTCCACTTTGACGTTATGTATAACGTTTTCCAATTCGTCCAAAGTAATGTTATGTTCGTGTACCAAACGGTGTGGTGACATTTTGCACCGAATAAGTATTTTTAACATTTCATTGTCTATTTCTTCAACAAGTGACCGTACCATGGTTTTCGCTTTTCGAACTCCGATTTTTTTAGATGGAAACGAAAAAAGTGTTTTTGCGTTGTTTATCATTCGGTCTATAGGAATGGGGAGTTGAAACCATGCAGTATCCTTTGTCCCATTGTCTCTCCACTTGTTTATATCACGAAGGTATAGGTGATCTTCCATCAATTGTTTCAAATCGTTCCCATATTTTTTCCGTGTTGGTTTTTCCCAACTGTCCACAAATTGGTTTTCAATACGCATGGGATCAAACCCATCGTCTCCATATTTGAATTGGACGATAGATCGGTCGGAATTCCTTGCGCTGCCATCCCATTGTATGGTAATATTTTCCAATGCTTTCATAAACCTACGTTGAATGTACCCCGTTGTACTTGTTTTGATTGCTGTATCTATAATCCCTTCTCGGCCCGCAATCGCATGAAACCAGACTTCGTGGGGATCCAAACCTTGCACGTACGAATGCGTAATGAATCCTCGTTGTTTTGGTCCATCCGATCCACGTTTAAAATGTGGAAGGGTGCGGTCCGTCCAAGTGTCTGGAATACGCTTCCCGCATAGGTTTTGTTGGCCTACAACCGCCATAATCTGTGATATATTTATGTTGGATCCTTTGCTTCCACTTCGAACCATCGTATAGAGACGATTGCTATCGTCCAAGGGGGTTTGTACTTTCATTCCCATGGTATCGCGGCATATATTCAACCGTTGATTGATTTTATTTTCCGTGTCGCAATTATTGTCTATATCCGAGAATGCATCGGTTATTTCTTGTTGGACGCTTACCTCTGAAATCATATCACCGATACCAACTGAAAACCCGGTAATTGCTAGAAATTTATGAACCATGCGTTGCAAACGATTGATAAACAATATTGTCTCGTCTGGACCACAGTCATTGTAAATAACATGAACCAAAGAACCGTCTGAACGACCCAAAACCTTTTTGGTAAGACGACCGGACAACAAAACACCTTTTTCAATACATACCTCTCCCTTTGACCAGTTCACTACTGGCAAGGTGTATGAAATTAAATCTTTGCCGGTATATTCGTCTTGTTTGTGGAATACACCGTCCCATCCCGGCATACAATTGACACAATCCATCATATCCTCTTCGGTTAATCGCACCGAATCAGACGACAACAAATATGCGCCGCACATAGTGTCTTGAATAACCGACATTACCGGTTTATTACTTTGAGGCGAAACAATTTGATATTTTACCGCCATAATGTTTCTCGCTTCCGCGCGCGCCTCTACGGTCTGTGGGACGTGGATATTCATCTCATCGCCATCGAAATCTGCATTGTACGGTGTTGTGCACGATAAATTCATGCGAAATGTACTATATGGTAACACTTTTACTTCGTGTGCCATGATTGACATTTTATGCAAGGACGGTTGACGATTGAACAATACGATATCACCGTCCTGTAATATTCGCTCTACGCTCCATCCGATATCGAGTTGTATTCCTTTTCTCTGTACAAATGATAGGTCTACGCGCGAACCGTTGGGTCGTATGACAAATTTGATCGGGGACTTCGGCAAATTGAGTTTTTCTTGAATTGCTGCTTTGTTGTACGCGGTTATTTTTATCGGTATGGTCAATTTTTCCGCAACACTAATCGGTATGCCTACTTCGTTCATTTTCAGATGGTCGTCACCAGTGATAACCGAACGACCTGTGAAATCACACCGTTTGCCCATCATGTTGCCTCTAACACGTCCTTCCTTTCCCTGTAATCGTACTTGGAGAGATGTGTATTCGCGCTTGGACGCTTTACGCTTCGAATTGCCAACTTTGGTATGGTTAATGTAACCGGTCACGGCATTCTGGAGTAATTCCTTGCTATCGATGATAATGTGATCTGGACGTTTATCGCTTATCGTTTTTTTTAATTTATCATTTGCCCGCATGATCTGAATCAAACGATAGGTCAAATCGTCTTCGCCTCGTACTTTACCACCTTGCATGATTGCTGGGCGAACGCTGGGTGGTGGTATTGGCAATACCGTCAGTATCATATCTTTCGGGTGCGCCAAATCAACTGTTTTGAGAACATCTTCTGGCAGTTTTTCAAGGTGTTTCAAGACCGATTCAATTGGGTATTTCGTTCGATTGATTTCAATGTGGGCTTTTTCGCGGTTCCATGAATACTTTGGCTGCTTTGTATCGCATTCTGGACATTTGCTGTATATGTTTTTACTATAGTGTTGCAAATGCCTATTCTTTTGTACGATAGGACGCGCCAATGTTTTTATGAGAACATGAGAACATGACTCATTGCTACATATGCAACGTAACCAATAAATTATGTTATTGACCCAAGAGATGTGATATACGGGAGTGTTTAATTCCAAATGCCCGAAATGTCCATTGCATTTTCTAGACTCGCCACAGGTTAAACACAGGGTGCCGTCGCTACCCATGCGTTTGTCACGTAGTCCATTCTCCACGACAATGCCGTTTTCAAAGGTTTTCTTTTCAGTTACATGCACCACGGAATCTTTTCGTATTTCATCCGCGGCCCATACATTGAAATTGATTCCAGTGATTTCGGGAGGCATTGTGAATAATTTCTGGTCTCTATTTATATTCACGAATTGTTTGTGAGTTTTGAAATAGTTTCAAATTTGTAACAAGGTTTCGTGCACTCGTTGCCCGCACCCTTCCAATGGTAAGCTTATGTTAACAGTCGGGTCACTTATGTCGGGCCACTTTGGACCATGTTAGTAGCTACTGTGTCCATACTACCCACTATGTTCAGCCTAAAATAAATAGGCCTATGTCCCTGTTGACCCATTTGGAGAGAGACCCTCTATTTGAAATTTTTTTTTTTTTTTATTTTTTTATATATTACGTAGTTGGTGCTATAGCATGTATAGTATAACAGGTAATAGTATGTATGTTATTCGATGTTTCCTCAAATTAGGGAAAAAAAAGTTTTTCTCTGAGTAGGGGGCCCTCTCAAAATCGTCATACAGGGACATAGGCCTATTTATTTTAGGCTGAAGATAGTGGGGAACAGGCAATTAGTGGGAAATACATGGGAATAGCATTGTTGTTCGAACTCTTAATAGTTAAAAATAGGTATATTATATTTTGTTGGTTTTACAAATGTCTGATACATTTCAAATACTGGATGTGTTGCGTAAAAACAAAAAATTAAAAACTATTGTAACGACCGTAACTCAAAAAATAGGGACAGACAAAGAAACAACTAATAACTTATTAAATGCTTTGGCAATACTAGACACGGAATTCAGCGAGGCGAACTGGGAAAAAGTTGAAGACATAATAAATACAATTACGTTGGTAGAGATCAATTGGGAGCCGGTAAAAAAGCTGGGTAGAGAAATTGACGCGACGCTTTTTATAAAAGAGGATTCGCGCATAGCACAGGCGACTTCACAGGTATTATTGGATTGTAGATGGCAGAGAAAGGATTGTGTGGTCAAAATGATGGACGATAGAGTGAGTTTTGTCGATCTGTTCATAGAGTCGATAATAAATATATTCATTAGTGCCATCGGGGAGGAAAACAAATACATTTCCTCTCCAGATATTATCACAATGGGAATCGCTAAAGATTTAGAGGTACAAACTCACACTATGTTATCTTCTGGGAGCTTAAAAAAGGTGAATACTGTATCTAGACACTACGAACCAGACCGATACATTTTAATTCAAGAAAAAATAAAGGGTGTTGAATTTAGCAAAATACGAGACCAAGACACTTTAAAAACGGCTCTTAAAACGCTGTGCAAGGGGATGGAACAATTGCAAGACAACTACAACTTTGCGCATCGGGATTTTCATGGCGGGAATGTAATGTACGACGAAGGAAAAGATTTGGTGTATATCATTGATTTTGGCTATTCATGTTTTTCCATCCCAGAAACCAAAGGTTCCATACAAGCTCTGAAAGGTGGATTTGGTTATGATCAATTGGATCCCGAATATAAATCGCATATACCATGCATAAATAAATCCCATGATATGTGTGTACTTATATTGTCATTGGCCATTAAGTACGACATACCATGGTTAGATGCGTTAGCAGAAGAAATAACGAAAAGGTACTACAATAAACATGGGGATAGGTCAACTAATTGGTATAATATGGACTATCAAGTAAAACAGTCGTATGGGTATAAATACAATTTTGATGGTCGCATTATGCACTTCTGGTACCTGTACGAAATGTTCGAGATAGATATCGGAATGGGGCCCGATGTCATATTGGGTATCTTAGAAGGCATAACTACTTTAAAAAACGGTAGTGGTCCTAAAACTCAGTTTAAAACATTAAAATTTTAAGTATAAATGAAATTAAACTTTATATAAAATGAGTGCAATATTCTTTAAACATAAACGACAAAAGAAAACACCCACCGCGGTTTTCTCTTTAAAAGATGAAAAGGAAGTCATTATTAAACTGAGGGGTACGTATGAAACTATCCCCTTCGAATGCATTGATCGGTCCAAGTACACGGTTCCCATGGAGCGTATAGAAGAAGCGGTTCAACATTGTATGGACATCGGTCTTATGATAGAGTGTATCCCTGAACAAGTCGAGCGCGCCATGTCATATTCGCCGAATCTTCCATTTGACGAATCGTTTAAAGAGACAGAAATATACAAAAAGATGTTCGGGTACCAGAAAGAAGGAGTAGAACATGTGGTCCGACATCTCGACGGCAGGGCCCTAATAGCAGACGATATGGGTCTAGGAAAGACATTACAGGCCATCGCCTTGTCTAAATACTATGGATATAAGCGCGTCTTGGTCATATGTCCCGCCTATTTGCGGTACAATTGGAAAGCGGAATTCGACAAGTGGTTGGGTATAAAGGAGGTATGTTTGGTGAAAACTGGAAAGGACGAATTAAATGGGTATCCAGTTATCATATCGTACGAATTGGCGGTCAAAAAGAAATTAATGTTGATGGACTACGGGTTTGACATGGTTATTTGTGACGAATCCCACTATTTAAAGAATCACAAAACGAAACGTACAAGGGGTCTGTCTCCATTGATTCGAAGCATAAGCAAAGCATTGTTATTGACCGGTACGCCTGCCTTGAACCGTCCTTCCGAACTGTTTTCTCAGGCGAACATGATACGCCGTGATTTTTTCCCCAAGTTTAAACAGTTTGCGGAGCGTTACTGCGATCGCAAGATGTCTCCTCTAGGATATTGGGACGATAGCGGGTCTTCCAATCCTCACGAAGTGCACTGGTTGGCCAAAAAGACGGTGATGATTCGCCGTTTAAAACGCGATGTTTTGAAGGACTTACCAAAGAAACATCGGTCACAACTTCATTTAAACATGGACGCGCGCGATACATACGAGATGATTCCTTTGTTTGAAGAATGGAAGCAACTGAACAAAGACATTCCTAAGATGGCACCGTGTAGCGAACAGGTTCAGGCGGCCGATTTTCGTCGCAAATGTATTATTTCCGAACTGTTTGGGTTGACAGCGGAAGCAAAATGCAAGGCGATGCAAATGTTGGTAAAGGACACTATGCAAACTGGGAATCAATTTTTGGTGTTTTGTTATCATAAAAGTTTAATGAATGCAATTGAGGAAGCATGCGATGGCAAAGCGATGCGAATAGATGGAGATACCGCAACGGAATTGCGTCACGAGTACGTAAAGGATTTTCAAGCCGGTAAGTATCAGGTGGCGGTACTGAGCATGTTGGCCGCGGGCACGGGTATTACACTGACTGCCGCCTCTCATGTTATATTTGCGGAACTGTATTGGGTACCGGGTGTATTGATGCAAAGTGAAGACCGTATACATCGTATTGGTCAGGAACACCCTTGTCATATACAGTATGTAATATGTGAGAATACACTGGACCCGTATATTTACAAATCCATCCAATGGAAATTGAATACAATTGACGGGTGTTTGGATCAAAGAACCGATCGCAAATTTAAAGGAGAAGACATATACAATTTAAAAATATTTTAGATACAATTTATTCAGATATTCTTTATCTACTGTTGGAATACCCCCTCGAAATCGTATATAATTCATAGGAACCATTTCTACTCGATGTTTGGATTGTCGTACCGCGTGATATGGACCATCACACTCTGTATCGACCTGTTGAAACAACTTGCAACAATACATGCAATACATCATCAAAACAGCAAGAAAATGAATATATATGGAATATAAATACATCTTCTACAGTAACAAATGAACGCGTGTGGCATATGCTGTCTTGTATTTATGGGGATTATTATCGTTTTCCTCTTGGGATGTACCTTTTTACAAATACCGTATTGGAACCGAACCTTTGTAACGCATGCCATCCCAAATATCGCGGATTTTGTCGGGTATTCTCTGGACGGCCGACCGGTGAAACGACTTCGTAAACCCGGCTATTATTCGAATGGGACTAAATTTGCGGACTACGAGTCGCTTATTGATAGAATTAATACACGAGATTCTAGATTCATACCACCCAAACAGCTACTTGATACTTTAAATGAAACTTTTGATATGGACCCTTCGGGTTACTTTAAGTTTGATTCTATTCCTCCAATATTAAGGGATGTAGCTTTGCCTCGTTTGAGTTCGCATACACGCGACTCCAATATTGTACACAATTCTGGTAGTTCTATTTTCGTTACGAATCTGGAAGACCGTGGAACGGATAGCGAAGGAGACAATGCCATGAAACGTAAATACATGGCCGGTTTAACACACGACGACATTCAAGACTATGTGCAACGATGCACTCCTTATATGGAGACTGCCTTAGAATGCATGAAAACACGTGTACCACACGACTGTATATTTGAAGCCGTTCAATCGATCACGTTTATGGTACATACACACACTGAGCCAAATCAGGAAGACAGAGACTTTATAATTACGGGAGCCGCGGGATTTAGCGCAGTCTCTTCTGTTGCGGAACTTGCTGATTCATTGTTTATGCCATGGGCAGCTCAAAAACACATCTTAAAACACGATTGGTACATTCGAAGACTACGAGAAAAATTAGACGATGGGACCTTCAAAGGATTGTTTAAATCTCTAAAAGACAATGACTACCGTGAGACAGACATATTGGTAGAGTACATGCACAATGTTCTGGCACTGACACTACAATGGACGATCCTAATGGAAGAGTTGGTGGATTCAAGTACGGTAACCGATGCAAACGACCAGTTCATTTACAATCACATCAAGGAAAACCCTACAGCTGCTTTTGTTATATCTTCAAAGACAATAGACG
>Ga0209632_10002063_pt1 | contig 19575 bp, 10 predicted proteins | sample COG_10_FD_184754 | JGI IMG/M metagenome (GOLD analysis project Ga0209632, IMG submission 184754) | Pelagic Microbial community sample from North Sea - COGITO 998_met_10 (SPAdes) (version 2) | ecosystem: Environmental > Aquatic > Marine > Neritic zone/Coastal water | place: Helgoland, sampling... | reverse complement strand
GTGTGAATGACCCTGTGAAGAGTGCGGAGACTGCAGAGAGGAGTGAGTTGCAATTTTAAAGTAGAATCCAACTAATTTGTTCATATATCTATATTTGTATTCCTGGTTTCTATGAAGTATTGTAAATGGAAGAGATTGCTGAAAAGTTTGCTGTGCAATGGCGTGAGCACAATAATCGTCCGTTAGTCGGTGGTGAACACGAGTGCTCGATGGAGCGTTGTAATCTGCAACATATTGTAGGTGGTATCTGGCAGTACAAAAACCAAGAGCATATCTGCGTGCGTGTTTTGTGCAAAGACCACCCGACATGGGCCAATCGTGGTACCATCAAAAAACAGATTCGAAATGTGTACATGTGCTGCGCAACCGGTCGGTCTCATTTTTGCAACGAACAATGTTCCAAGACGAGTGTTGACCATTCTGACGGTGGACATGTCTGTCGCATTTCTGGTATTCGTTACGATTCTATCAATTCGGACACCTGGTTCAACAATCACCGTGTGACTGCCACACACCAAGAGAACAAAGACCCGTTAAAATTGGTGCGTAATACCGATTTTAAGATGAACCACGGTTCTGCCCATACAATCCGTGAACAACAGCATCATTTCATCAGCAAGCAGCAGGTGTCTGCAATCTTGTTCTCGAACGACCGTCTCTTTATGGAGCAGCGCAAGTACGTCGAGATGAAGAACGAAGCGGAAAAGGTGGTGCAGAAATACATCAAGACTTGTGAAAAAAAGCAACATAGTATTCACTTTACACATATTGTGCAATTATACATCAATCAAATGAATCGTCGTCACATTTTTCGAAATTTATTGCCTAAAGACGATTCTGTGGATACTATTATTGACAGTTACGCATTGCTCACTTGTCGATATTGGACTCTAATAACCCAGCGTTTCCCACTCGGTCAGATGACACCAGCACTCTTCCCTATTAAAATCTTTGTTATTAGTATTATGTATATTATGAAAGCTGGTTTAAACGTGGGCGGTGTCAATGTTATCAAAGCCGATAAATATTTGACGTCTGTACTGCCTGAAGCAAACACGTTGGATGCCTACAATATCAACAAACCATCGTTCACAGCTTGTAAAAATAATATACTAAAGGCATACAGGGAGGCAGTAGAACAGTACAAAATGTCTCCAAAGACTTTGTGTTTATTATAAAATTTGAAATTCTGTTAAAGCTGACGTGAGATTTTTCTCTGTTAGACTCTGCGCAGGCAGTTGTGACAAATCGAGAATTTGTTTTCGCACTAGGATTGTAAACCATTTTCTCATTGTTTTCACTGTGTTCAATGTAATGTCTGAGTACTTGTCGTCTTGACGTATGACAGACAGGACATCGTCGGCACTATTGAATCGAGCTCTTTTCTTTGTTTTTCTTTTTTTTGGTGACGGTTGTGACATTTCCCTGTACACCAGCTGACCGCTTTCAACTGGTTGTCGACAGAATGGACAGTGTGTTTTGGTTTCGACCAACGTGTCTACCCAGCATTTGAGACAGGCCACTGCAGAACCACAATGATGCAGTACAACACAATTTGACGACAAACATATTTGACACTCTCCGTTGGCAGGCTTGTCGACCACCCATGATTGAGTTTGTTGAATAAAGATAATCAATTCCTTGAAACTGTGATTCAGAGTTGGTACCCGAAGACCACTGTCAATCGTTGCTGCCGTCTTCCTGCACAGACGTTTGGGATTAAGCTTCTCCTCCTGTGACAGACGAATGTCACATTCTTTGTATTTGTCAAGTAATGCTGGCATAAACTGTTGTATTCTTGTCGCAATGTATTCGTTGGAATGTGTCACCTTGTGAAAAATCTCCATCAATTTTTCTCTTCCGTCGACCGGGAGTAATTCCTCTGGCTCTGCACAACGTAGGAATTGTAATGGATTCACACCGCAGTCCATCAATGCATCAAACAACTCTCGAAGTGCAAGCGTACTGAATTGTTCCTCGATACTGCTTAGAATTTTATTGTAGCGAACTGGACGGATAATGACCGGTGGTTGGCCAGAAGCTCCACCACCACTGTCAAACAGCAACATGTAATTTTGACCTCTGACAGTAATAGTAATCGCATTCATTTTTGACTGTCTTTTGCGTTCTATTCTACTATTGACAATACCACCAAACTTTTGCCAACCGTTTAAGGGAATGGTGTGGTAGTTGTCCATCACCTGACACGATATTGCTTCCATCCCATGTGCACACAGGAAATCGGGAAATTGATAAGGTCCATATTCAGTGGCATCTTCGTTGTCAGCATCAAACACTGTAAATAATCGACTCAATTTGCGTCGCTGGTCTTCCGAAATGTCACGGCAGGTTTTGTCCACTGCCTTTTGCATGCGTTCGACACGAAAGGGTCCATTAAATTCCCAGGTAAACCGTGCTTTTGACATTTCGTCATACTGGTCCTCAGTAACAGGTGTGGGTTTCCATTCTCTTTCTGTCAATTTGCCTCGTAGCTGTTGATAAATTTTTCCACGCTTTGCCATGAACAATTCTGTACCAACATTGACTGGCTCAGATATTTGACGGGGCACAGTCTCTTCGGTTCTTTCCTCAAACAGTAAACGACAGGCACTCGGTGGCAATAGTGTTTCACCATTCACTGAATAAATGGTCAAATCGGTAGAACTATATCGACGTACACAAGAGGCTACAGATTCCTCGTCTTGGTAAAAGCGAAATTTCATTCTTAGCTCAGGAAGTCCCCATAATTCACCGTAAGTGTTTTTGAAAAACAGCGGCGTCATGCTTGGTTCTTCAAAACGAGCATTCAGTATTTGATTGTTCTTTTCAGAAAATTTGATCCATTTTCCGTTTAAATTCCATTGCCATTTCGACATTCTACAATCGAGATAAATAAGATAGTTTAAATACAACTTATTCGCTACACATTACCACCAACACGTCACATTTTTCCCATCGCTTGTAGATGCACTCAATTCCATACCAGTCTGTGGTACAGGACCAGACCCCGTCTCATACTCTTTGACATTGCCTTCATCGTCTTGATATACCACTGTATTATAGATTGGTGGTGTATGGAGCTGTCGTGTTTCACATCTGCGTAGCACGCCGTTGTCAAACCCCTTGCGCAGGATAAAAGGAAATTCTTTGTTCATAAAAGGTAAAATAGCACTAAGAGATGAAATGCTTTGTTGGTCTTTGTGTGTGTAAGCTCTGCCCGATGTATTGTGGTCACATGCCTGGCACCCCTTGACTTTGGTTGGATGTGGTACGAAGGAACTCACGTACATCCTTTGTATATCGCGGCTCGGCAACCATCGCATCGAATGAATATGTTGTCCACAACAAGACCAGCGTTCATCGTTTTGAATATAACCTGGATGCTGGAAACAGCCTAAATTTCCCATTGATTCTAACAAATTGAACTCCTCGCCACATGTCAAACAGATCCACGATTTAGATGCTTCGTCAAATGAAGATTTAATCTCGCTCTGCGAAGAATAGAGAGTAACGGGTGTAATCTTCACACCTGGCCGTGACATTTTCTGGTTTTTAGTCCACTAAATACTTGTTTTTAGTCTTCATCCAAATAATACATCAAAATAATTTCATCATATGTATAAAAAATTAGTATAAAACATGATTAGTAATATAAAAAATGACCCCAAATTCACAACGTTTTTCGATGTACGGATTTTGTATGTTGGTGGCAGCAGCTTTTGTGGGCCTTTTTGCAATCTCTATCGATTACTTTCTCGATTATGTCAATAATATTATTATACCCTGTCAGCACGACTCCATCTGGCAAGATGGCCATTGTGTGTGCGACAATACCAAAGGCATATTTGCAGGTGCTTTTTGTGAAGAATGCCAATGTGAACATTTGGGCATTTGTCGCATGAGTTCGGAAGGCGCTACCGACACACGCTGGAGTTGTCACTGTCCAAATCATCAGAAATGGGTGGGTACGACGTGTGACAAATGCTATGCACAGCTGAAAGACGACAGATGTCACGGTAAATGTATTGAAAATCACTACGGTAGTCAATGTCATACTCTCTGCTACGAAGGCGAAGACACGGACGCAGCTGCTGCAGACTGTTCGAGCATTCGTGCTGCTGGTGGTACCTGCAATACTTGCAATGGTCATGGTACCTGCACAGGTACCGGAGAGTGTGAATGCGATGCTGGTTACTTTACATCGCGGTCAGGTCAACAATGCAGTCTGGGGTGTTCAGATTGTCCAGAAAACAATGGTCTTTGTCAGTCCATCGGTGGTCAACTGCAGTGTATCTGTTATCCTGGATTTTTTGGTGAATCCTGTGAACAAACATGTCAATCCATCAATAATTTTCCATGTTCTGGACATGGTACTTGTCAAATAACGCCAGAAACCGGTCTTCAATGTGTTTGCGATTCGCACTATGTCGGCGCCGATTGTTCTCACCAATGTCCTGGGAATGCTGTTTTGTCGGAGGCCTGTTCAGGTCACGGAGAATGCCAACCAGGTCCCGACAAAACTGCAGTATGTGAATGCTCAGACACTTGGACAAGCAACGACTGCTCATGCTTGGATGAAATAACCTGCAACGGTTTTGGTAGATGCAGCCAACGAAGTGACCAACTCTGTGAGTGTATTGGTAATTATGGCGGTACACATTGTGAACGCTGCAAAGAACATTATTTTGGAAGTAACTGTCAATTATATTGTGACCCCAACGGCGATTTAAGTAGTACTGACCAAATCGGCTGCAATGGTCACGGCAATTGCTTTCTGAACAACGACGGCTTACAAGAAACAATTGAGTGTGAATGTCAATCAAATTACGAATCTACCAAACGCTGTTCCGCCTGTCAGGACAATTATTTTCCCAAAGTCAACCAAATTACTGATGTTGAACATTGTTCAACACCATGCTCACGTGAAAACGAATGCAGTAATAAGGGCTCGTGCAACCCAGACTACGACGGGAATAATTTCATCTGTAATTGTGAAAAAAATGGAGTCGACGGTGATTTTGATACATTAGACCCCGAGGTCGGATGTTCTGCTTGTAAACAAAATTGGTATCCAAAAGACCTTGACGAACCCGCAACCAGATGCACTCGCTACTGTGCGGCAGAGGGACAGACATCAGGCAATTGGATTAAGTTTGGTGATGATATGTTACTGCAAACAGATACAGATGCTCAGTCCGTATGTACGGCACACATTGATACATATGGCAGTCAAACATATAGCGTCAATGCTAATTGTCATGTGTGTTCAGGCAGTGGCACTTGTGATGCTGAAGGTGACTGTGCCTGTAGCGATGGTGTCACCGGTTCCTATTGTGAAATTGATTGTGGCCGAGATGGCCGAGAAGCCTGTTCGGGTCATGGGCGCTGTATTCGTGACGAACTGGAATTGTGGTTTGACCCAAACAGCAACAACTTTCGCTGCGAATGCTTGCCGTACGACACCTATACCGCGGAAGCCCGACAGCGTCTTGTGAAAAACGGGTTTAAAGTAGACCCACCACCTTCTGCCGACTATTATGGCCAACATTGTGATTACCATTGTCCAACATATAATTCAGAAATCTGTGCTGGAAGAGGTAGTTGTAGTACCGTTGTAGCAACAAACGCAGAAGGTCAACCCCAGAAATGCAACAGTGATACAGACTGCAGTAATGCTATGTACGGTGATAAAAATGACACTGAACTTGATGACACTTTTTGCTCAGTGTTGTCAACACCCTGGGACTCATTGACACCACGTTTTTTTGAAATTGGTTCCGATTCGCCAGGTTATGCACAATGTACAAAAACTGGGGGCGCATCGTGTATCGATTCCATTTATAGTGTAGACTGGGGGGATTTCTGTGTACAAATGTTGAACGGTTGGTATCCGAACGAGCTCAATACTGCCCAATGTGCTTTTGAACCGTCCTACCGAGAAATGACTGAGACATTCTTTATTGAAAAGAATGAAGATTCGAAGACATGGTGCGAACGAGCCTTGCAAGACTTGACTCCAGATTCGAATTCATGTACTGCGTCCTCTCATGCTGATGTCAACAAATTCGAAACATATGAATTTCTCTGTTTTGACTTGACTTTAGAAAGTTCGTGTCTAAATGAAGACCATTGCTTGTACGACCAAACATTGCAATATATTTTCGCAACAGACCAATCTTGTTCACTATTGGCTGCTGACCTCTGTACTGGAAAATGTGAAGCTGGTTCAGATGGTGTGTGCAGAACCAAAACGTATTGTCGAGCCAAAACATGCCGAGATGCCATCAACGAAAAATCGATTGAAACTCTCTGTCTCGATTTGCCAGAACCCTGCCCAGCTATTGACGGAGAGCAAATGTGTTCCAGTGCCATGTACGAATTGCGTACAGTGGCAGATGAATATGAGCTTAGTGTGAGTTCTGCTGACCTGTTTTTTACATGCTACATGGCCGACCATTATCAGAGTCCATTGACAATGCAGAAAAGTACACCGGGTAACATTGTCATCGACGGTACACTCGAAGTGTTGGGCCGTCGAGTTCCTGTCACCGAGTACCGTGCTGCTGCAGTGGACTATCGCAGTACTACGAACGATAACTATTGCGAAATACCGGATGATTTCTGTCAGAAACATCTAGCTTCTGTCCTATCAGACAAAATTTGGCACCAAAAAGCATCGCCAGGATGGTACAATAATTGGCGTGTTAAATGCGGAGACTATATGACACTCTGGCCCTCGGAAACAAAAGCCAATGCTCATAGAACTAAAGTAGAATCATCTTCTGGTACAAAGTGCACAGTGATGGATTTTGGAAACAATCCAAATGAAGCTGCGATTTGGTCACTTGACTGTTTAGATTCTTCAGACAGTTCCACGGACAGTATGCCAGAGCCGCATAAGAACAACTGCCTATTGAAAGAAAATCAAATCAATGCTCGCTGGGGTCAATCGCAATGGTCTCCGCATGAAATCGAACAGATTTTTCAAGAAACCTGTGAACAAATGTCGACGTCACCTGCAATACCTACAGTGCCAAACGTACCAGACTACTGCGCGACACACAACCCCTGTGGTGTGAATTCAGTCTGTGGCATCAATTCCTTAACACATGTCAGCTGTGTCCACAAAACAATTGTCAGTCCAGTGTGTGGCCAAGGAGGTATTCAATGCAGTAGTGGTAACTGTTCCTCCTTTGGCACAGAGCCAAATACTTATACATGCGCAGTGAGTAATATTGAACAATATAACAAGAACATTTCAGAGTTGGTGCGCAAACACGACGACTATAGGAATATACAGTGGTTAGACCATTGCAAAGAGGCAAAGCCAACTTTCCTCAGTCTGGAACGCAAGCCAGCTCTCTGGAACACTGATTGGACCAATGTCAATGTTCAAATGGTCGATTCAACACGGGCACACTTTATCTCGGCCACCATTTCTGGTGAACATACCATTGATATTGTTGTCGAAGAAGGCTCGGGGCCTGCCATGTTGGTTGTCGACTGTGGGGAATCGGCTGAAAGATTTTTCGGAAAGAATACATCAGTTCATATTGTAATGACAGGTACATGCACTTTCGAGAGCCATGGTGTCTACATTGTGTCCAGTATCAAGGTGGACAACGAACTGCAATTAGATACATTATCAAATACCATCTCTGACGAAGATAATACAGCAGACACGAAATTTGTTGTAACCCCTGCAATTCTGAAGGAAAGTTTACAATTTGGATATCACCCCAACAAACTTGAGTTTGGGAATACTGGCCTAGTCACTATAGACAAAAACTCTAACGACGACACAGCTGCTGCTGCTAACACTGCTGGGTTGAAGTGGGATTTTGAAAATACTGAGAATGTCCGCATTTCGGGTTGGTTGTTTCTGTCAGAAGGCTCAAAGGCAGAAATGCGACTGCTGTCAAGTTCCGGACAGTCATTGGTCGAAATGTCTGTCGAAAGTGACAACGGCCTAATACTTGCTTCTGGTTCCAAAGAAAAAAGATGGTCCACAGAAGTCGATTGGATACCATGGTACATTGAAGCTCGTTATATCAACGAAACGCACTCTACCGAAGAGGAAACGCATGTCCATCACCAATATTGGAGAGCTCGAGTGTCTGTTGGTGAACATCAACTTACTTTTGACAAAGCACACAAAAGTTTGTCACACACGCGCAAAACATTGGGTCGTATAGCGCCCTCCTTTCATAATATTCCTGGTTTGTCTGAATCGGACTGTCATCAACAGTGTGCCAGTCATGTTGACTGCCTTCAGTGGTCATGGACCGAAGAAGATAATCACTGCTACTTGTACGAGAAACGATGTCATGAAGACAAGAGGTGTGTGCACGGAACACATACTTTACATTCGGCACATAGTCACCATGTTGGTGCTTTTGTGATGAATACATATGGGGAAATGCCTGTCACATGGGCTCACGTACGTCACGACACCATTGTTGATGACATAGTTGATTTCGAAGCAACGTATCATCCAGACACAACAGCAGTGTGTAATGACCTTGCGTCGTCATTTCTACTCCTGCCTGGGTATAAAACGAGAGTCTGTAACGGTGAGTGTGGTCCGCATTATGTAGAGAGCGACCTCGGAAAGTGTGGCGAATTCCTCAAGCACAAAGAACCAGAAAATTGCACCATCAATGCCAATTGGACAGCCTATTGCTATTACAAAAAATCATTCGATAGTCAGGAAGTGACTGTTGACGGTACCCGCAAATATTATTATCCAATTTCTGGTAAGACATCAACTGAAAACAACATTGCACAAATTTGCGAAAAACCTCAAAAACTAATGTCGGATGCAAAATCGAATTGTTCTCAGATGTCCGCATCGTGGTTCGAACAATGCTTGGGCCGTTGGGATATTTATGAGGAGTTTTGTGACGACAGCTGCCTGACATCCATTGAAACGCAATTGTCTGCATCAAATGGGTCAAGCCTCTGCCAAAAGCGCAAGGAATATCTACAATTGAACATCTCAAAAGGTACGGATGAAGCTAGAGATACTCATTGCTCCAAGAATGTCGAGCAGTTGATTGTGACTGATTTTTGTTTGCTGCAAAATGCCTACCACAACAAAGAGCAAGTTCTGATTCCAGAATTATACATGTCGGATTGTCCTCGAGAGCCCTGTGCGTCAATGTTGTCAGAAGTGTTTACACGTCCCATGTGGAGGTCATGGTGCGAAGATTTATCACAAGGCAACATCACCGGTATCTGCTCCCGTACCTCTTGTGACTGCAACGTTGAAGAATATATTGGCGTTGCTGGTCAATTCTGTGAACTGACATGTCCATCAGGGACTGACAATGGTATCGAGGTGGCCTGTTCAGGCCGTAACGGAAAATGTTTTGCGGAGGATTTTAATCAAATTGAAGCAGATTACATTGCACAAGAAACACAAAAGAGTTTTCGAGGAACTTCTAAGGCCTTCGTATTACCATTGCCGGATTACGAGCCTATCTGGTTAGCGGGACCAACGCCCAGTGCTACCGGCATCTGTCAATGCGCATTGGGCAGTGGCGACAGCTGCTCTATACCGTGCGACAGATGCAACAATGGTACTTATGGTCAAGAGATGGCATCACAGTATGGTATTTGTGATGCGTACTATGGTCTTTGTCGAAGTTTACCGCCTTTTATGAGATACAACGTCAAGATGACGACTATTGGTGGGAAAGAGGCTTATGATGTTGGCTACGTTCTTTCCTACAATACAACGAATTTCGAAGGTATCGAATGGCAAAATCCAGAGCGGTTTGTGTATGCAACAGATACTGTATTGTTCGAACAATCCATGTTAGATATGTATGATTATTCTGGCGAGTCGTACGGTATTGAACAAGAACTGAACTACGATAATATTGGCTCGGTTCGTGAAGAAACGGTATTGACAGTACTGAATATTTTTCAGCGTCTGTCACAACATATAGATTGGTCAGCGTCAATACCGTACATGATAAATTCTGAGAATGTACAGAATGCTGGTTTTCAACTGGACTCGGACACGGTCACGTTATTCACTATCCCTATACCAATGTTCCCAACAAATTGCACCAAAGTTGAGATGTCAGAGTGGTTTCTGTGTTTTGCAAATGGACGGTTGCATGCGGCAGTAGACTCGACTCCGCTGCCAACACCGATGATGGTAATCGAATCAGGCAATGACACATTACCTACCTCGGGCATGACCTTTGTCAGAGTGTCCGATAATGTTGTCTATGCATTTGGCGGTTCGACGCAATTTGACAAATTCGGTCAACCATACAGCATTGACCATAATAATCTGTACTCCATATCACTTCGACGTCAACAGTGGGATGAAAAATGGATTGTTTTGGCAGAATGGTCAGAGATTTCTACTACTGGCGCGGCACCGCCGAAACAAAATTTGGCACCGATACATTATATATACAACGACCTTTATGTTGTTAGTACATCAGGAAACGAACATCGACTCTTTGTACTCTCGTTCACATTGGACGAGACGCTTCCGAAATGGTCCTCGTACAATATACCGCAAACGGGTGCGCTCGTTAATATGATACCAGACAAAAACAACAACCAACTTCTGCATATCTATATTGGTGGTACCACTATTACTTACTCAAAACAGGACGGCTTTTTCAGAACATCGTCTCCAGAGTCTGTGTCAGACATCTCACTGCTATATACGCCCACATTGGATGAGACTGACAGACACATACATTGTAACATAAGACATTACAATTTTTTGGTCACAATCGGCGGCAATGTTGTGGCTGATTTTGCGACATCGCCTGTTCAAGTGTTTGTCTTTTTGGAAGAATGGCTAAACCTCGATGTCACCTCTAACTCAAACATTGTTCAGCGATTTTATAATACTATTGAATGGAGAGTTACAAAAACGCTGAATCTTAGGTCAATTAGGGAAGAGGTTGACATGAGTACTGTCATCGACCATGTGGAGAAACTGTATATGCAGCAGGCTCGTTGGCGACAAGGTAGTATGTTGTCATCTAAAATAGCCCTCTATGAGTCCATTGACAGAAAAGACGTACGACTGTCAGAACCGTCCGGCGAACCCTCCGACAATTTTTTGAACATTATTAGTCAAAACGACGGTTCGCTATTCATAAACGGGTTTGCATCGTCATTGACAGTTGAGGCAATTGCAAAAGGTGCTTCTACAATGTTGTATGTTGCTGTTGAAGGTGATAAGTATGAACAAGATCTTGTCATTTCGGGACACTTGCGTGAATTCGACATTGCTAAAATATCGTACCCGTACACTGAACAATTGAGATTTCAGAACGGAGTTATCGACATCGTAGTGAACGAGTGGTCCTCCGACAAATTCTCGGTGTCAATTCAGGAAAATATGGAGAGTACTAGCAAAACGAGCTGGTCGGAAGAGTCTAAAATTTTGACTTTCTATATTGTGATTCATGTTGAAGAATGGATGTACAATACAGGAACGGAATTCAAAGTGCGTGAAGAAATAGCAATAGCCAAAACAGGATGGCAGGCATTGTTAAACATGGTTGTCTCAGAATACTCAGAAGACACCCACCGGATGAAACAACAATTAAGCAAATATCTCTCTTATTATGGTTCGCATTGCTCTTCGTCCGCAGACAACACCTGTCCTGGGACAATGACGTACACACACATGGCATGCTCTGGTCATGGTAGATGTAATGCTATCTGTAACTGCGAATGTGAAGTGGCACCCTCTGTTTTACAGCACAATGACAATGCATTAGACAACATCGACTGGCAGGATTCGCCGTACAGAGGTGATGGATGTGAAATCACCTGTCCGGGATTTGATGGTTATGACTTGAAGTCTATTTGCTCTGGAAAGCCTACTGCTTGTCAACGCGATGGTACCTGTGCATGTGATGAAGGACGAACTGGCGATGCCTGTCAATTCGAGTGTCCATATACCATTGACAAAGACACTGACACAAAAAAACTTACCTGTTCAAGGAACGGAGGATGTGGTACGAAGGCTGTGGAACTTACTTCGACTGTCTTTACTCATAAAGACATTTACAAAAATCGTTTGGCTGGTACAAATCGTCAACATTACATCAATGCTCTGTTACAATACTATGGTGGTGAGTGTCATTCTGAAAATTACCAGCAAGTCAATGCACAATTTGACGTTGCACAGACAGGACATTTAGAAGAAGATGGACAAACTATTTCGTACAGAACTCGGAAACATGCTATCGAGAAATGTACAGACTTGAACGACATTTATTCGAAAACGAAAGATTTGACACAATACGAAAGTGATGCAGTGGGCTCTTGTGTAGGTGTACTGATACAAAACAATCGTTATTACCCTGTACAAAAACAGCCTGTCCGCGATATCTATCCAAATAATATGGTCCTCGTCCACAAGATATTTGACTGTACCTATTCGGATTGTATATTGGTTGTTCACGAAGATGATAGGTCAATCTTGTCAAACGTCGAAATTATTACAGACCCACCCACATTTGAATTTCATGGGACATATGTCCATGGCGCTTCGTCAGGACAAATTATATACAATATAAATGGTAAGACCATTTTTGTGACCATTGACTGGACTGTCGACAATCTGAAGATAACCATGCAGGAACAGTTCAACGAGGCTATTCAGATTGTAGATAAAAAAGGTGCGTACAAACAATTTTCACTCTACCTAGGAAACTCTCGTTTTCTTTCTGCAACAGTCACAGTCAAATTGTATAATGAGATTGACTACACACTGACTGCAGACAACAGCATCTGGTTGGCACCACAATACGGACAAAAATACAGACAGGCTAAATTTGAACAAGGAGGGTATGTATTCACACCGTTCTCGACAGATACGAGAGAAGATATGAAAATAAACCAGAGACACGAGGCAGAATACGAATGCGACATCGAAGAGAATTGCATTGGCATTGTGCAATGGAAGTCATTATCATCAGGGACACTTTTTTCTCTGTACACTTTGAAATCGTCAATTGGAAGTTCGAAAATGTACAATATTGATGGTCGAGAAGGTTTTGATTTCTATAGTAAAATGTCATTGTTTTACAAAGGGAAAAACAATGACATTGCTACAGTCTGTGCGCCTGTTGTTAGTAGACAGACAAACTACCCAATGGTGCAATTTACTACCGAGTATGACATTCCAATTTCAAATGTTGATTTGGCAGCAGTTCGAGACGAAGAAGAACCAGAAGCACTCAAAATTGGCAACGGCATCTGGACAAACTGCTGGGATAAAATTGAAGCAACTGGTAAAACAGACTGCATGAACAAATGCAAACAAAAGGGTAACCATGGCTTTGCCTTTACGGACACTGGACCGGTCTGCCTCTGTTACGATATCGCAGCTGATGACATCCAACTACATAAATATTATTCAGACACAGCCAAAACTAATTTTAATCCCTGTGATACAAACAGAAGAAATAACCCCAAGACTGTGTGGCGAAATATATAGCGAATATGTTTAAAAAATACTATAAATAAAGAATATAATATGAAACTATGTACAGTCTTGGAGATTTATTGATTATCGATTCGAGCAAATATGGTGAAATTGTGGGAGTAACTCCTGATAATCACATTGAGGTCTCCTTTCTGTGCAAAACTGACAAACAAGAAGGTCGAATTTGGGAATTTGCTTCTGACGATAAATGGCAACTGATAGCACCTACCAACGTCACCAAGCATGTGTCTGTCCCAGAAGGGTCTGACGGGAATACTGTGTCCAAGGCCTGGCGTTCTCTTGGCTTTGTAGCAGGCGGGGATGGCATTACCTTTTGCCGTATTGAAGATGAACGTTTGACAAATATACCAATTCTATTGTGTGAAGTGGAGGAGGATGAAGAAGGTACTGCTTCTGTTAAACTCAACATGCATGGGTATGAAGAAGACGGTTTCGTAATTCCTGATGACGAGGGCGAAAACTTTGATTTTGCCGACCCTGCTGAACTTGACGAGGAAGCAGCCAAATTTGTCCACGAAACACACCAAGCCGTGCATGATTTTGACAAATGGCAACCAACTGACAAACAAGGAAAAGGCATCAAAGACTATATTGATAGAATGGACCACAAAGCTGCGATTGAAACAGACAACCAGCGTTTCTCGTCAGGTAAATCTTCCATCTCTACTTCAAAACCACCACTGAAACGTAAAAGATAAAACTCTAAAATATTTCAAATTTTTATTCTATTGGATGTATGGATGTACTATGTTATATAATGAACCTTTTTCTCCGATAGAAGTTGATAAAGGAATGTATCGTATTCATATTGTGAATTCAGCTTCTGAACCGAATGACACAATGAACCGGGAGTATATATAGAAGTTGATAAATAAAGAAATGTATCGTATTCATATTGGGAATTCAGTTTCTGAACCGAATGACACAATGAGCAAGATACTACAAGTCGAGAACATTGCACAATACAATCTCAAAGAAATTCAGAAAACCAAAGTTCAACAAGAAGAATTTGAAAAAATACTACAATTAATAAAGAACAAGAGTATTCAGTTAGGAAAAGAATCCAAAACATTCACTTTCGAACAGTTCACAGAATGGTTACAGAGACTACCCGAGCCAAACAAGACCCCCGCTGGATTAGCAATGCAGAATTTCCAGATGACTTGTATCGATAGAGACCCTCTAAAAGTACAAATACTTGAAGACAGATGCTATGATATCTCCCTATCACCGGTGATACCCTGTAATCAGTATTTCAGTGGACGATGTTGGATGTTTGCTGGTCTGAATCTGTTAAGACCGTATTTTATTATGAAATATAATTTGGGACCAGACTTCGAACTTAGCCAGGCCTACTTATTTTTTTGGCATTACCTTGAACAGTATGAGTCAGTGATGAATCTCTTTTACTATGAAGAAATGTCGGAAGAAGAGAAACAAATGCGGTTGTCAACACCGTTGAGCGACGGTGGCAATTGGATAACATTCCGACGTCTTGTTGTCAAATATGGAATCATCCCAAAAAAGTCTTATGGTGATTCCTGGCAAACTAAAAATTCAAAAGAAATGAATAGAAGGATGTCCGAAATGTTAGCAAAGGATTTGAAGGTGTGCATGGAGTTCAAGAACAATACCGCCGAGACCTCCGTGGAATACAATGAGTTCCTGAAAAAATGTCTTAAAAGGGCGGAGCGTGTCTTGACACTCTGTATGGGAAAACCACCCGTCGGTCAAATTGTCATCCAATGCGCGCCTTCAACCGTTCCACAGCAACATCCAACGTCAACAGTTCAACCGACATTGGTCCCTCTTCGGGATGGCTTGTATGCCAGTCCTCAGGCAATGTTTGAAGAGGCCGATGCAACATATGAAGTTTGCAAACATGTCCAACTCATTAATGACCCCAGACAAGAGGAAGGAAAAGCAAGCAGTACTGCCGCGCCAGTCTGGTACAAAACACAACACCAACAATTGAGAGCTACCCCGGAATTACTTTTAAATATGAGAACGGAGGACATTGCCAATATTATAGTAAAGAGCATACAAAATAAAATCGGCGTGTGGTTTGCTTGCAATGTCAACGAAGATTTTTCAACAAAGTTGCAAGGAATGACCCATCAATTATTCAGACCCGACCTTTTTTTGGATATTGACTTGGCTATGTCCAAAGAAGATAGAATGATATGGGGGAGGTCTCGCTGCAACCATGCCATGCTCATCACAGGGGTGCAGTTTGAGAGAACCGTGAGTGCTGGAACACAAATAAATTCAAATAAAATCGCCGCCTTCCAAGTTCAAAATAGTTGGGGTGCAACTGGTCCAGGCAAAGGTTTTTATAAAATGACGAAAGACTGGTTTGACATGCATTGTCATACTTTTGTGGTCCGCAGTGAACTCGTACTCAATCTACCAGAAAGACCACCTGACGAAGAGATTGGGGAATATAAATATTATAATTTTTTTGGATAGAAAACCATAGCCTGCGGAAATAAATTAATTTAAACATATTTGAATATCCGTTGTCTATCTTGAAACTAATTACAATGCGTTTTCGCAAATCCCTACCCAAAGCAAACATTGTCATCAGTGTTTTGGATGACAATACTTACCATATTAAAACAAATCGAATGTCCAATGTAGACTTGGATGTAATTAAAAAAGCATGTCATGTCAGCGATAAGCGCAAAACATTTCACATTGCTAAATGTGACTTGTCAACTCTGCTGACTTTCCAAGAATATACCATTGCCCCAGTCCCTCATCATGTCCAACGCTTGACGCGTAAATCACACAACAATACATTTGACCTCACCAAAATACCAAAGAAGCTATGGGACACGCTTTTCGAATATCAAAAAGAAGGTGTCGAAGCTGCACTGACCTGTTACGACAGCCGCTGTCTACTGGCAGATGACATGGGTCTTGGAAAAACCAGACAAGCATTGGCTTTTATCGGCTACTATCTACCGAAACGTGTCCTAGTGGTTTGTCCTTCGTATTTACGCTATCATTGGCAACATGCCTTGAAAGAATGGCTTGATGTTGAGTCACAATTAGTCAAAAAAGGCAAAGAAACACTGGACCAAGATATTTGTATAGTGTCGTACGACATGTTGCATGCCCTGCAAATAACCCCAGGTATGTTCGAGGTAGTTGTCTGCGACGAATCGCATTATGTCAAATCGCGCAAAACAAAACGTACCAAGGCATTGAGTCCACTGGTTCGTGCTGCACAACATGCGTTATTAATTACAGGGACTCCTGCTTCAAATAGACCTATTGAACTTTTCTCGCAATTGTTAATGTTGCGGCCAATTTACATCAAAAATTACACCTCTTATGCAGCACGATATTGCAACGGTAAATCCACACCTTTTGGGTACGATGACCGGGGTTCTTCGAATAGTCATGAACTTAACTGGTTGTTGAAGCGTGGATTTATGATACGACGTCTCAAGAGAGATGTGCTGACTCAGTTACCCTCCAAGACGCGCCATACTGTCTGGTTAGAAATAACAGCAAAACAACTTGTCGAAGTACGCGAAGGTTTTCGAGTTTGGCGCAACCTCAACAACACCATTTACAAATTGCCGTCCGGTTCAGAGCAACAGCGACTGCAGATGTTCGAACGTCAAAAGGTGATATCACAGCTCTTCAATACAACCGCCGTAGCGAAATGTGAGGCAATCGTCAACTGGGTACTCGACGCGCTGGCGGAAGGTCGCTCTTTCATTTTCTTTGCTTACCATCGTGTTGTTCTTGATGCAGTCGAAACTGCGGTGCAGGCGGCCAATATTCCCTTCATGCGCATCGACGGCTCCACGCCAGCACACACTCGACAGAAAAATGTAGAAGATTTTCAAAAAGATACATCCATTCGTATTGCTATTTTGTCGTTGATGGCAGCTGGGACGGGAGTTACGCTGACGCGTGTGTCGGAGTGTGTGTTTGGAGAATTGTACTGGGTTCCCGGTGTAATGATTCAAGCAGAAGACCGTGTACATCGCATATCACAAGAAAATCGGGTCGATATCAAGTATCTCCTTGGAACCGATACTCTGGATACCTATGTCCACCCATCGCTCTGTAAAAAGTTGGCAACGTTAGATACAGTCGTCGACAATAGGAGTGACCGTACTTTTAAAGGCGAGACTACTACTCATGTTCAAGCGCCAGAAGAATCGCTGTTGGATGTGATTTCTGGTCTATTTTAGAGCCTGCGAGAAAATAATATGACATAAAAATGCACCGGTTGTTTTTATTGTTGAATAATATTTGTAATCCTCTAGATTTTTTTTGTATTGTGCCTAGTTTATATCTTTAGACGTTACCGACCCTGCACAAAAACGACAAGCTTAAAGCGAAGGTACTTCATGTGACTTAAAGCGAAGGTACTTCATGTGATTGTTACGTTTTCCATGCTTGCAATACGGATGCCCTTTTACATTCATCATATCAGTCCATTCATACTTTCCTATTCGACTTTTCGTATTTTCGGGTATATCATTTTCACCACACCAATCTTTGTACGACTCAAATGCAAGTTTTGCCTTGATACATCCATTGTTCACACAGGTACCACCCCGTACACACTTGGCTTCGTACCAACTCTTAAAAGTATCTCGAACATTGGGTGGACTTGTCGCATACCGTCTTTTCGTTTTTGACGAACTGGACAAACTACTGTTCTGAGCAGCTGATGGTCCGCCAGCATCAGTTCGTTGACGTTTCGCTCCGGAATTTATTGGAACATCCGCTGTGTCATCGACAGTCAAATCCACTACTTTTCGTTTGAAACGGGTTGCAAGAATGTCTTTGAATAATTCCAACTTCAAGGTGGTAGTCTGCAATTTTGTCAACATTTTTTTGCGCTCTGTTGCCAGTGAGTTCAATTCAACTTCTTTGGTGTACAGTTGAGCTTTCAATAGCAAGGTGTCTGAAGATTGACAACCGGTGCACACATAGCCATCTGTCACATCAAGGAAAACAGAGCAATTGTTGTGGACCCACTGACCGCACTGTTTGCAACCAACGACTTCCTTGTCGTCTGGGATTGTATTGCAGCCTGGACATTGCCAATCGGCTTCGTCCCAACAACCTTGGCAGAAAATATCCACGTTTTGAGATCGTGTACACAATACAATAGAAGAATCGAATTTACAACATTTTCCACATTTGGTGCTGGCAAACGTCGTAGAAATGGAAGTCTTGCCGTCAGGCGGGTTCTGTTGCCATTGAGCCAGGGTGTATCGTTTGTTACCTACTGTTTTCGAGAAGGAGGTTGAAAGCATGTTGTATATAATAATTATTCTTTATTCAGCCTGCGGAAAATTATTCTTTATTCTAAAATGGTTTCAGCCATCAATATTGATAATATTCTTCTAAAATTGTGAAATTTGTCGTGGTCTAATCTACCACATAATTGTACTCATACAAGAAAAAGCTAAACGTTTTTTTTATTTTAATAATGTCCACTCTAATTTTTTGATTGCTCGTTCCACAGCGGACAGTCGGTCAAAAGACGTAACACAGTTGGTAAACATATCAATTGGTAGGGCATATCCTTCTGTCCAGTAGTATTTGTTTTTGATACTACATTTCCTGTAGTATCCGCTTGCTACAAGTTTGAGTACCATGGCAGCTGTTTTTTTAGTGTCTAGTATAAACATACGGAAAGGTGCTTCGAACATATACACAAAGAAATCGACCTTTTCTTCTTGTGCGCGAAACACACCACCTGGTGTGTTTTTCCGATTGTTGGAGACTGTTTCCATGAAAAAGTTGAGTTGGTATCCATTCTGGTCTCTGCGGGCTCTGTCTGACACGTCGAACTTGAGCTCAAGTGTGCGACCCTTTGTATCTACAAAATCTGGTTCTTTGCAATGATTTCCAATATTATTAGCTGACCACTCTGGACACACCTTGAGAAATAGTTCCTCACCTCGTTTGCCAATTTTATTTTGTTCATGAAAACCAAATGTACCAGACATTTACAGTCAAAAACTGTCTACAGACTGACAACATGAATATGTGCTACATAATGCGTTAAGCGCGATGTCAAGGGGTCCTAGCCC
>Ga0209632_10002058_pt1 | contig 19589 bp, 16 predicted proteins | sample COG_10_FD_184754 | JGI IMG/M metagenome (GOLD analysis project Ga0209632, IMG submission 184754) | Pelagic Microbial community sample from North Sea - COGITO 998_met_10 (SPAdes) (version 2) | ecosystem: Environmental > Aquatic > Marine > Neritic zone/Coastal water | place: Helgoland, sampling... | reverse complement strand
AAATAACTTTTTTAAATCAGTAGAATAATATTCCTGAAATTTGTTGTACAATATCGTACATATTTTGTAAATAATAAATATTAACTAAATGATAATCAGATAGTTTAAATATTTTAAAGTGGAGGCAAAGGGAGTGAAGTCGAACTATTTTGGGGAGGATTTAGTAGAATTAGCTCGAAATTAATTTATTGTTTCTCAATAGGACTCGGATTTAAAACACTTTATTACCATTCCTGCCTGTCTCACTGCTTTCACCTCATTAAACGACTCTAAACGCAGTTATACGACGTTAAGCGGCTTCACTAGGGCTTCACCTCTTCTTATTTAAATACAAAAAAATAGATAAACTTTGAAGAGGAGGAGAATAGGGTTCAGTTCTTTGATCGATTACTTTAAGTTTTTTTAGAAATATTCTTTCCTATTTTTTAAATTAATTATAAATATATTATTTTAGTCAATCACAATCTAATTACTATGTCGAGTTATGTAAAGCTATTATTGAGTGCCTTTATATTAATCTCACCTCTTTTAGGTCTATCCCAAAACTTCAGATATTTACCAACCTCAACAACTGGGCAAGTAATTTATCATAAACACTACTCATTATCTTATTCAGAGGAGCATGAACAAGCAGAGTGGACGGCCTATCAACTAAAGAAAGAGAGACTAATAAGGGTGTTTCCAAGATTAAATAATTTTAAAATTGATAGACTAATACCAACAGGGTCTTCTAATTTATCTGATTATAGAAAATCTGGATTTGATAGGGGGCATTTAGTGCCAGCTCGTGACATGAGTTTTTCTAAATCAGCAATGAACGAGAGTTTTTACTTGAGTAATATTTCCCCTCAGCGCAAGTCTTTTAACAGAGGCGTTTGGAGAAAACTTGAATCGCTAGTGAGATCTTGGGCAATTGAGTATGATGATATTTATGTTATATCAGCAGGTGTTCTGAACACTTCAAACTTAACCATAGGTCCTAATAAGGTTACCGTCCCTACGTTTTTTTATAAAGTGATACTTCATTATAATGACATTGATATTAAGGCTATTGCTTTTTTAATACCTAATACTAAATCAGCTAAAGAACTTTCTAAATTTGTCTGTTCAGTTGATCATATTGAGGAGCTAACAGGGATCGATTTTTTTCCTGAACTTCCGGATAGTATTGAAAGTGTTGTGGAGAGACAATCTAGGACTAATCAATGGATTTGGAATTAGTGTTTATACAATGGAGTTGAAAACCAAAATTAAGTTTCATGAAACATCCGAAATTACTTTAAATCAAACGCTCAATTTTTCATTAGTAATTATTGCAAATATATTTTTTTATCATGTAGGGCGTAATGGGCTTTAAGGTCTTATTTGTTTGTGGGTGCAACCCTAGTGAAGTAAAGTATTCTAAGTTTCCGCCTGTGTTTTTGCCATACCATAATCTAACTGTAGTGTCTTGGTTAAAAAAAACAGTATCACAACTAGGAGTTGTTTTATGAAAATTATTAATACTATTTTCATCATATAATTTTAGTTGATTTAAAGAATATTTTTCTTTATCAAAATGGACTTCTTTATAGCCTGTACTATCCCAAATCATCCATCTTTGTTCATTAGAATTTAGAGTTATAACCGTTGATGAAATCGTAATAAAACAGACTAAAATAAGTATCCAATACCTTTTGAAATGTGAAATGATTTTACGGTCATTTTTTATTGTTGTCGCTTTTAAAAATTGAGTATAGTCTTCATAACCTAAGTATTTACACAGCACTTGAGTATATTCTGAATTAATTGAAATATCTTCTCTGTATAGTATATTATTAGCATCATCAAACAAATTTCGAAGAGTTCGTCCACTAATTTGAATTTTATAATCATTCAAAAGACTTACAGAAATATGATCAGCAATTTGTGTTTTTGTAGTTTTTCCTGGAATCTCTTTCTTTCCTTTTTCAAATGCTTTAATGATTATCTCTTTATACATGCTTAGCTAATTTTAGATCCACAAACTTACAAATTTTGACGGTAAACAAATGGAAAATATTTTCCAACAAATTTCCTAATTGTTTCCTAAAATAGTATTGTCGACTCACTTAATTTACAATAATTATTAGAGCTAAGATTTTAATAAGCCTAATAATTTATTAGTGTTTATTACAACTTTTTATAGTACTGAAACTCTGTTTCAGTACTATAAATTAAATTTGTAAAAGTTTCATGAGAATTCAATTTATTAAATACATACACGAGAAAATTCTCATTGAAGGTACAGGGTCCCCTAAAGAACTCGCTCTGTTGTTAAATACTTCAGAGCGGACAATTTATAATTATATCAAGTATATGAGATTAGAATTAAATGCACCTATCGTATATAATAGAACAAAATGCACCTATTTATACCATATGCCATGCAATATCAATTTTGTTCATAACAATGCTATTTAACCAAAAATGGAGTACAGTAACCATTTTAAAAAACGTGGAGAACCCGAAAAGCCATAAGAGTAGGAAAAAACAATTTAACTATTATGAGAAAACATTTTTTAATTTTAATTGCAGCTGGATTTTTCAGCTTATCGAATGCTCAAGATTCAAAGGCCTATCTTGGAGTTGGTCTAGGATTATCTGTTCCTGGAGGAAATGCATTAGAGGATCTAAAAACAGGACTAAATTTTAAATTTATTGACTTTGGTTATCGATTCAGTGAAAATTGGGGAGTTACTATTGGACTAGACTCTTCGGGGTTCAATGTAGACGAAGACAGCGTTGATGCCGCAGTAGGTGTTGCTAGTTTAGCTATTGGACCCATGTACACTGTAGGATTAAATGAAACCATTTCATGGGATATTAAACCAAAATATGCCTTTTCAATTGCTGGGGTTGTCAGGGGAGATGATGCAGACCTTTATGATGATGCCGTCTGGTCAGGATCTGGGTTCATTCTCGGTAATTCAATTGTATTTAAATCAACCAAAGGATTTGCTTTTTCAATTGATTTAGATTATACATTTGGTAAATTTAAAGAGTTAGAATTTGAAGGAGAAACATACGATTTAAGTACCAATAATAAACTCAATGTGTTAACTCTCGGAGCAGGAGTTCGCTATAATTTTTAATAAATAGCTATGAAAAAATTAATATTTATAATTCCGCTACTCATATTTTCATGTAGTAGCGATGATGATAGTTCTTCAAATGAAAGTAATTCACCAACAGATTTTTTCGGAAATCATATTGGACTTTGGAAGACAACAATAGAAGGATCAATTGATATTCTAATTGATGTAGATAGCAATGGTCTTTCAACATATAATAAGTTGAGCACTGAAAACTGTTATAATTTTGTTACGCCCATAAGTGGAGGAACAACTGAGGTAGTTTCAAATAACTCTGAAGAGTATTTATATGAAACTGTTAATATTCCTGCCGAAAATGTCTTTTCAGCGGATGATTTAGATTATGTGAATGACTTAGGATATAATTATGTAGATATTGCAGGCGCTTACTTACATACAACAGATCAAATAATTTCATACTCTGAAGGAATTTATGGGGCAAATTCTAATGTCGAATTGCTTACAGTCACAGGAAATATGGGTAAGCAGACTTCCAGTACGTTTAATTTATGTGACGATTAGTAAAATTTTTATAATTGCTGGCTGAATTAGTTAAGCCTTCAGCTCTTATGAGTTGAAGGCTTTTTATCCAAAATACTATTAGAGTAACAAATACCATAACAATCAATCTTTATCATGAAACAAATAATCATTACACTTTTTATCCTACTATCAATGATTTTATCTATATTTGAGTTAGACGCCAAATTGGTGTCTAACATAAAAGCATATCAATCCAGAGTCGGTTTACAAAACGAAAAAGTATTATATAGATACACTGATAAAATACTAACTGAAGAAGCAGAAAAGAATGGGAATATTTGATTTTTTTAAAAAGAAAAAAGTTGTTGAAGAAGATATAGTATCAAAACCTGAAACTCCGAAAAATACAAAAAAAGAATCGGTTAAGAGTGAAAATAATTCGGAATTAAGAGTGAAATCTGAACTATTAGAAGACGTTGGAGATATAGGATATCATTATAAAGGAAAACTATTTACAGGAATTATGTTGGAACTGGATAAAAATGAAGTGCTTGTTGCAGAGCGTTCGATGGTGGAAGGATTATTACAAGATACCTCCACAGTTTATTTTGAAAATGGTGAAATAGAGCGAATTGAAAACTATGTAAATGATAAGTTAGAGGGCCCCCTTAAAATATATCACTAGAACGGCCAATTGAAAGAGGAGGGGCTCGCAAAAAATGGTGAGTTTGATGGATTAGCAAAGTGTTACAATGATTTGGGCGTATTAATAGATGAAACAAATTGGAAAAATGGAAAGAGACACGGATTACACAGAAACTATTATGAGAGTGGTAAATTAAGAGGAGAAATGACAAGTAAGAATGATCTCCCCATTGGAATTATAAAAAAATATTTCGAGAATGGACAGATATGGCACGAAATTAATGTTAAGGATGGTAAATATAATGGCATAAATAAAGAATACTATGAGAGTGGTGAATTAATATCTGAAACCAATTATGTTAATGACGAAAAGAATGGTATTCAAATATTATATCATAAAAATGGACAAATAAGTCAAGAATGCAACTACGTCGAAGATAAGTTAGAGGGAGCATTTAAGACATATTACGAAGATGGGCAACTGAAAGAAGAGGGGTTTCACAAAGACGCTGAATTTCACGGCCTTTCTAAATTCTATACTGAGGGTGGACAACTAATTGAGGAATCATATTGGAAAAATAATGTTAGACACGGGGAAATGAAGACATATTACGAAAATGGACAATTAGAGTTTGAGGGTAATATGAATAAAGGTGAAGAAATTGGATTATGGAAAAAGTGTAATGAAGATGGGGAGATTGAAGAAATTAATTATGATTCTGTCTAGCCCCAATCCAACGGTTCATTAGAAAAAAATGGAGCTATGTTTTTTATACATTTAGCTAGTGAATCTTAGAATAATTAAAAAATGAAAAGAACATTATTTGCTATATTACTTATTCCAATAATAATGTATTCTCAAAATTTCAATACAAATCTCTATTATGGAGATCAATTATGTGAAATTGCACAAGGAGCTCTAAAATCTAATAAATCATCCTTATTTCCCTCAAGTTTACATACCAATAAAGAAACTAAAGACTCATTTTCTGTAGTCTTAGCTAACAAAGCACTGGATAAGATACTGTTCCAAATTGGTGCCTCTAGAGATAGATTTATAATCCAGGCTTGTTCTAATATAAAAAATGCTTTAGCTGTTCAGCTTGGAGGGGTTAGGTATATTCTATACGATCAAGACTTCATTGTTCAAGTTGCTGATAACTTTGAAAAATCTAATTGGGGTGAAATTTTTATTTTGGCACATGAGGTTGGTCACCATATAAATAATCATAGTGTAGATTTATTATTAGCAGAAAATATTAGTTCTGAAAGTAAATCAAAACAAAGAGAACAAGAGCTAGACGCAGATCTTTTTGCCGCCTTTATTATTTCTCGTCTAGGAGGTAGTTTTGAGGAAATAGTTTCGGTAATTGAAAACATATCCAGTAATACTAATGATCAAAAGTCAACTCATCCAAATCTTGAAAAACGATTAAATGCAGTAAAAGCTGGTTTCGAAAGAGGCGTTGCTAATAAGGCTAGCGGGTTTTATAGTCCCACCCCTCTGCAAACTTCTGAAGAGTATTTCAATAGAGCTATCTTAAAAGAACTTAAGGGGAGCTACGATGATGCAATTTATGATTATATCAAAGCTATAGAAATTGATCCATTTAACCATAACGCTCTTTACAGATTGGGAGTCGCAAAAAAAGAAAAAGGAGATTATTTTGGTTCGATAAAAAACCACACCAAGCTATCAGATATATACCCTCAATGGTATAAACCTTACAGTGAAATTGGAACTGCTTATTATGAAATTGGAGATTATAATTCGGCAATCAGATTTTTGGACACTTCAATTCAAAAGAAAAACAGAGCTATTGAATTTAAAGATTATAATAATTTTAGTGAATCAGATGAGAATGACTCTTATTTGGATTATTTTAATAGAGGACAAGCTTACTTAAAAGTTAGAATGTATGATGAAGCCTTTAATGATTTTAAAAAAGTAATTGAACTCAATAAAAATAATCACAGAGCTTATTCTCAACTTTCACAGATATATATATTAAATAATGAATATTATTTAGCATTAAGCTCGATAAATAAGGCCATTGAATATAATCCTTCTGGATCTAAAAATTATTTTAATAAAGCAGTAATTTTAGATATTATTCACCAGTCAACCTTAGATGAAATTGATGATTTTTCGGATGAAGAAGATAAAGTAGAAATTTTAAAAAACGCTCTTGATTTTAAACTCTCAGAAATAGAAAACTATAATTTAGCAATAAAATTTGATAATGAATATGCAGTAGCCTATAGGTCAAGAGGAGTTGCTTTTGAATACATTGCAAACAGAATTGTTAGTTATGACAATCAACTTTTAGATTATTATTTACAACTTTCAGAAAAGTTTAATATATTTCATAACAAATCACTCAAAAAAAATAATGAAAGTGCTTATGATTATTATATGCTGAGCGCCTGTAATGATTGGGTAATAGCGTCAAGTTTAGGAAATACAGATTCAACAACATGGATATCTGACTATTGTAACTAATCAAATGAAATAGATACATTATCTTTTTGAAAGCCCTTTAAGAAATTCAATAATATTATGTTTTGAGTTTGTTTCTTGATATTGAACAAAGCCGATGTTTTATTGTATGTTGTTTTTTAAATATTTTGATGTTTTTGTGATTAGGATGATTCCAAAAATAAACGATAATAGACCAATTATAAATAAACCTAAGTGAATAATTGTATTTATATTATTCCGGTTAAAATTACTTGCCATTAAGTCTCCTATTATAAAGCTAAATAAAGTAAGACATACAGGATTATATTTTAATAAAGCCCAAGCCCCAGTAAAATAATTCGCTTTTATTTTACCTTCTTTAAACGCCAAATATGCAGGGGTGATAGTAATTACTCCAATAATCATTAAATACAAATTTTGTAACATAAATATTAAAGCGAATATTTCAAATAGTCCCGCCATGATAAAGAATTTTTCTATGTTGTGAATTTTGTTTAATTTTTTATTTTCGGTTTTCATTTTTTAGTTATTATTAGATTCATGTAATTGCTTTTATTTAATAACTGTCATAGACTGTTATTAAGATAGTTAATTTATAAGTTTAAATATTTGTACGTATTTGTTCCTACAATACCATCTGCTTTTAAATTATTTAAAGCTTGAAAATCTTTTATTTTTTGTTCCAATAGATCATCAAAATACCCTGTATTTTCAAGCTCAAAGTAGTTTTGTAATTCTATGACAGCATACCCATAGCTCCCTTTTTTAACTAAACGTCTTTTGATTTCTTTGAATTCATATCCATGTGGCTGATTACTCAAAATCACATTGAAATTATTTATTTTATATGAAATATCCCCATTTCTCAAAATGGTATAGTACCGCTTGTAATCTCCAATCCAATTTTTAAGACTGCTGTGAAGAGCACGTGCATTTTTAAGATTATTTACGGAGTTTATCCTACTAGAAGGATTTAATTCATTGAAAAATGCGGTATCTAATTGATGGAATATATAGTGATAGGACTCTATCAGGCCCCAGGGATCTTTTTTGTCATATGTTTTTGGTCGTGGTATTTTGTAATTTGGAGTTATGAGTTTAAACTCTAGAGAGGTAGAAGAGGTAGAAGTGAAAGAAATAGAGCCATCCTCATTAGTTACTTGTATATCTCCTTTTTTTGAAGGCCAAAACGTTATGTCATATCTGTAGGTCCCAGGAATATCTTCTACGAGCTTTAATTTGTAAGTTTGACCTTCTTTGGTTAATGGAATATCCACTCCGCTAGCCGTGCCATATTCATTAAGTTTCCATTTGTAAAGGGTACAACTATCAAAGTCGTGGTCTGATTCAAACGTTATTTCCAAATTATCACTTCTTACAATTCCATTTTTTAAAGATAAATTCTTAAATTCTGGACTGAATGTAGGGCTATTAATGTAGTCGTTTTTTGAGATCGGAATATCTAATAATTGCCATTTTGAATTGTCTGGAAAATGATTTGAAATGAAATCTTCAGGGTTTGCGTTGAAGTATTGTGCGTTGAAATTTTTATGGAAGGAGTTTGTCTTATTGTTATAAGCCCCTGCTGCCCAAGTCAAGTCATATATTTGATACCGACCATTTACTTTAACAACATTCCAAGCGTGGTTAGAGCTATAAAATCCAATATCTTGTGCACTTGTTTTACCATCACCAGTCACATAATTATTTTCAATACTAGAGAGCTCACATAATGCTATAAACAGTTCGGCATAGTCTTGGCAAACCCCCTCTCTCGAATTAATAGTATTCAGTGGTTTTCTTGCCCGTTTTCCATATGCTATTGTGTTGGTTATAAACTTTGCAATCGCGTATACTTTTTGTTCCTCGTTGTATCGCGGTTCTATAATTTGGTTATGAAGTTGTTCAATACTGCTATAATTTTGAGTTCGTAGGGATACTAAATGAGTGTCTATAGCACTGAATTCTTGAGAAATGCTTTTTGTTGAAAAACATACGAAACAAATGAGTAGTATAAATTTAAAAACTGATTTCATGGGTTAATTTTACACTAAAATAGCATTAATTGTTTTAAAACATATTTTTTTTAAAAAATTCAAACTGAAAAATTAAGATTTATTAGACTAATAGCTAAAGGCTAGGAGTTTACAACATATTAAAGGTTTTTTTTGTTGTATCATAATTCATTTTTTTATATATTGAAATAAATTAACCAATCTTAATCAAAATGAAAAATGTCATATTAATTACATTTTTTTTCTCCACATTTTTAGTTCATTCTCAATATACTGGGGCTACTCCTTGGGAAAATTGTTATGGAAAAAATGCTTCATGTGAAACCTATCCGAAAGATGGGTATTTAGTTGGATGCTCTGAAATAAATATAAAAACATCTAGTTCGTCTTCAGTTGTAGCCATAGTTAAACGTTATGGTAAAGTTGTAAAACATGCTTACATATCTTCTGGTAGTAATTATACATTTGAAGTTGCTAGCGGAACATATCAGGTTTTTTTCTATTATGGTAAAAGCTGGGACAAAAATAAAAAAATGAACTCAGATCAATGTGTAAGTATTTACGGGGGATTCACAGAAAATGAATCAGTATCTAAAGACAATCCAATCAGTCTTAATGACGAGATTATGAGCTATACGCTCACACAAGTGAGTTATGGAAATTTTAGCCCAAAGTCCAGTAGTCTGGAGGAGGCACTTTAAAGCACTCTTAAAATGAAAACATATTATAGTTTTTTTTTAATTTTATTACTAACATCATGTGGATCTAACAACATTGAAGATCAGGTTGACGAGATTATTAGAACATCTGAAAAAGAAGAAATAAATGAAATCGCATATTCTCTAGCAGATTCTCTTGATGTAAAAGCCTCCAAATTATTAATAGACTTGCATCCAAAACAAACTATTAAGCCTGACGGGACTACCGATTTTATAGCTATTGCCACAGAGCGAAGAGTAAGATGGGCTCTTCAAGGACTTATAAGTAGATTTTCAGCAATTAAAGATTCTAAAAGAGAAATCTGTTTATCATATATTACGGACCCTAATTTTGATCATAACTTAAGTAATGATGAAAAAATAGAATTTATTTTATATGGTTTAAACTTAAATAATACGGACAAAGAGTTTCAAACTGTTTTAGCAAATTCTGCTCTAAAGCATGGGGCTGACGCTATGCTTAAATTAATTGAGGAATGGAAGGGTAATAAAAGCTCCAAAGAATTATTAAATGCTATTAATATTTTCGATCAAAAAGTATTAAATCATTTAAGTACTCTTATAGAAGAAGATAAAAATGCAATAGATCTGCTTGCTAGAATAGGCGAGCCCGCTATAAGCATGTTAAAACGTATGATGAGAAGCAAAAAACAGTCTGTTAGATTTGCAGCTGGAGATGTATTGGTTAAAATGATTGAGTACCATCCAGACGCACTAACAAGCTTAACCTCGGCAATTAATAAAAATGGAGTAAGGACTATTGCAAAAAACTACCCATTTTATATTAGACTTGGTCAGTCAGGTTCTGAACAGATTCTAATAAAAGCATTGCGTTATAATTTCAATATTACCATGTGTGTTGATTATCTTAACTGTGGAAGTAAAACTATAGAAGATGGCGCCACCAAAATAGCTAAAGACAATGGTTATACAGTTACTTCAGGATTTGGTAGCCACTCTGGTCCAATTTGGGGTAGTGGAGGTTAAATGCCCCTAAAATCATTAGCGTGTAAACGCATAATTATTTATGAGTTATTCTAGCTAAAAAAAACATCAAATCGGAAGCTAAAATAGAGAAAAAAGAAATTTTTAAAACAGGTAATATTGAGTGAAATTAAAATTAATAATTTTTAAAAAGAAGAATTTATTATGGGAAGTGAGAATAAAGTGTTTTACATTATTTTGTTGGTTTGTTTGATTCTATTAATTTTTTACGCTGCAAAAAAGAGTCAAACAAAAATTGCATTAGAGAGAGTAAAGAAAAAGAAGGGTCTAATAAAAGATTCCACAGAAAGACTTAATACATTAGAAGGGAAAGAAGACAAAGCAGGGCATGTTTTTAAGTTTGATGACAGTTTTAAATATTGTAATAACGAATTAATATCGAATTTTAAAAATCAATTTAATTTTATTAAATCAATTAGGCTAAAAGCATTAAAAGGTGAAATTACAAATCTTGAATTGCTAGAATCTGCAATTAAAAGAAAATTTAAATCAATATTGTCGGAACCTGATATAAGAAATGAAAAAGCTGAGGAATTTAGGTTGATAGAGAATAAAATTGGCGCTTATTTAATGTTGACTGAGGAAAACAGAAATAATATAATAGGGTTTGATGATATTGAGCAATTTCACACTATTGCTACTAAAGTATTTGAGATTTTACATAATAAAGACGTAAGGCAAAACAATAAATTTTTAAAAAACAAAGATAAGCTAGAAGTTTTCTCAAATTTTTCAGATGTTCAAATTAGAAATACACAGGTTAATGTATTCATTGCTGCAGTTTGGCAATTAGTTAATGCAGATGGTAAGATTGCCGAAGAGGAGAGTGAGATGTTTGAAGAATTTGCTAAAGAAATAAGTAAAAAATATATTGGTGACAAAGATGATAGAAATGATCCAATGGTCGCTAACCTTATGAAGGATCCTGATAAAATGTTTGCCGTAATTAAATCCTTACCTCTAGAAGAACTTAATTCCTTCTGGGAGACCTTATTTAGCTTTGCCTTGGTAGATAATGACTTTTCAGTGGAAGAGGCTAATTTAATCGGAGTTATTGCTGGAAATGTTTATGAGGATCTTAGTGATGATGAAATTCGTAACTGGATAACTGATCAAATAAAAAAAACAAAATAAATTTAAGATAGTAGAATATAATCTATCCTCGTGATTTCAATACAAATCTCTATTTAAAAATAAAAAATATAGCATATGACTAACAATATAAAATGCTCAAATTGTGGAGACAATAATACTAAATATGCAGCACCAACTGACACAGCATTTTGTTTTGAATGCGGAGCAATCACTGAAGCAAAAACTGGAAAAAAGGTATTTAGCACCTATATTCACAAAAATGGACCTTACAATTATAGTGAAGATGAACTATTTTTAATTCTTTGTTTTGGTGGACTTGTCATCACTACTTCTGGAAAAATCGAGAAATTAGGGAATATCTATAAATGGTTTGAATATAAAAATCCAACTACTAATGAAGGTCTTGGTTTGGACAAAGATAAAATTCAACTTTTACAAAATAGATTAGTTGAAGGTGACGCTGCTGCCATAGAAATTGCTAAAAAGTTAAGCCAAAACGAACAACAAAATTTAATGAATGTTCTTATTAGGATATTAAAACTTCATGAAGAAGAAACCGTTGAGGGGGTAGCAGCTCTTATAAAGTTAGCATACATAATTAATCCTTACACTGTTGAGTCATTTATTGAACATTTTTCAAAAATCACTGATTTTGATTATGATATTTTAATGGAGGAGTTTCCAAAGGTAAACCTACAATTTATGCAGGCGAGCGAAATTATTGAGCCATCTGATGATGAGAACGAAGAAGAATCACAACAAAATATTAAGAAAGAAATTATGAAAAATTCAAAATATCCAGGAAAAACAGCAATAGAGGGATATTTTAATGAAAGGCCAAATATCGCAAGGATTTTTGATGAGCTTAATTTTTCATTGATTAAAGGCGACACGGTTGAAAAATATTTAAATCAAGCTAATTTAATGCGTGATAGCGATACACGAAGAATTGTAAGTCAAGGTTTTTCGGATATAAGTGTTTTTTTAGAAGAATTGGAAAGTGATGTTAATATTTTAACCAGAAAGGACAAAGCAATAAATGAGGAGTTTAAAAATAAACATGGTGAAGAAATGCCAGAAGGGTTAATTGGAACTTTTATTCTTTATCCAGAAATAAAAGAAGCTTTGAGAGAGGCTAAAGAGTTATTAAATAAAGATGACGGCACAGGCTCTCAAGTCGAACAATTAAATAGAAGACTATTTTCTATTTCGGAGAGCTGGAATAGTATTCTAACGTCTAGAGCTTCATGGCGTACTATGAGTATTGAAAAATTGAATTTTTCATATTGGGATATGGCTATTGGCCATACTGAAGAGTATATGCTCAAATACGAAGAAGATCGAATGGATGTTGAAGGTATCACTTATAGAATTGATACTCTTAATTTATTTATTTCTGAATATGAAAAATATTTTGAAAGTTGTATAAAATCTAATACTAAAATCAGTGAGGACGTTAATAATAAGTTCTTTGCTGTAGTAGAATCATTAATTGGAGCTGAATTAACTTTAGTTAAGATGGTTGAAGCTGGAGAGAATTACGACACTAATTTATTATACAATCGTAAAGATCGCCCAAACTCAGAGACTATTAATGATGTAAATGAAACTAATACTGATTTTGAAGATATTATGGAGTATACCTTTCATAAAGGGTGTATTTATAATGGATGGTGGAATGAAGTCAACGAAAATAATGTATTACTGATTGAAACTCCTTTTCGTTTTGGTTTAAAGCATGGAGTAGAAAAAAGATTTCATGAAAATGGGACTCTCAAAATGGAAATCTTGTACTTTAATGACAAATCAGTTGAAATATTATCAGAATTTGATGAAGATGGTAAGATATTAACCAGTACAGATAAAATATCTGAAATTGAAGAAGAAAAAAATCCAAATATTGACAATTCAAAGGAAGAGGGTGATGAGATGTTTTCGAAAAACAAAGATATTCTTAATGTCTTTTCAGGCTTTACAGACATTCAAAAAACCAATATTAAAATTTCTGTTTTTATTAGCGCTGTATGGCAGTTAATTAATGCTGATGGCAAAATAACTAAAGAAGAAAGTGCTAAGTTTTTAGTTTTTGCAAAGAATGTTAGTGGGCAATATTTAGGCTCAACAGATGATAAAGATGACCCAGTTATTGCTGAGTTATTGACTGATGCGGATATGATGATTGAAGTAATAAAAAGCTATCCTGAGGAGGAATTAAATTCCTTTTGGGATACCTTATTTTCTTTTGCATTAGTTGATAATGATTTTTCTGTTGAAGAAGCTAATTTTATTGGTTCTATAGCAGGTGCTGTGTACGAAGATCTTAGTGATGATGAAGTTCGAAGTTGGATGACGGATCAAATAAACATGCAAAAGGACTCTGGTTCTAAAGTATCAGAATCTTTTAAAAATAATTTAAACAATCCAATTACTGCAAAAAAAAGTCCTCCAAAACAAGCTGAAAAAAAACCTAGGAAATATAAAATTTATATTTTTTTAATACTATTATTATTAATTTTTGGTGCTTGTTATTTATTTTTCGTTAACAAAGTAGATAATTTTAAGTCCTTAATACTCCCAACAATTGAACGCAACGAGTTGGTTAATAAGGATGCTGAAAAAAATAAATGGGAATCAAAATTCAGAAAAGACTATCCTAGGTTAAAATCCTATTATGTAGATTCAAAGAGCAATGAAGATGAAAAATTAAATTTTGATGATGCTATCATAAAAAGGGATACCACAATAAGTTTTCTGTTTTTTTCAAATAATTTAAAATTTAATGCGCTGGACAGAAATTATTTTGAATGCGCATACTATCACGAAATAAATAGGTATGACAAAAAATATAATAAAGAATTCTTAAGCTGGTTTAAAAAAACAAGAAGAAAACATAAAATAAAGGAGTCTAAGCTTAATGAACTTATTCGCTTTGTAAAAAACAACCCTGAAAATGCCTCTTTTCCTTTTGATAATATTGAAAACGATTTTGATAAAAATTGTGTAAAATGTATTTCAAATTACATTTCTAGTATTGAATTGAATCAGGATGCGATAACAGACTTTGATAATTTTGTCAAAAGTTATCTAAAGAACGATAAATTAGCAAGAACTTTTAGTGCCCAGAGCTTTATTGATTTCATGGATGATTTGGAAAAACTAGAAGAGAACATGTCTAAGTCTGTTAAAAAAACTCTGAGAAATAAGGCTTCAAAAAAGAAACCAAATGCAATTACACTTTTTGGTTTAGATGGAGGTATACCGAAAAAATATCCTTACTTGTACAAAAGAAAATCACAATATGAATTTAAAGATCTAAAGGAGTTAGGAAAGATCAACTATTCATTAACCAAAGAATATTATAAAAAATCTGTTCTTAGAAAACTTGTTGACGACTTAAAGAAAGAAATTAACGAATCATATAAAAATAATTCTTTATATACTGGAGCGCAACCCTATTCTTATTGTTATGGGCGGAATCCATCTTGCTCCATTCCAGATGGATATGCGGAATGTTCATTTATAGATGTTCAAGCATCTAGTAGTGGCGATGTAATAGTGATTATTAAAAAAAATAATAAAGTTTATTCTCATGCTTATATCAAAGCAGGAGGGTATTATAAATTTAAACTTGGGAACGGGATGTTTCAAACATTTTTCTATTATGGGAAAGGATGGAACCCCGAAAAGCTTATGAAAAAAACTATATGTGGAGATGTTACAGGTGGCTTTGTTTCCAGTGAGAAACTAAATAAATCCGATCCAATATATTTAAATCATAGCACTATGTCTTATACATTGTACGGAGTTGATGATGGTAATTTCGAGCCAGAGAAAAGTAATAAAAATGAAGCATTTTAAATACATTGATGAAATACTAACAGAAAAAGCAGAAAAAAATGGGAATATTTGATTGGTTTAAAAAGAAGAAAGTTATTAAACAAGAAAATATCTATGATGCAGATTTTGAAGATAATGTAATACAAACAGAATTTAACAATGAAGAAACCAAAGCGGTATTTACCGCATTCAAAGAACATGTAATTGATAATTTTAATGCAACTAAATTAGTTGATCAATATAAAATTCCAAATTCAGAAATTGATGATTTAAGAATTTCCGATATTAATTATTGGTTTGACATATTGATGATTAGAGTTGAAGCCGATGCGTTAGCCAGCCTAGGAACTATGTTCCCTTATTTAGACGATGCGCCTAATGAAGAAAAATTATTAAAAAACATTCAAGCACACTTTGATACATATAAGCTAAAACATGGCAACACGAATCATACTACTAGGGATGTTTATGAAATGATGAGAGCAAGAGTATTGATGTATGGATACATCTACATTAGTACTAAAAAGTATATAAATAAAACTTTTACTAAATCATTTGCCAGTTATTTAGAAAGAGAAGGTATACATAATGAAGAGTTTCAAGATCATGTAAAATTGATTTTAACTCATACTAAAGCAGCATTGTATTCAGCTATTGCATTTGCTATGCATCATAAAATAAGTAAAAAAGATATAATTAGTTGGTTTCCTGAATTTAAGGAAGATTTAAAATCTTTAAAGGAAATTGATATAGATTGGCAGCCTGAACGCAATTTAAAAGATATTGCTGAAAGTATGGGCTTCAAAGGGTATGAAGATGGTGATGATGAACCTATTTTAGCACATAATATTTTATTTAGTAATAGTGAACAAAAAAACTTTAACTATGAAGAAACCTACGCAGATAAATTATCTAGTGAAGAATTAGATGAAGTTTGGAGTTTAGAAAATATAGAAAAAGAGTTTTATGAGACTACTGATTTTTCTTTCTTTAATAAAAGATTTGATTCCATTAAAAATAAAAATGAAGAAGATGTAAAATCTCTCAATGCATATTACAGTGACGAAATGTTAAAAAATTATACTTTTGTTAGAAACTTGTGTGTATATGTTGAGTCAAAACCTAAAGGTTGGACTTTCAAAAATAATTCTGAAAACAGGCTTTACGATTTAAGATATAAAACTCCTAGTTCAGCACAAGACATCAAAGCTCATAGAGATTTATCAGTTTCATCATTAGCCTTATTACAAACTGCTAGATTTCTTGGAGGAAAGTTAAATGAGTTTGATAATCTTGGTAGAAAAAATAATTTTATTGGTTATGAAATTATTGATCAAATACAAACCAGATGTAGACTTATTAGTAATTATATTATAGAAAAAGGTAAAGATTCAATTAATAATAAATCTAATAAGGACTCTGTATTAAGAGTAAATTTTGATGATTTAAAAGATATTGGAATAGTTACACATTATCAGGGTAAACCTTTTACAGGGATAGGATTTAGTCTATATGATTCTGGAGAACTTTGTTATGAAGTCAATATGTTAAATGGGTTGAAGGATGGAATTTGTAAAGATTTCGATGAAGATGGAATAAATTGGAAAACTTCTTTTTATGAAAAAGACATAATTCAAGGCAGTTCTGAAAGCAGAACTTTAGGGGTAATAGATTCGGCTTTCGTGAAGGAAACCGGCCTGAAAGTATCTCGATTGAAAGGAAATAACACTGATTCAGATTATAAAGAAAATATTTGGTATTTTAAAGGATCACCAGCAAATGATGATAGATTAGAGCCTTTATTTAATGATAGACTAGAGCCTTTATTTAATTATACTGAACAAGAAATAATGAATTTAGAAGAAAATTCAGAGATATGGAAATATGTGAAAATAATTAATTATGTATTGATGGAAAGTTGTTTGAAATACTTTTTTAAAGAGGATTCAAAGGATAGATGGGTGCCTGAGATGACTATGAACAAAGTGGGTGATCAAGATGATGCTGATTATTATATAGATGGCAAACTATTTACTGGCGTAGCATATGGATTACATTTAAATGGAAAACTATCAGCAATAGGATGTTTTAATAATGGGAAACAACATGGTGTTTGTAAAGATTTTGATCAAAATGGAAAATTAGCTAAGAGCTATTTCTGGATTGACGGAGAGATGATTATACCAATATAACTTTCTTGTTATTTTCTAAACCATAGCCATACTTTCTTCCTTCAGTTCAGCTATTTCTAAACCTCGTAAAATGGTTAAACTAACATTTCTTATATTTGAATATGAAAAAACTACTCTTACTCTCCGCTTTATTTATTGTTTCTTGTAATTCACAGGAGACTGTAGTTCCATTTTCCAAAGTTGAAAATGTTCCTGAATATCCAGGTTGTGAGCGTGGCTCCAACACTGAAAAAACAAAGTGTATGTCCAATAGGATATCAAATTTTGTCCTAAGTAATTATAATACAGATTTTGCCGGAGGTTTAGGACTTCCTACAGGTCAGCAAAAAATTGATGTGATTTTCAAAATTGACAAAAATGGTGATATCAAAGACATAAGAACAAGAGGCCCCCACCCTAGTTTAGAAGAAGAGGCAATTCGTGTAATTAATAAGTTGCCTAGGATGAAGCCTGGCCGCCATCAAGGTGAGACAGTAACTGTTGGATATTCACTACCAATTATGTTTACAATTTCTGATGACTTTCCTGACAAAAATAGTGCTAATCCACCACCGCCACCACCCAGCAAAGTAACTGAGAATCAAAAAGATATAAAAGCAATTATTAGAGAAACCTTTGTAGGTACAGAAATTGACTCAAATTTAACAAGACAATATGGAGTAAAAACGCTAAAAGATATAATCAGAAATGATACTCTAGGTTATTTTTACACAAATGGGTTAACCAAAGTAAACTACGATATTTATTTAAAAGAAATTGAGGATATCGATCTTGATGGAGCTAGACTTAATATGGCTTTAAGCTTTAAAAGACTGGGAGATGAATTAAGCAATGCTGTCTTTCTAATTCAAAACAAATCTTTCGATAGAGCATATATTATTCTAAACAGTCTTTCTTTGAAAATAGTTCTTGTAAGAGATAAACATAAGCTTAAATACTATCCTTTTGAGAGTGGAATTAATTATTGGTTAGGTGTCTATTTTCGTGAAATAAAATCTTTTACAGCTTCAAAAAACTATTTTAAGCTTGCATATAATTTAGAACCAAATAGGTTTTAGTATATCTGAATTGAAGTATGTTTCACTATTGCTTCACTGCCTTTCAATTTGAAGTTTAAAAATAGTAAAACTAAGAAGGGGAGTAGAAGTCAGTTTAGTTCCTAGTGCGATCACAAATATAATTTTGATTTATTTTAATTCCCTGCGTTTCTCTCTAAAACGCAGGGTTTTTTGTTTCTTTTAAGGCCGTTTATAGTCATTTGTTTTCACCTTTTTGTTTCACTATTGTTTCACCTAGTCAAAAAAATGTTTCACCTACTTTTTGCAGGGCATAATTCTGTTCCACTTTTACTAACGTCACTTTTTTGTTCCATGAGTTTTTAAAGAATTTTAGAATATTTGTTCAAACAAATAATCTCTATGGCGACAAGTATTAAGTTTTATATTAAAATAACTAAACGAGTTAAAGAAAAACAGTCGTATCCAATTTATTTGAGAGTGGTTCATAACCGTCAAAAATCTGAGGGACGTATCAGTGCTACTTTGATTCCTAAATGTGATATAGACCATTGGAGTGTTGATCACCAGCGATTCAATTCAAAACAAAAACACTTGGTAGCTCATAATATTTTGCTGAACGAAATTCAAAATGAATTTCATAATTTCCTTAGACTTCACATAAGCGGAATGTCTACAAAATCTCCTCAGGAAATCACAAACCATTTATTATCCAGACATAAAGAAACTTTTGAGTCTGTTACTGATGTGATAACAGCTTATTATGTAAATGTAATTGACCCAGATGTAGACAAAGCACCTGGAACAAAAATAAATTACAAAAAATCGATCAACTACCTTCGTAATTATTTACTATTTAATAAACATGGTAAGTTAGGAATCAAAGACTTTAGCCACTTTCATGCATCTAAGTTTATTGACTATCTTAAAACTCCAGATCCAGAACATGATAAAATAGGACTCAATAATCAAACTGTGAATTCAATT